>Ga0114129_10002335_pt1 | contig 26328 bp, 19 predicted proteins | sample RhiMetdeltSRZDD1_FD_80071 | JGI IMG/M metagenome (GOLD analysis project Ga0114129, IMG submission 80071) | Populus rhizosphere microbial communities from Tennessee, USA - Rhizosphere MetaG P. deltoides SRZDD1 (version 2) (version 2) | ecosystem: Host-associated > Plants > Roots > Rhizosphere >...
CCTGGACGGGCGAGCCATGGGCGCCCCGCAGAGGAGCGATCCCTGACCTTCCGTGACGGCGGCCTCGACTTCTCACCGGAGGAGCGGGTCCTCCGGGCCGCGGTCGCACGGGCGGGAATCGAAGTCTTCCGGTCACTCGCCGAGGCGTGGGGAGAGCGCGATGAGCTCAACTGGGATCTCGCGCGAGCCCTCGGCCGGGAGGGCCTGTTCCCGCGCCTCGTGCCCGCCGCCTATGGAGGGAGTCTCGAGGGTCCGTTCCGGTCGGTGACCCTCTGCCTTGTCCGTGAAGAGCTCGCCCGGACGTGCCCGGCCGCGGAGGAGCTTTTCGCGATCCAAGGGCTGGGAAGCCATCCCATCCTCCTCGCGGGCACCGAAGCCCAGAAGCATCGCTGGCTTCCACCATTGGCGCGAGGCGAGACAGTCCCGGCGTTCGCGCTGACCGAGCCCGACGCGGGATCGGACGCCGCCGCCCTCAGCACGCGCGCAGAGCTTCGTGGCGACCAGTGGGTGCTCACGGGCACGAAGCGCTTCATCTCGAACGCGCCGGCGGCCGGTCTCTACGTGGTGTTCGCCCGCACGGGGCCGGAGTCAGGCGTGAAGAACCTCTCGGCTTTCGTCGTCCCGAAGGACGCACCCGGACTCACCGGGACGCCGATGCACACCCTGGCCCCGCACGTGATCGGCGAGCTGCGCTTCGAGGGCTGCCGCGTCCCCGCCGATCACCGGCTCGGCGCAGCGGGCGACGGCTGGCGCATCGCGATGGGGACGCTCGACGTCTTCCGCGCGTCAGTTGGGGCACAAGCCGTGGGCCTGGGCCAGGCGGCCCTCGACCTCGCGCTCGCGCACGCCCGGCGCCGGACCCAGTTCGGCCAGCCGATCGTCCAGTTCCAGGCGATCCAGGCCAAGCTGGCCGACATGGCCACGGAGCTTCGGGCCGCGCGACTTCTCGTCTACTCGGCGGCTCGCCTGAAGGACGCGGGCGCCGACCGCGTGACGCTCGAATCGGCGATGGCGAAACTGTTCGCCACCGAGGTGGCGCAACGGGTCGTCGATCAGGCCGTCCAGATCCACGGAGGTGCGGGCGTCCTCCGTGGATCCCCCATCGAGCGCCTCTACCGGGAGGTGCGCGCCCCCCGGATTTACGAGGGCACCTCCGAGATCCAGCGCCTGATCATCGCCCGCCAGCTACTGAGAGAGGCCGCGGACTGAGCCGGACGCCCGCCGTCAGTGTCGCCCGGCCGGGACCGGCGGCGAGACGAAGATCCGGTCCTCGACGCGCCCCTCCGGGTGATGTCGGAGCAGCTCCTGGCGCACGATCCGCACGGCTGCCTCGCGAAGCTCCGGATACTCGACCTCGCCGCGGACTTCCACCGTCGGCACTCCGCCCCCCAGGGGGACAGTCGCCAGCGTTGTGATCACCGCCCCGGTCAGCCGCGGTTCCCGCATGAGGGCGTCCGCGATCTGACCCTCGATCGCGACGGCCTGCGCCCGCCGCTTCCGGCGGAGGTCCATTATGGCCACCGACAGAATCAGCACGCCTAGGAGCGCCAGGCCCAGGATGATCGCAGGCGCTATCAGGCCACCCCCATCCGCCGAGGGGTATGGACCCGCCCCGGGACCCGGAGCGGGTATTCCCTGTGCGAAGACCCGAGACGCACGTGACAGACCCGCCGCGAGGCCGGCGAGCGGGGCCACGACTTTCGATCGCCGAGTCATCTCCCCACCTCCATGTCGAATATCCTTGGGGATACTCGTTGTGACAGCTCGTCTACGGTCGCTGTCCCAGCGGCGGACACACGACAACGCCAGACTCCATCCTCCTGAGCAACTCTGAGCAACGCGGGTGCCACGGAGCGTCACCGGGGAGAAAGTCCGCTCTGGACGTCTCACGGTGTCCCATCTCGCGACAGATCGGCCGCGTTCCGGCCGCGGGACGGCCTCGGAAGGGGGATCGTCACTTCGAGGTAGCAGGAATGGGGCATGCAAGAACTACAGAGTGGAAGAAGCTACTCGTGCACTCGGCTCCGCGGCGGATCGCGAGCCGCAGCCGGACCGGGGCAGGCCGTGCGCGCTACTGGCGAACCGGCGGTGCGAGCGCCATCCCGTGCGGGCCCTTTCCAACCGGGATCCGCTTGATCTCCCGGTGCTCCGCGAGCCCGATGACCGTCACGACGTTTGCGTGCCGATTCGAGACGTAGGCCTTGGTGCCGTCGTTGGCCATCACGACCAGGTCCGGATACCCCGGCTGGGGAATCTCGGTGACGACCTCGAGGTCCTCGGTGCGGAGCACGGCGATCCGGTTGGCCTTGCGCAGCGTGACGTAGAGGAAGTGCCCGTCGGGAGTGAGGACCGCGTCGTGGTTGACGCCCTTCACCTTGCCGGTGGCCACGATCCGGTGCGTCCTGGTGTCGATCTTCGAGACGGTGCGGTCCTCTCCGTTGGCCGCGTAGACGTACTGACCGTCGGCGGCGAGCGCCAGCCCCATCGCGTCGCCGCTGGAGGGCAGCACCTCGAGGATCTTGCGCTGGGGCACGTCCACGACCGTCACGTTCCCGGCCGTCTCGCTCGTCACCCAGAAGAGCTTCCCGTCCCGGGAGAAGACGCCGTGGGCCGGCCAGGTGCTCACCTCGATTTCACCGCCGAGGGCTCCCTTCTGGATGTCGTAGATGAGGAGCTTCGACACGTCGCCCCAGTCGAGCACCCAGCAGTACCGACCGTCGGGGGTGAACGTGAGGTTGTACGGCCACTCGCCGATCTTCAGCTTGCGGAGGACCTTCCGCGCGGCGACGTCGACGACGCTGATCACCCGGCTCTTGTCGTGGATGGCCCAGGCCTGCGTGCCGTCGGGAGTTAGAACGAGACGGTTCGGCACGCCGCCGCCGAGCGCGATGGTCGCCACCACCTCGTCCCGCACCGTGTCGATGACCGAGATCGTGCCGGAGTGGGTGTTCGAGACATAGAGCTCGTCCGCGCTCGCGGGCCACGCCGCGAGCCCGAATAGTAGGGCCAGCACGATTCGGCTCATCGGGACGTTCGCTCCTCGGCGGGAGTGGACTCCCAGGACTGAAGTCAGTATAGCATCGGGCCTTTCGGGCTCGTGCGCGCGTCGGAGGCTACGGGATCAGCGTCTCCTCGCGCCATCCGCCCCCTTCCCGGATGAAGCGGCAGCGGTCGTGAAGCCGGTCCGGGGACCCCCGCCACGCCTCGATCCGATCGGGGACGAGGTACACCCCCCGCAGGAGCTCTGGCCGGGGAACCGCCTCGGACGTGGGATACCGCCGGCGCAATGTCTCAATCCCCTCCAGGAACCGCTCGCGCGACGGGACGGCGGTCGACTGGGCCCCGTACGTCGCGTAGTAGACGTCGAGGAGGCGCGACTCGTGGACCTTCTGGTTCCAGTAGGTCTCGACGACGGCCTCGGGCATGGGTGCGATCTTCCCGCGCACGCGATACTGGCGGCGAATCGTCAGCCACAGGAGGAGCAGCTCGTAGCGTCCTGACGAGAGCGGCTCCCACTTCGGGCTCGTCCGGCTGATCAGGAGACCGATTCCCTGGGGCCCGACGTCACGCAGGACGATCGGACGCACGCCCGGCGCTTCGGCGTCCATCGCGTGTCCTGCCGTTGCCAGCACACACAGGTCGGCGAAGGGATCGCCGGCCGCACGGGCTCGGGCGCGGTCGTCGACGAGGAGCGCGATGGGATCGCCCGCCACGGTGCTCACGGGTCGGCATTGTAGCAAGAGCACCGGTGCCGGGCGGGCCGGCGAAGGTGGCGGAGGCTCGAGCGTTCTGGTAGGGTCTCGGAGGTGAGGGATGTGATCGAACTCGGCGTTTCGGACGCGCCGCTGGACGTGCCCAGAGGCTGGTCTCGTCGCGCCCGCCGGGTGTGCGGGGCGGCATTGGCGCTGGCCGGTTGTGTGGGGCTCCTGCCCCAGCCTGCGCCGTCCGCCGACCTCTCGACGATCCGGCTCCCCGCTGGCTTCTCGATCGAGCTCTTCGCCGGGGATCTCGGCCAGCCCCGCTTCATGACGCTCGACCCCCGCGGCACGCTCTTGGTCTCGGTACCGCGGGCGGGCCGCGTGATCGCTCTGCCCGACGACAACCGGAACGGCCGGGCGGACGGCGTCGTGCCGGTCGTGGAGGGCCTCGACCTCCCGCACGGTCTCGCCTTCCTCGACGGCCAACTCCTCGTGGCCGAGACGGGGCGGGTCGTGCGCTTCGACTACGACCCGACCACCCGGCGCGTCCGCGGGTCGCCTACCGTCGTCGTGCCGAACCTCCCGGCGCGCGGCGCCCACTGGACTCGGACAATCACGATCGGACCCGATCGCCGCCTCTACGTCTCGGTGGGATCCTCCTGCAACAGCTGCGAGGAGGGCGACCGCCGCCGCGCGGCGATCTACCGCTACGAGGCGGACGGGCGGGGCGGCGCGGCGTTCGCCACGGGGCTCCGCAACGCGGTCGGCATAGCCTTCCGCCCGGGCACGTCCGAGCTCTGGGCCACCGTCAACGGTCGGGACTGGCTCGGGGACGACCGCCCCGCCGAGTACGTCATGCGGGTCGAGGAGGGCGGTTTCTACGGCTGGCCGTACTGTCACTGGACGGTCGCGGGCCCTGTCCCGGACCCCGACCTCGGCGGGGCCGACCGCTGCAAGGCCGCGCTCCGCCCCGGTCTCCTGTACCAAGCGCACACGGCTCCCCTCGGGCTCGCCTTCTACACGGGATCGCAGTTCCCGCCCGAGTACCGTGGTGATCTCTTGGTCGCGCTCCATGGTTCCTGGAACCGTTCGGTGCCCGTCGGCTACAAGGTCATACGGGTGCGGCTCGGGGGCGGCACGCCGACCGCGGAGGACTTCGCGACGGGCTGGCTCGTCGGCGGCCGCTACTGGGGCCGGCCGGTCGACCTCGCAGTGGCGCCCGACGGCGCGCTCTTCCTGTCCGACGACAGCTTGGGCGCCGTGTACCGGATCACCTACCGGGGGCCATGATCACGCGTAAGCTCGACACGCTAAGGGCTACACGCTGCCTACCCGAGGCCGCGGTGGGTGCGACTCCGGCATTCGGCACGGGCGCGCCGCAGCCATCGATCGCGCGGCTGGTAGCCGACCGGGAGGCGCGGCACGCCCGTTGCTCCGTGGCATCAACACCGTGTTGCCGGATCTCCCCGCGTTGCGCTTCCGCGACCGCCTGACCGCGCTAGCCGGCGCTGCCCGGCGCCGGCGTGGTCTGGTGGCCGCGCTCGGTCTCATCATCGTTTTGGGTCCCCCCGTCGTGTTGGGGGTCTGGACGTGGCGGACGGCCGCCGGTGTCGACCTCTCGCGACCGGAGGAGGCCGCCCTCATCTACGCGGCCGGCCAGGTGTTGGCTCCCGGCGTCTCGGTCGAGGCCGCCGACCTCTCGGGCACGCTCCGGCGCCTGGGGTACCGCGAGACCCAGTCGCCCCCGGCGGCGCCCGGTCAGTTCCGCCGCGAGGCGGCCCTGTGGGAGGTCAATCTCCGGCCGCGCGACGACCCCCGGTCGACGCGGCCCGCCCTGCCGGTCCGGGTCTTGGTGGATGGCGGCCGGATTCGTCAGCTGATCACCGTCGCTGGAGAGCCGCTGGAGGAGCTCGAGCTCGAGCCCGAGACGCTCACCGGGCTCGGCGGGGCGGCCAACCAGCTCCGGCACCCGGTCACGCTCACGGCCGTCCCGAAGCACCTCGTCCAGGCCGTGCTGGCCGCCGAGGACCAGCGCTTCTTCGAGCATCGCGGGGTGGACCTCAGGGCCGTCGCGCGCGCCGTCTGGGTGAACGTCCGTCGCGGCGAGCTCCACCAGGGAGGCAGCACGCTCACCCAGCAGCTCGTCAAGAACCTCGTGCTGACGCCGAAGCGCACCTGGTGGCGAAAGGCGCGCGAGGCGGCGATCGCCCTCGCGATCGAGCGGCGCTACTCGAAGGACGAGATTCTCTCGGCCTACCTGAACGGTATCTACCTCGGTCAGCACGGCGGCTTCGCCGTGTACGGCGTCGGGGCGGCGGCGCGGAGCTTCTTCGGCAAGGACGTCGAGCGGCTCACCCTCGGCGAGGCCGCCACGCTCGCCGGGATCATCCGGGCACCGAACACGTATTCACCGGTCCAGCACCCCGAGCGCGCCCGCGAGCGGCGCAATCAGGTTCTCCGCCGGATGCGCGACCTGCGGATGCTCGACGATCGGAGGCTCGCCCAGGCGAGCCAGGAGCGCCTGGTCGTCCAGCGTGGCACCGCGATCACCGCCCTCGGGCCGTACTTCGCGGACTGGGTGCGGGCCCAGGTGGAGCAGCTCCAGCCGGCCGATGAGGCCTCGACGGGGGGCCTCCGGATCTACACGACGCTCAACCCCGTCCTCCAGCGCGCCGCCGAGGCGGCGCTCGTGCGGGGCCTCGACCGCCTGGAGGGCCAGTACCGCGCGCTCCGACGGAGTGACCCCGGGGCGCGGCTCCAGGGGGCGATCGTCGCGCTCGACGCCCGTACCGGCGAGATCCGGGCGATGGTCGGGGGGCGGGACTACGCGCAGAGCCAGTTCAATCGCGTTGCCCAGGCGCGCCGGCAGCCCGGCTCGGCGTTCAAGCCGTTCGTCTACCTGGCGGCCCTCGGCCAGGGGCCACGGGGCGAGCCGCCCCACTTCACGCCAGCGTCGCTCCTCGAGGACCGACCACTCACGATCGGCGCGGGCCGCAACGCATGGACCCCGCGCAACTACGAGAACCGGTACGAGGGGACGGTCACCGTGCGCCGGGCGCTCGAGCAGTCACTAAACGCGGCGACGGTCTGGATGGCCGATGCCGTCGGCTACGACGCGGTCGTCCGCGCGGCCCGCGAGGCCGGATTCACGAGCCCGATGGAGCCCGTGCCGGCGCTCGTTCTCGGGAGCTTCGAAGTCACGCCGATCGAGCTGGCGTCCGCGTACGCCGCGCTCGCGAGCCGCGGGGACCGAATCCGGCCGACCGGGCTCCGTGCGGTGGTGGACCGGGAGGGTGGCGTGAGCGAGCCGCCCGTCGATCGGTCGCCGGGCCTCAGGCCAGAGGAGGCCTTCCTGGTCACTCACCTGCTGCAGGGCGTGATCGACCGCGGCACCGGCGCTTCGGCGCGAGCGCTCGGCGTGGAGGGGCCGGTCGCCGGGAAGACGGGAACGACGAACGAAGGCCGCGACGCGTGGTTCGTCGGCTACACGCCGCGGCTCGTCGCGCTCGTGTGGGTCGGCTTCGACCAGCGCGACGTTCTCCGCCTCTCGGGGGCGCAGGCCGCGCTGCCGATCTGGGCTGACTTCATGCGCACCGCTCTCGGCGTGGTGCCGGCCCGCCCCGCCGAGCCGCCGCCTTCGATCACGTTCCGTGACGTGGACGCGACCAACGGCAAGCTCGCCACCGTCTGGTGCCCGATTATCATTCGGGAGGCGTTCCTCGCGTCGACCGAGCCGCGCGAGACCTGCTCCGATCACGACCCGGCCTCCGCGGTCCGCTCGTTTTTCCGCCGCCTCTTCGAGTCGATCCGGTAACCCCCAGCCGCCCCTGGTCGGCTCGCTTCCTCGGGAGCCGGAATCGCCCGCCCGCGGGCTCGTTGCGGGAACCCTCCGGCCGCCTCACGGGAAGGCCCCTCAACGAAGCTCTGGGAGGACTTGCTCCCCGATCAGCTTCAGGTTCTTGATCGATAGCTCCTCCGGAAGCCCGGGCCAGTGAAAGTCCAGCACGATGTAGTTGAACCCCAGCTCGGCGTATCGCACGAGCTCAGCGGCGCATTCATCCGGGCTCCCGACGATCAAACGGTCCCGGATCAAATCCTCGAAGCCTATCTTGAAGTCGTCGTCTCCGGGCGGCATCTCCCCGTCCTGGCCGTGCTCCACATAGACATCGAAGCGGCGCCCTAGACCCGGACGGCATTCCTCGATCGCGGTCTTGCGGTCCTTGGCCACGTAGATCTCGCGCATCAGCACCACGTCCGCGGGCTCCGGCTTGCCGTGTTCAGCGAGCGCGGCCTTATAGACCCGCATCTGATTCATGATGGTCTGATAGGTGGCATGCGGATTCGCGTACCAGGCATCGCCCATCCGCGCAGCTCGCCGGACGGCGGGATCGTTGTTGGCCGCGATCCAGATCGGGGGGTGCGGCTTGCGCAGGGGCCGGTGGGAGGGTCTGAGCCCGTGCACGTTGAAGTGCTTGCCCTCGAAGCTGACCTCGTCCTCGGTCCAGAGCCGCTTGATCAAGGTCAGCGATTCCTCGAAACGGCTCACCCGCTGGCGCTTGTCGACGCCAAAGGCATGGAATTCCTGCTCCAGATACCCGAGCCCGACCCCGAACACGAGGCGCCCGCCCGCGATCGTATCTAAGGTCGCGATCTGCTCGGCGACGTCGACCGGATGGAGCAGGGTGAGAAGCATGATGCAGGTGCCGAGGTCCATGTCGCCCGATTCGGCAGCGAGCCGGCCGAGCAAGGGGATGGGCTGCAGCATCTGCAGAGGGTAGTGCAGGTAATGCTGGCCAACCTGAACGGAGTCGAATCCGTACTCGCGGGCCATATGGGTGTGCTCGATCAAGACTTTGAGTCGCTCCACCATCGGGATGCGGGCCGGCATCTCGGTGCCGAGGCAGAGCCCTACCTTCACGCTGTCCTCCTTCTCATCTCAGGCGCCAACAGTCGTGCAGTCAACGGGTTTGCGCCATGCGACCGTCAGAGCCGTCCCGCCGCGCTGTCCACCAGCGTCTTGAGTTTCTCCATCGGTATTCGCGTCTTGCTGATGGTAGCGGCGGACACCATCATTCCTTTGGCGATCTCTGACCCATGAATCCGCCGAGCTGCGGCGCGACTCTCTCGTGCCGCCCCCCGGAGGTTAGCAGACGACCGCTCTTTGGCTCAGAGGGTGCTCGGCACGCCCGCGGCCTGTCAAGGGCGTGGCGTATGGCGGAGGCGCCATGGCCCCATCTGGCGGGGGCAACTCGTGGCAGGGGCGGCACGCAGGGGAAGGGACGGTCCGGACCGCACGGAGGGTTGTCGGCCCGCGCCCCACCGGCGACGGAACCGGCTGGCGGCGCCGTCCGCGATCGGGCCTGGCTCGGCGGGCCGCCCGATTGCCCCCGCCGCGCCTTCCCCGGTACGATACGGGCGCGACATGCGGCTCACCGGGAAGGTCGTCCTGATCACCAACGTCGGCCAGTACATGGGCCCGGCGTGCGCCGAGGAGTTCGCGAAGGAGGGGGCGATCCTCGCGCTCCACGAGCGGACCGAGGCCCGCGCCCAGGCCGCCCTCGAGCTGGCCCGCGCGTACGGGCGCGAGACAACGGTGGTGACCGGGGACCTCACCGTCTCGGGCGAGGCGAACCGCGTGGTCCGGGCGGTCGCGGAGCGCCATGGGCGGCTGGACGTCCTCGTCAACAACTCGAGCCATCCACCGGTCGGGGGACCGGTCGACGAGGTCTCCGACGAGACCTGGCGGTCCATGGCGGCCCACCTCTACGACGAGCCCTTCTTCTGTCTCCGCGCGGCGATCCGCGTGATGAAGCGCCAGGGGCGCGGCAAGGTGATCAACATCACCTCGGCGGTGGCGATTCCGGGCCTGCCGAACTACACCGCCTACTCGGCCGCCCGCGCGGGGGCGAACGGCCTCACGCGGGCCGTGGGTCGCGAGGTCGCGCGTCACAACATCCAGGTCAACGCGATCGCCCAGAACTTCGTCGAGAACCCCACCTACTTCGGCCCCGACGTCACGGGACACCCCGAGAAGCTCGCCCGTGTCGTGCGCAACGTCCCGGCTGGACGCCTCGCACGGTCCGAGGAGTCCGCGAAGCTGTGCGTCTTCCTGGCGTGCGACGAGTCGGACTTCTTCTGCGGCCAGGTGATCCCGTTCGCGGGCGGCTGGATCTGACCGGCCAGCCGGAGCGCACGTCGTGACTGACCTCGCCGCCGCGGCCCTCTACCAGCGTCTCGCCGGGGACGCGCCGCCGCGGGTCCTCGACGTCCGCAACGCCCAAGAGTTCGCGCGGTGGCGGGTGGAGGGACCCCGCCCGGTCGACGTCCTCAACATTCCCTACTTCGAGTTCGTCGAGCGCGAGGAGGCGTCGGTCCGGAAGGTGACCGACTGGATCGGCGGACGCGCAGGAGATCTGGTCGTCGTCTGCGCCGAGGGCGGGTCGTCCGCCTACGTGGCCGAGATCCTCCAGGGCCGAGGGCTCGCCGCCGCCAACCTCGCCGGGGGCATGGTCGCCTGGGGACTCGGGACCACGGCGCGGCCCGTGACCGCGAGCGGGCCGGTCCGCCTGTGGCAGGTCCTCCGCTTCGGCCGGGGCTGCCTGTCGTACGTCGTGGCACGGGGGGAGGACGCCATCGTCGTGGACCCGCACCGGGGCATCGACGCCTATCGCCTGCTTCTCGAGCAGGAGAGGCTTCGCCTCCGCGCGGTCTTCGACACGCACCTCCACGCCGACCACGTCTCCGGCGGGTCCGCGCTCGCGCAGGACGCCGGAGTGGGCTATCACGCCAGCCCGCGCGATTTCGAGGGCGCGACGGTCCCCGTCGAGGAGCTGGTGGACGCGCGCCCCGTCAGGATCGGGCTGCTCGAGGTCCTGCCCATCGTCCCGCTTGCCACTCCGGGTCACACGCCTGGCAGCACGTCGCTTCTCGTGGCCGACGCGTTCCTTCTGACCGGCGACACCCTCTTCGTCGACGACGTGGGGCGGCCGGACCTGGGGGGCCAGGCAGCCGCGTGGGCGCGGGACCTCCACCAGACGCTCCACGAACGGCTCCGGCCGCTCGGTGACGCGGTCGTCGTGCTCCCGGCCCACGCGAGCAGCCTCGCGGGGTCCGGGACGGCCGGCGCCCTCGCCGGCGCGCTCGGCGACCTCCGGAGCCGGAACCGCGCCATGCGGCTCGATCTCGACACCTTCGTCCGCGAGGCCGAGCACGCCGCCGGCTCGACACCCCCCGAGTACGCCAGGATCCGGGCGATCAACCTGGGTCGCGAGACGGCCGCCGAGGCGGAGCTGACCGAGCTCGAGCTCGGCAAGAACCAGTGCGCGCTGTCGAGGAGGTGACGCATGGCGGAGTACCGGACGGTGGACGCACGCGGGCTCAAGTGTCCGATGCCGATCGTCAAGGCGAAGAAGGAGATCGATGCCATTCCGGTCGGCGAGGTCCTGAGGGTGATCGCCACCGACCCCGGATCCGTGCTGGACTTCCAGGGGTGGATGAAGACCAGCACGAGCTACGAGCTCCTGAAGCAGGAAGAAGGCCAGGACGAGCAGGGTCGGAAGACGTTCGTGCACCTGCTGAGGAGAAAGGCATGACCACCATGACAACGGCCGAGCTCGCGATCGACCCCGCGGTCCGCGCATACGTGGACCAACGCCTGGCCGAGCTTCGCGCGCGGCAGCCCGACGACCGGGTCACCCTGGTGGTGTTCTCCGGTGAGCTCGATCGGAACCTCGCCGCCCTCGTCATCGCGACGGGCGCCGCCGCGATGGGGCTCGAGGTGTCGGTGTTCTACACGTTCTGGGGGCTCTCCGCGCTCAAGAGGCAGCCGACCCTCCGCGGCAAGGGGCTCAAGGAGAAGCTCTTCGCGCTCATGACGCCGAGCCGTCTGAACCGGATGCCAGTCTCGAAGATGAACTTCGGCGGCGTGGGCCGCCTCATGCTCCAGTCGATGATGCGGGAGAAGCAGGTAGCGTCCGTGGACGAGCTGTTCGCCATGGCTCGCCAGCTGGGCGTCAAGCTCATCGCCTGCACGATGTCCATGGACGTGATGGGCATCGCCCGGGAGGAGCTGATCGACGGCGTGGAGGTCGGCGGTGTCGCGACCTTCCTGGGTGACGCGGCCCGCTCGCGGGTGGCGCTCTTTGTCTGAGGAATCCGCGACGGTATCCGGCGGAGCCTGAGCGCCGGTCGTGGTCTTCCAGCCCGAGCTGTCCCTCGTCATCGAGGGCCGCGAGGTTCGGACGCCCCTGCCCTTCACCGTCCGCCACATCGTGTGCGCCGGCTACACGAGCCGGGACCGGACGGAGGCCGAGCGGCACATCCGGGAGCTCGAGAGCCTCGGCATCGCGCGGCCGAAGGAGGTGCCGGTCTTCTTCGCCGTCGCTTCCTACCTCGCGACCGTCGAGCAGATCGTCGAGGTGCAGGGTCCCTTCACGTCGGGCGAGGTCGAGTTCGCGCTGATCCTCGGACCGGGTGGCCCCTGGGTGACGGTCGCGAGCGACCAGACCGACCGCTTCGTCGAGCGCCATTCCGTTCCCGCCGCGAAGCAGCTCTGCTCCAAGGTGCTCGCCCCGACCGTCTGGCCCCTGTCCGAGATCGAGGGGCACTGGGACGACCTCGAGCTGCGCGCGTGGGTCCGGAGCGGGCGGAAGCGGCGCCTCTACCAGGAGGCCAAGCTAGGGAGTCTCCTGACGCCTAGCGCCCTCCTGGCCGGCCTCCGCCGCCGCGTGGGCCGCGTCCTCGACGGCGTGATTCTTCTCTCCGGGACCGTGCCCACCGTGGACGGCCAGCTGGTCTACGGCGACGCGTACGAGCTGGAGCTCGCCGACCCCCGCCTCGGTCGAGTGATCCAGACCCGGTATGCGGTGCGGGTGTTGGAGAGGGACCCCCGCGGATAGACTCCGATCGGGGGCGTCACGCCTCCCGGCGGGCGACGCCGGTGAAACGGCGCCAGCGCGCCGCCAGCGCCCACGTCAGCGCGCCGGCCACCAGCACCTGGCCGATGTCGACCGCGAGGTACAGCCAGCTGACGGCCAGCTCGCCGCTGACCCAGCTCGCCATCGCGCCGATCAGGACGCTCCCGACGGCGAGGATCCCTCCCCGTAGTCGGCCCGAGACGAGATAGGCGACGACGAGACCCAGAACGGCCCCTAAGCCGACGGGGAACACCTCTTCCATGACACCCTCCCTCCGGGCATCCATCTGAGCGGAGCCGAGGCTTGGGCGCGACTCTAGACGGGAGGCTCGGAGGTGTCAACGGCGGCGGCGCGGCGATCGCCGTCGGATTGCAGTACCCGAACGGCGCGCCTATCATCGGCGGCGGTGGACCGTCTCGAGCCTCAAGCCGAACGGCCGCGACACTCCCGGAACGCGAGGTCGATTCGATGGATCCAGCATGGTTTCAGGGCCTTCGTTGGCGTTGCATCGGCCCGCCCCGCGGCGGCCGTGTGGTGGCCGTCTCCGGGCACCCCACCGAGCCCATGGTGTTCTACTTCGGGGCGGTGGCGGGTGGCGTGTGGAAGACGACGGACGGCGGCACCTACTGGGAGAACATCTCGGACGGCTACTTCCGGACGTCGGCCATCGGCGCGCTCGCCGTCGCAGAATCGGACCCCAACGTCATCTACGCGGGAACGGGAGAGGCGACGATCCGGATCGACGTCTCCTACGGCGACGGCGTCTACAAGACGACCGACGGCGGCAAGACATGGAGCCACGTAGGGCTGGTCGAGAGCCGGCACATTGGCAAGATCCAAGTCCACCCCCGGGATCCCGACCTCGTGTACGTCGCCGCGCTCGGCCACGCCTTCGGGCCAAACCACGAGCGGGGCGTGTACCGGTCCCGGGACGGCGGCCGCACCTGGCAGCAAGTCCTCCTCCGGAGCGAGCGGGCGGGGGCGATCGATCTCGCCCTCGACCGGACGAATCCCCGCGTCCTCTACGCCTCGACGTGGGAGGTGTACCGTCACTTCTGGACGCTCTCGAGCGGCGGCCCCGACAGCCGGCTCTACAAGTCGGTCGACGGAGGCGACACGTGGACCGACCTCACCGACAATCCCGGGTTGCCATCCGGGATCAAGGGAAAGATCGGCGTCACCGTTTCCCCCGCGCGCCCCGACCGCCTATGGGCGATCATCGAGGCCGAGAAGGCGGGGCTCTACCGCTCGGACGACGGCGGCCGGAGCTGGGAACTCGTCTCCGAGAACCGCGATCTGATCCATCGCCCCTGGTACTACTGCCACGTGTTCGCCGATCCCGTCGACGCCGACACCGTCTACGTCACCAACCTGAAGATGTGGAAGTCGACCGACGGCGGACGCACGTTCACGGAGATCACGACGCCGCACGGCGACAACCACGACCTCTGGATCGATCCCCGGGACCCCCGTCGGATGATCGAGGGCAACGACGGCGGCGCCTGCGTCTCGTTCAACGGCGGCCAGAGCTGGTCGACGATCTACAACCAGCTCACCGCGCAGTTCTACCACGTGGCGATCGACGATCAGTATCCGTACCGCGTCTACGGCACCCAGCAAGACAACTCGAGCGTGAGCGTCCCGAGCGCCTCGGAGAACGGGGGGATCACCTGGGGGGACTGCTATCCCGCGGGCACCGGGGAGAGCGGCTACATCGCGGTCCATCCTCGCGATCCGAACCTCGTGTACGTCGGGGCGGTGGGAAGCTCGCCGGGCGGCGGCGGTGCCCTCCAGCGCTATGATCACCGGACACGCCAGATCCGGCTGGTGACGGTCTGGCCCGAGGTCTACTACGGCTGGGGGGCCAAGGACCTGAGGTACCGGTTCGCCTGGACTTTCCCCATCGTCTTCTCCCCTCACGATCCCGGCACGCTCTACGCCACCGGGAATCTCGTCTTTCGGACGCGGGACGAGGGCTCCAGCTGGGAGGCCATCAGCCCCGACCTCACCCGGCAGGACCTGGCCAAGCTCGAGGCTTCGGGTGGCCCTCTCACCAAGGACACGAGCGGCGCCGAGCACTACGGCACGGTGTATGCCTTCGCGGAGTCTCCTCGTGAGCGCGGTGTCCTGTGGGCGGGGAGCGACGATGGCCTGGTCCACGTCTCACGGGACGACGGACGGACGTGGGAGAACGTCACGCCACCCGATCTGCCCGAATGGTCGCTGATCGCGATGATCGAGCCCTCTACCCATGCCCTGGGCACGGTCTACCTCGCGGCCACGCGCTACAAGATCGACGACTACCGCGCCTACCTCTACAAGACCGAGGACTACGGCAAGACCTGGCGGACCCTCGCCGCGCGGTTCCCGGCCGGCGAGATCAGCCGGGTGATCCGGGAAGATCCCGTCCGGCCCGGCCTCCTGTACGTCGGCACCGAGACGGGTCTCACGGTCTCATGGGACGACGGCGTCACGTGGCACCGAGGGCCAGGGAACCTGCCGGTGAGCCCAGTCTACGATCTCGCGGTCAAGGGCAGCGATCTCGTGGCGGCGACCCACGGGCGATCCTTCTGGGTGCTCGACGACCTGACGCCTCTCCGCGAGCTGACGCCGGAGGCCGCCGGAAGCGTCGCCCATCTCTTCCCGCCGCGCCCGACCGTGCGTCCGTGGCAGAACTGGAGCGTCGACCTCTTCCGGGGCCCCGGCAAGACCTACAAGAACTACATGATGGCGCTCGGCACCGGGCTCACGTTCTACGAGGACAAGACTCCCGAGGGCGAGCGCGTGCGCACGTTCCTCGACGCCGGCGAGAACCCGCCACAGGGCGCCATCGTGTACTACGCGCTCGGCGAGACCGCGGCGGGTGCCGTCTCCCTGACCTTCCTCGACGACAAGGGCGCGGTGATCCGCACGTTCACGACGAAACCGGCGACCCCACCCGCTGCGGACGGCACGCCGGCTGCGGCGAGCGCCGGCGCGGCGTCCCCGGTCGCGCCGCCGGACGAGCGCTTCATCACGGCCAAGCCCGGGCTCAACCGCTTCGTGTGGGATCTTCGCTACCCCAGCGCCGAGAGGGTGCCGGGGGACGTCTCGACCGAGAAGGCGATCACCGGCCCGCTCGCGCCGCCCGGTCGGTACCAGGTGCGCCTCACCGTGGGCGAGCGGTCGTGGACCCAGTCCTTCGAGGTGCGGAAGGACCCGCGCGTCTCGGCCACGCAAGCCGACCTCGACGCGCAGTTCGCCCTGTGGCGCCAGATCCGCGACACGCTGTCGCAAACCCACGCCGGGATCAACCGACTCCGGCGCATCCGCCGGCAGGTGAGCGAGTGGTCCCAGCGGCTGCGCGAGTCTGCGACGGTGGACGGAAACCCGCCGCGGCTTGGCGCCAGCGGGTCCCCGCCGGGTGGCTCGGAGACCCCTGGCATTCCCCGGCCGGACGCCATCGCCCAGGCGGCTGACCAGCTCCTGGCCAAGCTCGCCGAGATCGAGACCGAGCTGATCCAGACCTCGGCCAAGAATTCGATGGACGCGCTCCGGCTGCCGGCGCGCCTGAATCTCCGCCTCGCCTCCCTGATGGGCGTGCTGTCGAGCGCCGACGCGGCGCCACCGCGGCAGGCGGGCGAGGTCCACGCGCACCTCGCGGAGCTGGCGCGTCGGGAGCTCGGGCGGCTCGAGGCGCTCGTCGAGAGCGACGTCGCGCAGTTCAATGCCCTCGTGCGCGACAGCAGCCTGCCGGCGATCGGAACGCGATAGTTGTGCGCAGCCTGGCGTGCGAGCGCTCGGCGGTTGCGCCCCCGTGGGATGTATGCCAGCATTCCGTGAGGGAATGCTGCCGGTCCGCTATCACGGCCGCTTCCCGAGTCATTCGCCGCATGTACCCCGACTCATAGAGGGTCCCTCGAACAGAAGGGAGCACGTCATGAGTGACCGCCGCCCCATCATCTCCGCTCACTTTCGAACATGGCGCCGACTCGCCGTGCTCGGCGCACTGATGCTCGTTACCTCGCTCGTCGCGATCGAGGTCGGCCCATCCTACGCCGCGGACCCCGTCACGATCACGATGGCCCGGAATGCCGACATGCTCACCTTCGATCCCGCGTCCACCGAGGATGATCCGTCGATCTTCGTGGAGCTGCAGATCTTCGATCGGCTCGTCAAGCTGAATGCCGCGAACAACGGTGTCGAGCCGGAGCTGGCCACGGCGTGGACGGTTGCGCCCGACGGTCTCAGCGCGACGTTCACCCTGCGGCAAGGCGTGAAGTTCTCCGACGGGTCCTCGCTCACCGCCGAGGACGCCGTGTTCTCGCTCACGCGGGCCATCGATCCCAAGGGATCGTGGGGATTCCTGTTCTCCCCCATCAAGTCCGTGACCAAGGTCGACGACAAGACCATCCGGCTGAACATGTCCGAGCCGTTCGCGCCTCTCATGCCGGCCCTGTCGACCTTCGCCGGCAGCATCTACTCGAAGGCGAACTTCGAGAAGTGGGGCAAAGACGCCGGACAGCATCCCCTCGGAACCGGCGCGTTCATGCTGGAGAGTTGGCAGAAGGGCGCGCAGCTGGCGCTGGTCAAAAACCCCAACTACTGGCAGCCCGGCAAGCCGAAGGTGGACCGGATCGTCTTCCGGGTGGTCGGCGACGACAACAGCCGGGTCCTCCTCCTCCAGTCCGGCCAGGTGGACATCATCGACTTCGTGCCGCCAAACCAGGTCCAGTCACTGATGGGCGCGGGACAGAAGATCCAGAAGGTGGAGGGGACGGCGATCCTGCGGTACACGCTCAACGAGACTGTCAAGCCTCTGGACGAGGCGAACGTCCGATGCGCGATGGCGCACACCATCGATCGCGCCGCGGTGGCGAAGAACATCTTCTTCGGACAGGCCGTCGTCGCGCGGTCGCTGCTGCCGAGCAGCACGCTCTATCACGACCCGAACGCCGACCCGATCACGTTCGATCTCGCCAAGGCCAAGGCGCTCCTCGCGAAGAGCTCGGTGCCCAATGGTTTCACCGTGTCCGCCCATATCAACGCCGGGAACCAAGGTTACCAGGACGTGACGCAGATCTGGGCCGCCGGGCTCAAGCAGATCGGCATCACGCTGAAGATGGAGCTGCTTGAGCAGACGACGCTCATCCAGCTGCGCAACGCCGAGAAGTACTCGATCTACCAAGCCGCCTGGACCAATGACACGCCGGATCCCGACGAGCTCCTGGGCGTCGCGCTCGACTTCTCGTCGCAGCATGCCGCTCATACCTTCTACAACAACCCCAAGGCGAAGGAGCTCCTCCTCCAGCAGCGCCGCGAGCTCGATCCGAAGAAGCGCCAGGTGATCGTGACCGAGCTCCAGCGCATCGTCAACCAGGACTGCCCGCAGATCTATGTGGTGCACGTGCCGCGCATCTACGGCACCACGGCCGCGATCTCCGGCTTCGCGCCGAACTCGCAGGGAAAGTACAGCTTCGAGGACGTGACCAAGAAGTGACAGCGCGACACGCGTCGCCCGCGGTCACCGTGCCTCGGCTGGACGGTGACCGCGGGTGATCGTGCGCTGACCGGCGCCCAGAGCGCGACGCCAGCATGATTCGCTACGCCGCTGGACGGGTACTCGCGATCGTGCCCGTCCTGTTCGGCGTCAGCATCGTCGTCTTCATGCTGATCCGCCTCATCCCGGGCAATCCGGCGGTCGCGATTCTCGGTGAGCGCGCGTCGCCCGAGCTCGTCGAGCGGGTCAAGAACCAGCTCGGGCTCGACCTCCCCATCTGGCGCCAGTACCTCCACTTCCTGGGCAATGCGTCGCGCCTCGACTTCGGGCCGTCGTACTTCTACAAGCAGGAGGTCTCGACGCTGACGCTCGAGCGGATCCCGATCACGCTCACCCTCGTCGCCTACGCCATGGTGATCGGGCTCGTCATCGCCGTGCCGTTTGGAATCTGGGCGGCGACCCGAAGGGAAGGCCCCGTCGATCACGCCATCCGTCTCGTCTTCACGGGGGTCATCGGCATCCCCACGTTCTGGATGGGCATCATCCTGGCCCTGCTGCTCAGCGTCCGATGGAAGCTCTTGCCGCTGGGCGGCGTCGGCGCGAGCCGGCTCGATACCTTGTGGCATCTGACCCTGCCGGCGCTCACCATCGGGCTCCACATTTCGCCGATCCTGGTGCGGGCCCTCCGGTCGAGTCTGATAGAGGTGATGAGCTCGGACTACGTCACGACAGGCGTAGCGATGGGGCTCCGGCCCGTCACGCGGCTCTTCAGCTATCTCCTGCGTAACGGCCTGACGCCGTTCGTCTCGACCGTCGGCCTGAACATCGGGTGGCTGATCGGTGGCACGATCATCATCGAGCAGGTGTTCGGCGTCCCAGGGGTCGGGTCGCTGCTGATCACCTCCATTCTCACGCGCGACTACTCCATCATCCAGTTCGTGGCGCTCGTCCTCGCCGTGCTCGTGATCCTCGTCAACCTCCTGACCGACCTCACGTACGCCCTCCTGGACCCGCGGGTGTCCTTCCGGGCATGAGCGTGTCGACGCTCGCCGTGGCGAGCCCGCGGCGGCTCCAGTGGATCATGGCGGGAGGCTGGTCCCTCCGTGTCGGGCTCGTGGGCTTCGCGCTGATCGCCGTCCTCGCTCTGCTGGCGCCGTGGATCACGCCGTACGATCCCACCACGCTCGGGCTGGCGGAAGGGCTTCAACCGCCAAGCGCGGCGCACTGGTTCGGCACCGATCAGTTGGGCCGCGACATCCTGACGCGCGTGCTCCACGCCGCACGGACGGATCTCCAGATCGGCACGATCGGCGTCATCATTCCCCTGATCATCGGCGCCGCCCTCGGGCTCTTCGCCGGGTACTACACGGGATGGCCAGATGCGATCCTCGGCAGGATCGTCGACGTGGTGACGGCGTTCCCGTTCCTCGTGCTCGTCCTCGCTATCGTCGCAATGCTGGGCCCGGGTCTCACGAACTTCTACATCGCCATCACGCTGGTGAGCTGGGTGGCCTATGCCCGGATCGTCCGCGGCGAGGCGCTCAGCGCCCGGGGCCGCGGCTACATTCTCGCCGCCCGGAGCCTCGGGTACGGCGACATCCGCATCATGTTCCGCCACCTGCTGCCGAACGTGATGGTGCCGGCCTTCGTCTTCGGGATGAGCGACTTCGTCCTCGATATCCTGGCCGGCGCCTCCCTGGGCTTCTTCGGGCTCGGTGTGCAGCCCCCGACCCCCGAGTGGGGCGTCATGATCGCCGAAGGCCGCAATTTCATCATCACCGCCCCCTGGGTCGTGATCTTCCCGGGCCTCGCCATCATCGTGACCGCCTTTTTCGTGAGCCTGATCGGCGACAGCGCGTCGGACATCGTGCGCCGGGTCCATGGCTCGTAAGGAGGCGCTCGAGGTCGACCGCCTGACGGTCACGTTCGCCCGCGAGGGCCGGGCCGTCGTGCGGAACGTGTCGTTCACAATCGCTCCCGGCGAGGCGTTCGGCCTCGTCGGGGAGAGCGGCTCGGGGAAGAGCCTCACCTGCCGGGCCATCCTGCGGCTGATGCCTCGCGGCGCCTCCATCGCCGGCCGGATCATGTATGGGGGCCGAGACCTCCTCGGGCTCAGCGACGGCGAGATGCAGGCGCTGCGCGGGTCGAGCATCGCGATGGTTTTCCAGGATCCGCTGACCGCGCTCAACCCCGTCCTGCGCGTCGGGGATTCCATCGCCCAGGTGATCCAGGCGCACGGGGGTCTCGGCCGGCGCGCGGCCCGGACGCGGGCCGTCGAGATGATGGAGCGCGTCGGGATCCGCGACGCCGGCCGGCGCGCGGCGGCCTATCCTCACGAGTTCAGCGGCGGGATGCGCCAGCGCATCCACATCGCCATGGCGCTGGCGGCGCGCCCGACCCTCCTCCTCGCCGACGAGCCCACCACGGCGCTCGACGTCGTCGTGCAGGCCGAGATCCTGCGGCTCCTCGATGACCTCCGACGCCAGGACGGGATGAGCCTTCTCCTCGTGTCGCACGACTTCCGGGTCGTGGCCGGGCTGTGCGACCGCGTCGGGGTGATGTACGCCGGCGAGCTGGTCGAGGTCGGCGCGACCCAGACCGTCCTGCGCCGCCCGGAGCATCCCTACACGATCGGTCTCATGAACAGCCTGCCCGAGGCCGTCCTCGGGGAGCGGCTCCGCGCGATCCCAGGGTCACCGCCCGATCCCGGGCTCCTTCCGCCCGGGTGCGCGTTCGCACCGAGATGCGAGCTCGCCCGGGACAGCTGTACGGCGGCCCCGATCGCCATGGCGGAGGCCGTGCGAGGGCACTGGGCGCGCTGCATCCGGCGGGACCAGCTGGACGAGATGCGTCGGGGTCTCGTGATGGTCGGCGCGGCGGGTGCCTAGATGCTGCTCGTCGCCGAGCATCTGACGCGGACCTACGTGCATCGCCGAGGATGGCTCCAGGGAACCGGAGCGCCCGGTGCTCGCGGTCCGGTGCGCCCGGCCCTCGCCGACGCGTCGCTGTCCCTCGAGCGGGGGGAAGCGATCGGTGTCGTCGGGGAGAGCGGATCGGGAAAGTCCACGCTCGCACGATGCCTCGCCCTCCTGGAGCGCCCGGACACGGGACGCGTGCTCCTCGAAGGCGTCGACCTGACGCGGCTCGGCCGGCGCGAGCTGCGGCGCTCACGGCGGCGCATCCAGGTCGTGTTCCAAGACCCGTACTCCTCGCTCAACCCGCGCTTGACGGTCGGATCCGCGCTGGGCGAGGTGCTGTCCGTCCACGATCTCGTCCCGCGCGACCAGATCCCCCGCCGTGTGGAGACCCTCCTGGACCAGGTGGGGCTGCCGGCACGTGCGGTCGGGCGCTATCCGTCCGACTTCTCCGGCGGGCAGCGGCAGCGGATCTGCATCGCCCGGGCGCTGGCGGCGAATCCTGAGGTGCTGATCGCCGACGAGCCAGTGAGCGCGCTCGATGTGTCGATCCAGGCGCAGATCCTCAACCTGCTGGCCGACCTGCGCGTTCGGCTGAGACTGAGCATGATCTTCATCAGCCACGACCTCTACGTCGTCCGGTACATCGCGCCGAAGATCGCCGTCATGTTCGGCGGGCGCATCGTGGAGGTGCTGCCGCCCGGCGTGCCGCTCGAGCAAGCCCGCCACCCGTACACAGAGGCGCTGCTCGCGGCGAGGTCGCGGCTCGAGCCGGGATGGCTGGCGCGCACTGGGCAGCTCAACGCGGAGCTTGCCGCCGCCCTGCCAGCGACGGGGTGCCCGTTCCGCGCGAGGTGTCCCCATGCGTCCGGGGTCTGCGAGGAGATCGACCCGCCGCTACGTGACCTTGGCGGGGGCCATGCCGTCGCCTGTCACCATGTACCGTGAGGGCGAGTTCAATGCCCTGGTGCGTGAGGCGAACCTCCCGGCGATCGTGACCGGATAGTCGCGGCGGGGGCCGACGGCGCTTTGACCGGCGCCCCGCACGACACGAGGAGACACATGGCGAAGACACGCGGGACGGGGCTCCTGATGCTCTGGACCGACATCGATCCCGAGCACGAGGCGGCGTTAAATCGCTGGTACGACGAGGAGCACCTCGCCCGGCTCCTGGCGGTGCCGGGCTTCCTCTCGGCGGCGCGTTACGTGGCGATTCGAGGCGGCCCCCGGTACCTCGCGATGTACGAGCTGGAAGACGTCAGCGTGCTGCGGACGGCGGCGTTCCTCGACGAGGTGCGCTTCCGGCCGTCCCCCCAGCGGCAGCGGGCATCGGGCGGTCACATCGGCCGTAACTATCTCCTGAACGGCTATCGCCAGATCTTCCCCGCCCGGACGGACCCGATCGAGCTGACCATGGGACCGTCGCCCTATCTCCAGATGGGGCGCATCGACGTGCCAGCGGCGATCGAGGAGGAGTTCAACGACTGGTACAACTGGGTGTACATCCCGACCTACCTGACGGTGCCGGGCGTCATCCGCGCGCGGCGCTTCGTCGCCGTCGACGGCCAGCCGAAGTACCTGACCGTGTACGAGTTCGAGCGGGGGGACGTGCCGGACGGCGAGGCGTGGCACCGCGCCCGCGAATCGAGCCCCTGGAGCCGGCGCATCCGGCCGCAGATGCGCCTCGATCCGGGCTCGCCCGCGGTCTTTCGCCGGCTCCGGCCCGACCCGGTGCCCTGAGGCGGGCGGCGTCGGGCGTGGTTGATCCAGGCCGAGCGGGCGCGCACCAGCACCGACCCTCCTCACGGCGCATCTGACCGGCGTGGCGAAGTGCTAGAATCCCCCGCACTAGCGGCTCGCCGGAGGACCATCCATGGCGTCGCGCCGGAAAGCCCCATCTCGCCCAGCTCGGAAGGCCCGGACGTCGGCGACCCCGGGTCCGGCGGGACTCCGCGAGCAGCTCGACGCAACCACCCGGATCCTCCGCGCGCTGGCGAGCGCGCCCGGCAACCTCGAGGCCGTGCTCGACGCGGTGGCGGCGCAGGCGGCGCAGGTCTGCGGCGCGAGCGACAGCCTCATCTATCGAATCGACGGCAACGTTCTGCGCTCCGTGGCCCATCATGGCCCGATTCACCTCGCGATACAGCCCGGCGACCCCACGCCGCTCACGCGCGATTCCGCCTCGGGGCGGGCGGTGCTGGAGCGGCGCACCATCCACATCCCCGACATAGAGGCAGCCGCCGCCGAATACCCGACAGCCCTTGAGTATGGGCGCCGCAGCGGTTTTCGGGCGCTGCTCGTGGTGCCCCTCGTGAGCGAGGTGCGGGTGCTCGGCGGGATTGCGATCCGACGCGTGGAGGCGCGCCCGTTCACCGCGATGCAGATCGCCGCCCTCGAGAGCTTCGCCGACCAGGCCGCCATCGCCATCGGCCACGCGCGGCTGTTCCAGGAAGTCACGGAGGCGCTGGAGCGCGAGCGCGCGACGAGCGCCATCCTCCGGGTCATCGCGAGCTCGCCGACGACTGTCGATCCGGTCTTCGGCGCCATCCTCGACAGCGCGCTTTCGCTGTGCGCCTCGCCCGTCGGGGTCCTCTTGCTCTACGATGGCGAGGCGTTCCGGGTGGTCGCCCACCGGGGCATACCCAGCGCGGTGATCGAGGAGTGGCAACGGCCGCGGCGGCATGGCCCATACACCGGCGTGGCCCGTGCGATCGCAGAGCGGCAGCCCGTTCAGATCATAGACATGATGGCCGATCGTGCCTACGAGGAGCGCGATCCGCTCCGGGTCCAGACGGTGGAGGTCCTGGGCAGCCGCTCCGCGCTTTTCGTGCCCATGCTCAAGGATGGGACCCCGGTCGGCGTCATCGTCACCTGGCGCCGCGAGGTCCGGGCGTTCAGCGAGAGCCAGATCCAGCTCCTGTCCACCTTCGCCGACCAGGCGGTGATCGCCCTCGAGAACGTCCGCCTGTTCCAGGAGCTCGGGGCGCGCAACCGCGAGCTGACCGAGGCCCTCGAGCGGGAGCGGGCCACCGGCGAGGTTCTCGGGGCGATCAACGCCTCGCCGACCGCCGTCGAGCCGGTCTTCGAGACGATCCTGGCGAGCGCCATGCGGCTTTGCGACGTGCCGGTGGGGCTGTTGTTTCTCTACGAGAACGACGCGTTCCAGCTGGTGGCCCACCGTGGTGCGCCGACCGCCTTCACCGAACGGATCCGCAGCGCGCGCCAGGTTTCTCCCGGCACGGGACTCCAGCGGGCGGTGGCCGCCCGGCGGCCGATTCACTTGCTCGACGCAATGGACGACCCGGCATACGCGGAAGGCCTGCCGGCTCGGCTGGCCACCGTGGAGATACTCGGCGCGCGGACGATCGTGTGGGTGCCCCTGCTCCGGGAGGGCGAGCCGGTGGGTGTCATCTGCACCTGGCGACACGAGGTGCGAGCGTTCACCGAGGCCCAGATCAATCTCCTGGTCACGTTCGCCGCCCAGGCGGTGATCGCGATCGAGAACGTCCGGCTGTTCCAGGAGCTCGGAGCCCGGAACCGCGAGCTGACCGAGGCGCTCGAGCAGCAGACGGCGACGGCCGAGATCCTGCGGGTGATCAGCGGCTCTCAGACCGACGTGCAGCCCGTGTTCGACACGATCCTGCGCAGCGCGGTGCGGCTCTGCGACGGTGCGCACAGCAGCCTCGTCCGTTTCGACGGCGAGCTGGTTCATCACGTCGCGGACTACAACTTCACACCGGAAGCTCGGGAGACTTTGCGACGCGGGTTCCCCGCGCCGCCCACCCGGCGGCTCGGTGGGACGCGGGCGATCCTCGATCGAAGCGTCGTTCACATTCCCGACACCGCGCTTGAGCCGGACTATGATCCGGCGCTTTCCCAGGCGGTTGGCGCCCGAAGCATCCTGGCGGTGCCGATGTTCCGGGAAGGCAGTGTCGTTGGCACGATCAACATCGGCCGTGCTGCTCCCGGACCGTTTTCCCCAAAACAGATCCAGCTGATGGAGACCTTCGCCGCTCAGGCCGTGATCGCGGTCGAGAACGTGCGCCTGTTCACGGAGCTCGAGGCCCGGAACCGCGAGCTGACCGAGGCCCTCGAGCAGCAGACGGCCACCGCCGAGATCCTGCGGGTGATCTCCAGCTCGCCGACCGACCTCCAGCCGGTCATGGACGCGGTGGCCCAGAACGCCGCGCGGGTCTGCGGCGCCAGCGATTCCAGTATCTTCCGTCTCGATGGGGACGCCTTGCGATTGGTGGCGAGGCACGGAGCGCTGCCGAGCCCCCTGGACGTCGGAGAGACCATCTCTGCCACGCGCGACACGGTGTCGGGCCAGGCGGTAGCGGAGCGACGGACGATTCACATCGAGGATATGTGGGCACTGCCGGATGCCGAGTTTCCAGAGACGCGGGCACGCCGGAGACAGAGTCCGCATGAGGGAGTCCGAACGTTCCTGGCGACGCCGCTCCTCCGCGAGGGGGTGCCGGTGGGCGCCATCCTGATCCGCCGGAGGGAGGCCCGGCCCTTCTCGGCGAGACAGGTCGAGCTCCTCGAGACTTTCGCCCGCCAGGCGGTGATCGCCATCGAGAACGTGCGGCTGTTCAAGGAGCTTGAGGCCCGGAACCGCGAGCTGACCGAGGCCCTCGAGCAGCAGACGGCGACAAGCGAGATCCTGCGGGTCATCGCGAGCTCGCCGACCGATGTTCAGCCCGTGTTCGACGCCATCGTGCGGCACGCGGGACCGCTGTGCCGGGGCATTCACACGATAGCGGTCCGGCTCCATGGGAACATGGTCACCCTCGCCGCTCACAACGCGCCGTCCGCCGCGGCGTGGGAGCACCTCAGCCGACAGTTCCCCTGGGCACTCGACGCCGCCGCCGTGACCGGAGGGATCGGGCGCGTCCTTGTCGAGGGGCAGGTCGTTCAGGAACCTGACATCGACGGCGACGACCAGTACCCACCCGGCCCGCGGGAGGCGGCGCGAATCTGGGGCTACCGCGCCCGCCTTGTCGTGCCGATGCTCCGAGAGGGGCGCCCGATCGGCGCCATCGCTGTCGGGCGCTCCCAGGCTGGCGCCTTCAGCGGTCACGAGATCGCGCTGCTACAAACCTTCGCCAACCAGGCGGTGATTGCGATCGAGAACGTGCGGCTGTTCACGGAACTGCAGGAGAAGAACCGGGCGCTCACGGAGGCCCATGCCCGGGTGACCGAGGCGCTCGAGCAGCAGACGGCCACCGCGGAGATCCTGCGGGTCATCAGCCGCTCCCAGACCGACGTACAGCCGGTGTTCGACGCCATCGTCCGCAGCGCGGCGCGCTTGTGTGACG
>Ga0114129_10002338_pt1 | contig 26309 bp, 25 predicted proteins | sample RhiMetdeltSRZDD1_FD_80071 | JGI IMG/M metagenome (GOLD analysis project Ga0114129, IMG submission 80071) | Populus rhizosphere microbial communities from Tennessee, USA - Rhizosphere MetaG P. deltoides SRZDD1 (version 2) (version 2) | ecosystem: Host-associated > Plants > Roots > Rhizosphere >...
ACCGCGGCGCGGACCGGGTTCGTCATGGCCGAAGCGCCGAGCGGCGTTTTGATCACGAATGTCATGAACGGAAACGCGTCCTGCCGGTACGGCACGTACACGGTCGGCCGCGGCGCCGATTCGAGCGAGGCCGAATGCACGTCGCCCACCACGCCGACGACGGTGATCTCCGGTCCTGGTACGTTGATTTGGAAATGCTGCCCGATCGGATCGCGGCCAGGCCAGAACCGTTGAGCCGCGGAACTGCTGACGACGGCGACCGGTGGGCGATCTTCGCGATCGGCATCGGTGAACGCGCGCCCGCGCAGAACGGGAATGCTCATCACGCTGAAGTAGTCCGGGGACGCGGTGCGATAGTCGGCAGTCGGCTGCGCCTCGGCCGGCAGATCGCGGATTGCGAGGCCGCGCGTGCTGTTGCCCGGCAGCAGCGGCAGCCGGCTGGTCGCGGCCGCCAGCTGGACGCCGGGTGTTTCGCGGAGCGCCGTCAGCATCCGGTCCCAGAACTCGGCGCGCAATGCCTGCGTGCCGTACCGCGCGGCGGGCGGCGAGATGCTGACCGTCAGCACGCGATCCGGATCGAATCCGCTCGGGACGCGCTGCAGTTGGATGAAGCTGCGAACGGTGAGACCGGCCGCGACGAGCAGCACGAGCGAGAGCGCGATTTCACCGGCAACCAGGATCGCGCGCACGCGCCGCTGCCGCACGCCCGATCCGCCGCGCGCCGACTGCTTCAAATCCTCGTTCACGTTCAACGCGCTCAACTGTCGCGCCGGCGCCAGACCGAACAGCAGTCCGGTCAGCGTCGACAGCGCGAGACCGAAGACGAGGACGTAGCGATCGACCGTCACGTCGCCCGCCACCGTGAGATCCGCGGGGCTGAGGAGCACCAGCGCCGGCACGAGCCACATCGCGAGCAGCACGCCGGCCGCGCCGCCGGCGAGCGCGAGCAGCACGCTCTCGGTGAGCAACTGCGTGACGATCCGGGTCCGCGTGGCGCCGAGCGCGACGCGCAGCGCCATTTCCTGATGCCGCGCGGTCGCCCTCGCCATCAGCAGACCCGAGACGTTCGCCGTGGCGATCAGGAGCAGCAGCCCGACCGCGCCGAACAGCAGCAGCGTGGTCGATCGCACGTCGTCGACGACGAGGTCGTCGCGGAGCCGGAGGATTTCGGCGCCGACGTTCCGGTTCACGTTCGGAAAGTCACGCTCGAGTCCCGCCGCAACCGCCGTCATGTCGGCGGCCGCCGCCTCGAACGTGACGCCGGGTTTCAACCGCGCGACGACGAAGAAGTAGCCGTGATCGCGGTTCGTCGACGGATCCTGTGATGGCGGCAGCAGCGGATCGTCCGGGACCGGCCAGTGCGGAGGAATCCAGACCTGGGCTTTGCCGGGATAGTCGACGCGCGAAGGGGCGACGCCGACGATCGTGTAGCGCTCGCCGTCGAACCGCGCCTCCTGACCGATGACGTCGGCGCGGCCGCCGAACCGCTCGCGCCACACCGCGTCGCTGATCACCGCGACGCGATCGGCGCCGTGGACCTCGTCCGATGGCTGGAACGCGCGGCCGAGGGCCGGCCGCACCTGCAGCACGTCGAAGAAGTTCGCGTTCACCATCGCCGCCGACAACCGCTCGGGATGATCGCCCGAGGTCAGCGTGACGCCCGCCTCGCGGAACCCCGCCATGCCGGTGAAGCTGCGATTTCGCGCGCGCCAGTCGAGGAAGTTCGCCGCGTTCGCGTTGTTGAACGATTGCCGCGTCTGTCGGTTCGTCTGGCTGACGAGCACGAGCTCGTGACCGCGGGGGAATGGGAGCGGGCGCAGCAGCGTCGCGTTGACGACGCTGAAGATCGCGGTGTTCGCGCCGACGCCGATCGCGATCGTGACGACGGCGAGCACCACGAAGCCGGGCGTGCGGACGAACGTCCGAATGGCGTAACGCAAGTCCTGTTTCAACGAGTCGATCATCTGTGCTCCCGGCTCACTGGTATCGCAGCGCTTCCACCGGCGTGATGCGCGCGGCGCGGCGTGCGGGCAGGTAGCTCGCGAAGAGGGCGACCGCGCCCAGCACCGCGACGACGACGGTGAAGGTGATCGGATCGGTGCTCGGCGTCTCGTAGAGCAGCGCCGTCAACGTCCGGCTCAACGCGAGCGCCAGCAGGACGCCGATGAGGAGGCCGAGCACGGCCATCCGCATCGCGCTGCCGACGATCATCGACAGGATGTCGCGCCGGTTCGCGCCGAGCGCGAGGCGGATGCCGATCTCCGACGTCCGCTGTCCAACGACGTACGACATCACGCCGTAGATGCCGATCGCGGCGAGCAGCATCGCGAGCGCGGCGAACGTCGCGAGCAGCGTCGAGCTGAAGCGCGCCTGCGCCAGAGACCTCGACACCCACTGACTCATCGTCCGGACGTCCGCGACCGGTTGATCCTTGTCGAGCGTGCGGATGGCACGTTCGACGGCGGGCGCGAGCGGCAACGGGTCCGTCGCGGTGCGGATCGTCAGCGTCATGCCGCTGTAGGCGAGCTGCGGATGCGGCCAGTACGTTGTCGGCCGCGGAGCCGTCGTGAAATTCTGGAATTTGATGTCGCCCACGACGCCGATGATTTCGGTGGGCACGTTCGGCGATGTCATGTTGATCGTCAAGCGCTTGCCGATCGGATCCTCGTTCGGGAAATACGTCCGCACGAGCGATTCGCTGACGAGCACCACGTTGGAGCGCTCGCGCATCTCGCGATCGGTGAACAATCGTCCGCGAACGAGCGGAACGTTCATCGTGCGCAGGAAGCCGTTGTCGCAGACGCTGACGTTGGTCACGTGATTCTGACCGGGCGGCGGCGGCGGTTGCCCTTCGATCGTGAAGCCGGTGCCGGCGCCAAGGCCCGTGAGCGGAAGATAGCTGACGGCGCCGACGGCCTGGACACCCGGAAGCTCCTGAATGCGCGCGGTCGCGTCCTGAAAGAAGCGGATACGCTGCTGATCGTTCGTGTACTTCGCACCCGGCAATTGAAGCCGCATTGTCAGGATGTTGGTCGTCGAGTAGCCGGGGTTCACCTGACGCAGCGAGCTGAAGCTTCGCAGCATCAAACCTGCGCCGATGAGGAGCACCGACGCGAGCGCGATTTCCGACACGACGAACGCCTGCCGCATGCGCCGGTGACGAAGGCCACCGCCGACCTGACGCGCGCCATCCTTGAGCGTCTCCTGCACGTCGGCGCGCGATCCTTCGAACGCCGGCGCGAGACCGCAGACGATCGCGGTCAGCAGCGACACCGTTGCGGTGAAGGCGAGCACCGGCCCACTCAAACGGACCTGGCCGAGCGTCGTGAGATCGACGGGGCTGAGAGCCAGGAGGATCTGGAGCCCCCACTGCGCGACGATCAGGCCGACGGCGCCGCCGAGCACGGCGAGCACGATGCTCTCGGTCAGCAACTGCCGGATCACGCGGCCGCGGGCCGCGCCGAGCGCCGCTCGAATGGCGATTTCGCGCTGCCGTGCGGCGCCGCGCGCGAGCAGCAGATTGGCGACGTTGGCGCACGCGATCAGCAGCACGAATGCGACGGCGCCGGCCAGTATCAGCAGCGCGCGTCGATAGTCACCCGACAGCTCGTCGTGCAGCGGGATGACGCGCGCGCCCCAGTTCGTGTTCCGCTCCGGCGTCTCGGTCGCCAGCGCGCTCGCGATGGCGGTCAGTTCGCTCTGCGCCTGCGCGACGGTCACGCCTGGCTTCAGCCGGCCGATCGCTTCGAGAAACCGTCCGCCGAAGTTGCGCGCGGTCGCCGGCAGCACGTACGGCGCCCACATGTCGGCCGGCTTGCCGGACTGCGATCCCTGTCTGATGAGCAATCGAAATGCGGGCGGCATGACGCCGACGACGGTCTGCGGCCGGGCGTTCAACTGAATCGTTCGTCCGATGACGTTCGGATCGCCGCCGAAGCGCCGCTGCCAGAAGTCAGAGCTGAGAATCACGACCGCCGATTGCGGGTCGGCGTTCTCGGCGTCGGTGAACGAACGGCCGATGAGCGGCGATACGCCGAGGATCGGAAAGAACGACGCCGTCACGTTCTGCACGGTGACTTCTTCAGGCTCGCCGCTGCCGGTGAGATTCGCGCGCGTGTCGACGAGCGCCGCCATGCGCTCCAACGACGTGCTCCGTTCGCCCCATCTGATGAACTGCGAGGGGCCCACGACGTTGCTTTGGCCAGGCCGGCGCGCCGACTCCTCCCACAGCACGACGATGCCGTCGGGATCGCGGAATGGCAGCCGTTCGAGCAGCACCGCGTTGACGATCGTGAAGATGGCGGTGTTGGCTCCGATGCCGAGCGCAAGCGCAAGCACGGCGATGGCCGTGAAGCCGGGCGTGCGGATGCACACCCGAATCGCATACCGAAGGTCCTGCAGCAGTGAATCCATGAAGGGCTTAGAGCAGGGGACCGCCCTTATTGGTTGTCAGACTCGAAATCGGCACCGCCGACCAGCCGAAGTGCATGTGCATCGAGCCGACCTTCACGTCGACCTCGACGCCGAGCGCGCGCGCCCGCGACTCCGCGATCGCGGCCGCATCCAGCCGAAAGAACACCGGGGTGATGGCGATCGAAAACGGACCGTCGGCGGGCGCGGTGAGGCCAACCGAAACGAGCGCGGTGAACAGGATCAGGAATCCCGTCACGATCCGGGTCAGCCATGTGCGAAGAGGCACGGCTCCGCCAAGGCCAATCCCATGCCAGGGCTGGGCGCCGCGAGGTCGCGTTTTTCGAGGAAAAACGAGCCGCGCGAGTGGCACGGCTCATCGTCTGTTCGGTTGTGGGATTGGTCCGTTCGGAAGCGGAAGACCACCGACGAACGTCAGGCCCCGCGAGACCGCAAGCGCAAATTTCTTCGCGGTCTTTGCGTGCTTCGTTAGCTGCCCTCGCGCAGGCCGGGCCGTACCTGGATGCTGACAGTCGCCGCCACGAGCGCCTTGCTGCCGCGCTTCAAGCGGAACATCACCTTGTATGCGCCAGTGCGGAAGATGTGCTCGACGGTGAAGCGTCGCTTGATCTCGCTCTTGCCCGCCTCGTACGGCTGGCAATCGGTCGTCGACTCGGACTGCGTGCCGTCGCCCCAACTCCATTCGACCGTCGGGCAGTAATACTCTTCGAAGTCGTTGGCCCCACCGACGAGCTCGGCCGTGAGCACGACTCGCGACGGCGCCATGCTGATCGTCGGCTGCGCCTTCAGCGTGATCTTCGGCCGCCGCGAATCGGCGTCCTTGTCCTTCACCGCTTTATCCTGTGGCGTGGCCGCGACCGCGGTTAGAAGACACGTCGCGCCGACCGACGCAAAAAGCCGCATGCGGTTCATGGCAAAGGCCCTCGTGTAGGGAGCTGGCTGCACGGGATTGTACCGCCCGATCCGAGCGCCGGCAAGCGCCTTTCAGCGATAATACCGGGCATGCCGACGGCTCCGACGTCCACCTCCATCAGCTCGACCCGCGAGTCGCTTGCCAGCATCGAGACCGACCTTGTCGTTGTGCCCTGGTTTGAGGACGATGCGCCCGATGCCGTTGCAGGCCTCGACAAGGCCAGCGGCGGCGAGCTGGCTCGGGCGCTGGCCGCCAAGGAATTCCAGGCCAAGGCCTACGAACTATTCGTCACGCCGACGACCGAGCGCGGCTGGAAGCCGCGGCGCATCGCGGTCATCGGCGCCGGCCGCCGTGCGGAATGCGGGCGCGACGTCATTCGGAAGGTGGCGGTCACTGCCGGGATCGCCGCGCGTCAAAAGCGAGTCCCGCGTGTCGCCTTCGTCCTGCGCGGCCAGGGCGATCTCACCGATCTCGCGCAGGCTGCCGCCGAGGGCCTGACGCTGTCCGAGTTCAACGCCGGCAGTTACAAGACCGCCGAGCCGTCGCCTCCGCAATCGACGTGGACGATCGCGGCGCCGTCGAGCACGCCCGACGTGCTGTCGCGGGTCAACGAATCGGTCGCGCGCGGACGGATTCTGGGCGAGTCGAGCAACCTGGCGCGGGAGCTCGCGAACGAGCCGGGAAATACGCTCACGCCGCGCGAGTTCGCGAAGCGCGCGGCCGCCATTGCGAGCGAAGCCGGCGTCCGCGTGGAGATTCTCGACGAGCACAAGATCGCCGAGCTCGGCATGGGCCTGCTTCTCGGCGTCGCCCGCGGCAGCAGCGAGCCGCCGCGCCTCATCGTGTTCCGCTACGATCCGCCCGGCGCGCCGGAGAAGCCGGTGCTCGGGCTGGTGGGCAAAGGGATCACGTTCGACACGGGCGGCATCTCGATCAAGCCGGCCGAGGGCATGGAGCGGATGAAGGACGACATGGCCGGCGGCGCCGCCGTCGCGTGCGCGATGCGCGCCATCGCGCTGCTTCAGGCGCCGATGCGCGTCATCGGCGTCGTGCCGACGACCGAGAACATGCCGGGCGGACGCGCGATCAAGCCGGGCGACATCCTCACGAGCGCGGCCGGCAAAACCGTCGAAGTGATCAACACCGACGCCGAGGGCCGGCTGATTCTCGGCGACGGCCTGTGGTACGCGCGCCAGCTCGGCGCGACGCATCTCGTCGACGTCGCAACGCTGACCGGCGCCGTCGTCGTCGCGCTCGGCAAGACGACCTCCGGGTTGTTCGGAGCGCCCGACGAGTGGGTGGAGCGAATACGAAAGGTCGCCGAGCGCGCCGGCGATCGCGCCTGGCCGATGCCGCTCTACGACGACTACCGAGAGCAGTTGAAGAGCGAGATCGCCGACATGATGAACACGGGCGGGCGGCCCGCCGGTTCGATCACGGCGGCGATGTTCCTGAAGGAATTCACCGACAACGTGCCGTGGGCGCACCTGGACATCGCCGGCACCGCGTGGGTCGACGAGGCGAAGCCGTTTCTGCCGAAAGGACCGAGCGGCGTCGCCGTTCGCACGCTCGCGGAGCTCGCGTTCGAGAAGTTTTGAACCTGCAGCAGAACCCGATCATCGTCAAGATCGTCGAGCCGCCGCACGATCCCACCGGGCTCGCCGACGTCCTCCTCGGATCGCTCGGCCTCACAGGCGTCATCGTCCTCGCCGCGGTGCTGATGGGCGCGCTGATGGCGGGCGTGCTGTTCTGGATGCGATCGCGAAATCCGCTTCACTGAAGCGCCACCGTCGTCGTGCTCTTCAACGAGCTCTGGTACTTCCGGATTGCGTTGAAGAGCGCCTCGGCGATGCGCTGCCGGTACGTCGTCCCCTTGAGCAGCTTCGCCTCCTGGGCGTTGGTCACGAATGAAATCTCCGCCAGCACGCTCGGCATCGCGGCGCCGATGAGGACGACGAACGGCGCCTGCTTCACTCCAAGGTCCTTGACCGTTTTGTTCGACGGACGGAGACGCTCGATCATGGCCTTCTGGACCTGCGATGCGAAGTCTTTCGATTCGTCGAGCTTGTTGTGGAGCGCGATCGCCTTCACCAGATCGGGCAGCGAGCCCATCGCCTGACCCGATGCGGCGTTCTCGCGGACCGCGACGGCCGCGGCGCTCAGGTTGTTGGCGAAGTTCAGGAAGTAGGTCTCGATGCCGCGCGCCGTGGCATTGGGGCTCGCGTTCGCGTGAATCGAGAGGAACAGATCCGCGCCTTCGCGATTGGCGATCGCCGTGCGCTCCTGCAACGGGATGAAGTCGTCGGTCCGGCGCGTCAGAATCACCTCGACGCCAGCGGCTTTCTGCAGCAGCTTCTCCAGACGCAATGCGACGTCGAGCACGAGCTCGGCTTCGGTGACGCCTTTGCCTTTGGCGCCCGGATCGTAGCCGCCATGGCCCGGATCGATCACGATGCGCGAGACGCCGAGGCCGAGCTGGCGCGCGATGGAGAATCCGCCGTTCATGTTCTTTGCGGGCGGCGCCGCCGGCGTCGTCGGCCCGATCGGCGCGACGGCGGCGAGGTCGGGAATCTTCGGCGCGTGATTGATTGCGGCGACGGGCGGCAGTGGAACAGCAGGGACGGCGACTGCCGGACCCGCGGCATTGCTTACCGGACTTGCGGGGCCGACGCTCGGCGTGGAGGCTTCCGTGCGAAGGGTAGGACGAACGCAATCGATCACGAGCCGGAACGGACTGTACAGCGGATAGACGCTGTAGCTGGTGACGCCCGCGGCATCGAGGACGACGCGGGTCGTGTGATTCGGATGCCGGCCGATTCGGATCTGCCGGACGATATCGTTGTCGCCGTCGAAGCGGATCGTCTGGTCGACGAGCGACGGCGCGGCGCGGGTGCCGGGCAGATCGACGAACACGCGCCACGGGTCGGGGATGCGTTCTTCATGAAAGGACACTTCCGCGTCGAGCTCGATCGTCACCCGCACGGCGTCGGGCAACACCGCTCGCCGGATTTCTTTGATCGTGGCCAGCGGCCCCGCCGCCGCCGCGCGCGCCGCCGGGAGCGCCGGCGCCGCCGCCGGCGAAGCGTCGTCGGCGCTGTCGACGCGTGCGAGCTCGTCCGGCACCCGCTTCGCGAGCGTGCTCGTGACGTAGACCGCGGCGAGCCTGCGAAGCAGGCGCACGCCGGTGGCCCGGTCCTGTGGTTGACTGAATTTCGCAAACGCATCCAGCGCCAGCCGTCCGCCCTGCCACAACGCGTTGTCGGCGTAGCCGCTCGCCGGATACCGCTTCACGACGGCTTCATACGCGCTGATGACCGCGCGCACATCAATCAGGACGGCCGGCGTGGCCGCGGCTCCGTTCAGCAGAACACGAACTTCCTGCTCGCGTGTCAACGCATCCGTGTACATCGTGCGCGCGGGCGGAGCCGCGGACGCTGCGGTGGCGAGAAGAACGCAAAGACCGCCAAGACCGCAAAGCAGAATTTTTCTTGCGAGCGCCGCGACCCCTGCGGTCCACGTGACTGTTTGCTTCGCCATATGGTTACCTGAGTTGTGCGTCGACCTCGTCGAAGTACCCCTTGTCGACCAGCACCTCGCGCGGCTTGCCGCCGGCGGCCGGCGACACGAGCCCTTCCATTTCCATCATGTCGACGAGCCGCGCCGCCCGACTGAACCCGATTCGCAGCCGCCGCTGCAGATACGAGATGGACGCCTGGCCGCTCGTGACGACGATGCGCGCCGCCTCGTCGTAGAGATCGTCCTTGTCCATTTCCACCCCGCCGTCGGCCGCTGTTTTCTCTTCCGCGGTGATCGACTCGTCGTAGGTCGGCTTCCCCTGCTTGCGGAGATAGCTCGCCAGCCGGGCCGTTTCCTGTTCGGAGATGTACGGACCGTGCAGGCGGATGAACCGCGACGAGGCGGGCGGCAGAAACAGCATGTCGCCCCTGCCGAGGAGCTGCTCCGCGCCGTTGCCGTCGAGAATCGTGCGCGAGTCGATCTTCGACGACACGCGGAACGAGATGCGCGACGGCAGATTAGCCTTGATGAGGCCGGTGATGACGTCGACCGACGGCCGCTGGGTCGCGAGCACGAGATGGATGCCGACCGCGCGCGCCATCTGCGCGAGCCGCGCGATCGATTCCTCGACTTCGTTGCTCGCCACCATCATCAAGTCCGCCAGCTCGTCGATGATGACGACGATGAACGGCAGCGGCTTGTAGGGTTCGCCGTCGGGCGGCGTCCGCTTCTCGAGGATGGCCTGCTGGATGTTGCGGTTGTACTGCTCGATGTTCCGCACGCCTTCGGCGGCGAGGGTCTTGTAGCGCTCTTCCATCTCGCGCACCGCCCATCGCAGCGCGTTCGCGGCCTGCTTCGGATCCACGACCACCGGCGTCAGCAGATGCGGGATGTCCTCGTACATCCCGAGCTCGAGCCGCTTCGGATCGATCATGATCAGCCGCACATCGTCCGGTGTCGCCCGGTAGAGGATGCTGGTGAGCATGCCGTTGATCGCGACCGACTTGCCGGCGCCGGTCGATCCGGCGATCAGCAGATGCGGCATCGCCGTGAGGTCCGCCACGAACGGCTCGCCGTGAATCGTCTTCCCGAGCGCGAGCGAGAGCTTCGACGTCGCCCGGCGATAGACCTCGGACTCGAGCAGCTCGCGTAACGAGATCTGCTCGCGGATGTGATTTGGAATCTGGATGCCGACGGTCGACTTGCCGGGAATGCGATCGATCAGGACCGACTCCGACTGCATCGCGAGGCACAGGTCGTCTTCGAGGCTGACGATCTTCGAGTATTTGACGCCGGCGTTCGGCTTGAACTCGTAGGTCGTCACCACGGGTCCCGGATGGATTTGGACGACCGCGCCTTCGACGGCGAACTCGCGGCACTTTTCCTCGAGCAGCCGCGCGCTGTCCATCAGCTCGCGCTCGTCGATCTTGCGCTCGGTCTTCGGCGCATCGAGCAGGGCGGGCGGCGGCAGCGCGTAGTCCCCCCTGCGGCGCTCGGCCGGCGCTTTGGAGATCGGCTCGGGATCCGGAAGCGGCAGGGGCGCTGCGATCTTGGGCGGCTTCGGCGGCGCGAACGATCGCAGGCTGCCGAACATCGCCGACTTCACCGGCGCCGGCTCGCCTGCCTCGTCGTCATCGTCTTCGACGGCGGCGGGTGGACGCTTTCGCGGGGCCGACGGCGCCGCGGACGATGCCGGCTTGACCGGAGGCGCTTCGACGATCGCCGGCTTGTCCGCCGCGGCGGTCGTGGACGTCGCCGCGGCTTTCTTCGTGTGCTTCGCGATGACGTCGCGCCGCTGCTTCTCGCGGCGGCGCTCTTCTCGCCACTCGTGAAGCCTGTCGACCGCTCGCGTGGCGCGATCGCGGATCGCGTCGACGACGGCGGCGAACAACCGGCCGAAGGAAAACTGTGTCGACATGATGATCGCCAGAAAGATCAGCGTCAGGATGACGATCAGCGAGCCCGTCTTATTGAGGTAATCGGACAACTGGCGCGCGAGGAACTCGCCGGCGTAGCCGCCGGCGCGAAACGGCTTGCCCGAGACCTCGAGCGTGCCGAGGACGAGACTGAGAAACGCGCTGATGCACGCGAACAACAGGCAGGCGCCGGTGGCCTTCGTCGCCGCGGCATCGAGGGAACGGCACCAGAAGTAATTCCACCCGACGACGACGAGCACGGCGGGAATCAGGTACGAGGCATATCCAAACAGCTGAAACGACAGCTCGGCGACGAACGCGCCGACACGGCCCGCGAAGTTGATCGGGGCCGTGTGTGATCCGGTGCTGAAGAACCACACGGGGTCGGTCGGCTCGTAGCTGGCGAGCGAAATGATCCAGATCAGCGCGGCGGCGAAGAGCGCCACGCCCAGGAACTCCCTCACGCGGCGCGATGCGGTCGATCCACTCACGTATTCAGATCTCCATGATGACGGGGAGCACGAACGGCCGCCGCCCCGATCGTTTGCGGAAGAAGCGGCGCAGCTCGACGCGCAGTTTCTCCTTGATCAACCCCTGATCGGTGCGCTCCTCGATGCTGGCGCGCTCGACGACTTCGCTGATCGCCCGTGCGGCGTCGGCGAGCAGCTCCGGACCCTCTTCCATGACGAACGCGCGCGTGATGATGTCGGGCGTGCCTTCGAGCATGCCGGTCTGCTTGTTGATCGCGACCACCGGCACCACGAGCCCGTCTTCGGCGAGATGACGGCGATCGCGCAGGACCTCGTCGCCGACTTCGCCGGTGCGCGTACCGTCGATCAGCACCCGGCCGACCGGCGCCTTGCCGGCGATCCGCGCGCCGCCCTCGTCGAAGGCCACGATGTCGCCGTTCTCCGCCAGCAGCGTTTCCGGTTTCGGATCGCGGCCCGCGAATACGCGCTTGGCCACGCGGGCGTGCTGCGAGAGCTGCCGGTACTCGCCGTGGATCGGAATGAAGTAGCGCGGGCGCACGAGCGAGAGCATCAGCTTCAGCTCTTCCTCGCTGCCGTGCCCCGACACGTGCACGTGCTTGATGCCCTCGTGAATCACGTCGGCGCCCCGCCGCGCGAGATGGTTGATGACGCGGCCGATCGCCTTCTCGTTGCCCGGAATCGAGCGCGCCGAGATGACGACCGTGTCGTCCTCCGTCACCTTGACGAAGCGGTGGTCGTCGATCGCGATGCGCGAGAGCGCCGACAGCGGCTCGCCCTGCGAACCGGTGCTGAGGCACAACACGTCCTGCGCGGGGTAGCTCGCGACCTCGGAATCGCGGATCTGCACGCCGGGCGGCAGGCGCAGATAGCCGAGCCGCTGCGCGATTTCCGAGTTCTGAATCATCCCGCGGCCGACGAACGCGACCTTCCGATCGAACTGCGTCGCCAGATCGACGACGATCTGAACCCGGTAGATGCTCGACGCGAACGCCGCGACGATGAGCTTTCCCGTCGCGCTCGTGAAGATCTCTTCGAACGCCTCGGTGACCTCGCGCTCCGATCCCGTGAACCCGCGGCGGTCGATGTTCGTGCTGTCGGCGAACAGCGCGAGCACGCCCTCCATTCCGAGCTGCGCGAAGCGGTGGACGTCGAAATGCTCGCCGTCGATCGGCGTCTGATCGATCTTGAAATCGCCGCTGTGGACGATGACGCCGACCGGCGTGTGAATGGCGAGCGCCACGCAGTCGGGCATGCTGTGCGTGACGCGGATGAACTCCACGCCGAACGGACCGACGCTGACGCGCTCGCGCGGGCGGACCGGGACGAGCGCACGCGAGCCGGCGAGGCCGTGCTCTTCGAGCTTCGGCTCGACGAGCGCCAGCGTCAGCGGCGTCCCGTAGATCGGTCCGTCGACGAGCGGCGCCAGATGCGGCACGCCGCCGATGTGATCCTCGTGACCGTGCGTCAGCACGAGCGCCGAGACGCGTCCCTTCTGCTGCAGGTACGTGACATCGGGAATGATGCGATCCACGCCGAGCAGCTCGGGGTCCGGAAACATCACGCCCGCGTCGACGACGATCGTCGTCTCGCCCCACGAGAGCGCCAGCATGTTCATGCCGAACTCGCCGAGTCCGCCGAGGGGAACGACTTCGAGCATTCTGGAATTCGCGAGTACGCACATCGACGGAGACACTCCAGGCAGAGTGGAACCGGTTCGATGGGAGCCGCGTCTCGCGGCTCAGTCAGGCTGCTGGGTGCGCCTGAAGTAACTAGGGCGGGATGAACGACTTACGGCCGAAAACTATAGCACAGCTCACCGCTCGGCCGATAGCGGCAGCGCGGCATACGCGTCGGCGAGCCGTGCGAATTCGGCGACGCTCAGCGTTTCCGGACGCCGGCGGCCATCGATGGCCGATGCGGCGAGCGCGCGGCCGGCCTTCTGCGCGGACTGCGTCTCGCCGAGCGCGCGCAGCGCGTTCGCCAGCGTCTTGCGGCGGCGCGTGAAGACTGCCTGCACGAGCCGCTCGAAGACTTCTGCGTTGGCCACCGGTGGATCGGGGGGATGAAACCGCAGGCGCACCAGAGCGGATTGGACGTTGGGCTGCGGCCGAAACGCGCCCGGAGGAAGCGTCAGCAACCGCTCCACGCCGGCCGAGTGTTGAATCAGCACGCTGAGCACACCGTATTCCTTGCGGCCCGGCCGGGCAATCAGTCGATCCGCGACCTCACGCTGCAGCATCAGCGTCGCGTCGACGAGCGAGACACCGGACGAGACCAGCGCAACGAGATTGAACATGATTGGCGAGGCGATGTTGTAGGGAAGATTCCCCGCCGCGCGCATGCGGTCGTCGGTCTTCAATCGGCGGCCGTTGGCCGCGTCGAGAAAGTCGCCTTCGACGACTGTGACATTCGACGGCGCGCTGCGGCGAAGCTCGGCGGCGAGATCGCGATCGATTTCGAACGCGAGCACCTCCTTCGCGCGAGCCGCGAGCGGACGCGTCAGCGCGCCGCGTCCCGGGCCGATCTCGATGAATGTCTCGTCCGGTTTCGGATCGATGGCGCGGATGACTTTGTCGACCCACGCCGGCTCGAGGAAATGCTGCCCGAACCGTTTCCTAGCGCGGATTGCCATCATCGTCGACGTCGTCGACCTCTTCGACGTCGTCACCGGGTTCGCCCGCATCGCCTTCGCCGCGCCAGTACTTCTCTTCGATCTCCTCGATCTCTTCTTCGCTCAATCCGAAGTAGTGGCCGATCTCGTGGATGAGCGTCTCGCCGATGCAGACGACGAGATCGTCGTCGTCTTCGCTCTCACGCTCGTGCGGACCTTGAAAAATCAGCACGCGATCGGGGAGCACGTTGCCGTACGCGGACGTCCGTTCGGTCAGCGGTGTGCCCTGATAGAGACCGAGCAGCGTGTCGGGCGGTTCGATGTCCATGTCCTCGAGGAGCTCGGTGGACGGTTCGTCCTCGACGACGATGGCGATGTTCTGCATCGCATCGCGGAAGCGGCGAGGGATGGAGGCGAGCGCTTCAGCGACGCGGCGTTCGAATTGTTTGCGCTGCACGCGGAGCTTTCTTTGGTGCCGCCTTTGTCTTTTTCTTCTTCCGGGGCGCTTTGCCGTCGCGCGCGCGCGAGATGACAAGCCGGAAGTAGTCGCAATCGTCGCGGACGGCGCATTGATCGCAGAGCGGCTTCGGCCTGCAGATGCGCCGGCCGTGAAGGATGAGCGTGTCGGACGTGCGGGTCCACCGCGGCTTCGGCAGCGCGCGCGTCAGCTGCTGCTCGACGACGACGGGATCGTCGGACTCGGCGATGCCGATCCGGTTCGCGACGCGCAGCACGTGTCGATCGACGGGCAATCCCGGAACGCCGAGCGCGTGGCCGAGCACGACGTTCGCGGTCTTGCGGCCGACGCCGGGCAGCGCGACGAGCTTATCCATGTCCGGCGGGACGTCGCCGCCATGTTCGGCGACGAGCGCCTGCGCCATGCCGATGAGCGCCTTCGATTTGGCGCGGAAGAATCCGGTCGAATGAATCTGCGGCTCGAGCTCGCCCGGCGTCGCCTTCGCGAGCGCGTGCGCGTTCGGATATCGCGTGAAGAGCGCGGGCGTGACCATGTTGACGCGCACATCGGTCGATTGCGCGGAGAGAATCGTCGCGACGAGCAATTCGAAGGCCGTCGTGTACTGCAGCTCGGTGTCGGCGTCGGGGTGCTGCTGCTCGAGCTTGTCGAGAATCCGTCGAACGTCGCGCGGAGTTTTCATCGGTCCACGACCAACGACTGACGACCGGCGACCAGCGGCTAGTGCACCGGTCCGGCGCCTTTGTTCCAGCCGACATTGCTGTACGAATCGGAGAACACGCGCCAGTGCTCCTGCAGCGCCGCAATCAGGTTCGGCACGAACTGCACCGGCACGACAATCTTCGTGCGGACCGGCGCCCGGACCACGTGCTCCGACTCCGCTTCTTTGATCTCCTTGTCGGAGAGCGGCATCACTTCACAGAACGTGAGCGTGAAGTCGAACGGCGTGTGGGCAATCGAACAGAAGTTCGAGTAGGTCCGCGGCGTCGTCCCGTTGTCGTCCGGAACGATAGTGAAGTTGATCTGCTTGGACTGTTGTGGTTGGTCGGCCATGCGGCCAAGTGTAGTTCAATACTTCCGCATCACCCCCACAACGACGCCCTGTACCTGCACCTGGTCGGGATCCACGAAAATCGGCTGCATCGCCGCGTTGGCCGGCTGCAGGCGCACCTTGCCGCCCGGATCGCGATAGAACTTCTTCAGCGTGACGTCCGATCCGCGCAGCAGCGCGATGACCATCTCCCCGTTGTCCGCCGACTTGCGATCCTCGACGACGACGAAGTCGCCGTCGCGAATCTGCTCGTCGATCATCGAGTCGCCCCGCACGCGCAGCACGTAGGTGTCGCGCTTGCCGACCAGGTCTTCGGGCACCGCAATCGTTTCGGTCGACGCGACCGCTTCGATGGGCGCGCCCGCCGCCACATAGCCGAGCAGCGGCAGCTCGACGGCGCGGCCGCCCGTGCGCGTGGGCACCATTTCGACCGAGCGGCTGCGGTTCCACGCCCGCTTGATGAAGCCCTTTTCCTGCAGGTTCGTCAGGTGCTTGTGGACGGTCGCGAGCGAAGAGAGGCCGAAGCGGCGGCCGATCTCCTCGAGACTCGGGGCGTAGCCATGCTGCGAAATGAACTCGTTCAGATAATCGAGGATTTCGCGCTGGCGTTTCGTGAGTGGAAGCATCTGGCCCTCGCTAGTGCTGGTCACTATACGCAAAAGAAAGGCGAAGGTCAAGATACTGACGAGTTGCGCAGTCGCTGCACCACTCGCGCACCGGACCTCGCGACGCAGGAACGCGCGGGGGTACGATGCGAACCTGTGCGGATTCCCTTTCGGGTTCCAGCGCCCGACGCACGCGCCTTCGACGTCGTCGGGTTTGGTTTGAACAGCATCGATCTCGTGACGGTCGTCGCCGAGTACCCGGCGTCCAACACGAAGCAGCGCCTTCAGCGGTTCGCGCGTTTGGCGGGAGGTCAGATTGCGACGGCCACGGCCACGTGCGCCAGGCTCGGTTGGCGCGCGCGGTACGTGGGGAGCTTCGGCGACGACGATCTTGGCGCGCTGTCGCGAGACAGCCTGACCAGCGTCGGCGTGGACATCAGCGCGGCTCGAACCGTTCCGGGCGCGACCAATCAGTTCGCGGTCATCCTCGTCGACGGCCGGTCGGGCGAGCGGACCGTGCTGTGGGATCGCGATCCGGCGTTGACCGCAGAACCGATCGACGTCCCGCGAGACGCGATCGTCTCCGGACGGATGCTGATCGTGGATTGCCACCAGACCGCGGCGTCCGCGCAGGCGGCGCGGTATGCCCGCGAGGCGCGGATTCCGACGATCGTCGATGTCGAAAAAGTGCGGCCCGGCATCGCCGACCTGCTCCAGAACATCGACGTCATCATCGCTGTGCAGGAATTCCCGACGGCGCTCACCGGTCACGAGGATCTGGGCCGCGCGCTTTCTGCGATGGCGCGCGAGTTCGGCGCCGTGGTCGTGACGGTGACGCTCGGGCCCGAGGGGAGCCTCACCTGGTGTAACGGCCGCGAGATTCGCACGCCGGCGTTTCAGGTCGACTGCGTCGACAGCACCGGCGCGGGCGACGTGTTTCGCGGGGCGTTCGCGGCCGGCTGCCTGCGCTCGCCCGACGATGATCTCGAAGACGTGCTCACGTACGCAAATGCCGTGGCTGCGCTGAATTGCCGGGCGCTCGGTTCGCGCGGCGGCATTCCGACGCCTGACGAGGTCGAGCAGCTGCTGCTGGCGCGCGCGCACTTGTAACTTTTCCGTGGGAGGCCGGTCTAACCTCCGTAATGGAATCATCACTCGCCTGGTCCTTGCCGACGGGGTGGGCCGAGCCGCGGAAAGCCGCCGCCAAGTCAGCGGGGCAGGCGTTGACTGACGCCGGGTTGTCCGAGCTGGACGAACCGGCGCTCGTGGCCGCGTGCCGGTCGGGCCGGCCGGGCGCCTTCGATGTCATCGTCGAGCGGCATCGCCGCGCGGTGTATCAGTTGTGCTATCGGTACGTGGGAAACCACGACGACGCCAGCGATCTCGCGCAGGACGTGTTCCTGCGGGCCTATCGCGGGCTGAAGAATTTTCGCGGCGGGTCCTCGCTCGCCACATGGCTGTATCGGATCGGCGTCAACGTCTGCCTGAATCGCGTCAGCGCGAAAGCGCCGCAGACCGAGCCGATCGACGAGCATCAGTTCGTCGACGTCCACGCGGAGCCGGCGTCGGAGAAGATGCTGAAGGACGAGCGCGGCGCACGCGTGCGGGCCGCCATCGCGCAGCTGCCGCCGAAGCAGCGCAGCGCGCTCATTCTGCGGATGTATCACGACATGTCGCATCAGGAAATCGCCGATACGTTGGGCAGCTCGGTCGGCGCGGTGAAGGCCAACTTTTTTCATGCGCTCGGCAATCTGAAGAAGTTGCTCGGAAGTGAATGACATGCGCCATCTGACCGCCGATGAACTGGTCGATCTGGTCGAGGGCGTCGCCCTCGAATCCGATGTCCCGCATCTCGCGACGTGCGCGACGTGCCGCCAACAGCTCGCGGAACTGCGCGCGACGATGGCCATGGCGTCCGATGCGCGGGTGCCGGAGCCGTCGCCGTTGTTCTGGGATCACTTGTCGTCGCGCGTCCGCGAAGCGGTCGCGGCTGAGGGCGCCGCTCACGCGAGCTGGTGGCGACGCCTCGCGTCGTGGCCTGGCGTCATGGCGCCGATGTCCGTTGGAGCCGCCGCGATTCTCGTGTCCGCGATCGTCCTGAAAACGATGTCGATGCCGTCGAACCGGCCCGAGGTGACTTCGCCGGTCGCCTCGTCGGCCCAGGCGACGACGTCGTCCGAGCTGTCGGGAACGTCCCGTGTCGAGCTCCTCAATGATTCGATGCCCACCGACGATCCGTCGCTGATGCTCGTCGCGGAGTTGACCGATGCGTTGGGATGGGACGATGGCGGCGACGGCGGCGAGGCGCAGGCCGGCAGCGCCGAGCACGCGGTCACGCATTTGAGCGGCGATGAGCTGAGCGAGCTCGAGCGCCTGCTGAAAGAAGAACTCCGGGTAAAGGGCGCGTGACGTGATAATGAGTGCATCCATGAAACCCGCAATCATCTGTTCAACGCTGGTCGCATTGCTGTGCGCCGTGTCGGTGGCGGCGCAGCCGCCCGCCGCACCGAATCCGCAGGGAAGACAGGGCCGACAAGGACGTGCCGGAACCGGGCCGGCAGCGAGGGGAGGCGGCGAGGCTCCCGGCGTGTCTCCTGCGGACGTCCAGAAGATGTTCGACGCCTATGCCGTGATGCAGGCGCAGGAGCAGTTGAAGATCGGCGACGAGCAGTTCGCGCAGTTCCTCAAACGCTACAAGGCGCTGCAGGACGTGCGGCGCAAGAACCTTCAAGAACGGTCGCGGCTCGTCGTGGAACTGCGGCAGATGCTCAACGCGCCCAATCCGGACGACGCGCAGCTGAAGGAAAAAATGAAGGCGCTGCAGGATGTCGAGGTTCGATCGACGGGCGAGACGAGGAAGGCGTACGACGATGTCGATCAGATGCTCGACGTCCGCCAGCAGGCGAAGTTTCGCGTCTTCGAAGAGCTGATGGAGCGCCGTAAGCTCGAGCTCGTGACCCGCGCCCGTCAGGCGAACCGTCCCAAGAATCAGCAGTAAAATAGTTGTCGTGACAATGAAAGTCCTGGCTTGCGCGATGGTCGCCGGCGCAACGGTCGTGCTCGGCGCCGACGAGCGCGCGTCGAAGCGCGACGCCGAGCTGCTGAGGCAGAAGGTCGCGACCATCAGCGCACACGGCGAGCGTCCGACGAAACAGGGGCGCCGCACGACGGTCACCGAAAGCGAAGTCAACTCGTATCTGGTGTACGACGCGAAGCCGCAGCTGCCGGCGGGCGTCGTCGATCCCGCCGTGACGATTCTCGGAACCGGCCGGCTGTCGGGCCGCGCCGTCGTCGATCTCGACGCCGTGCGCCGCGCGCGCGCGTCGCAAAGCTGGTTCGATCCGACCAACTACCTGACGGGCCGCCTGCCGGTGAACGCGACGGGCCGTCTGAAGACGAGCAACGGCATCGGCCACTTCGAGCTCGAGTCGGCGAGCGTCGGCGGTGTGCCGGTGCCGAAGATGCTCCTGCAGGAAATCGTCAGCTACTACACGCGCACGCCCGAGAAGCCGTCGGGCATCGGTCTCGACGATCCGTTCGCGCTTCCCGCGCGCATTCGCGAGATCCAGGTCGAACGAGGTCAAGCCATAATCGTGCAATGAGCGGAAAGGGGGCCGACCCCTTTTTGTCGACGCCCTTGCAGTTCCTCAAGGGCGTCGGTCCCCGCCGCGCCGCGGACCTCGAACGTGCCGGGCTCGTGACGGTCGAGGATCTCCTCTATCGATTTCCACTCCGCTACGAAGATCGCAGCCGCCTCCAATCCATCGCAACGTTGAAACCGGGACGGCCGGCGTCGATTGCGGGATCGATCAACGCGTGCGGGCTGCGATCGACGCGGCGGCCCGGGTTCAAGATCTTCGAGGCGGCGATTGACGACGGCACCGGATCGCTGCGCGCCGTGTGGCTGAACCAGCCGTTCCTCCGCGACATTCTGATGCGCGGTCAACGGGTCGTGCTCTACGGCCTGGTCGAGATGCGCGGGTCCGCAAGCCTGCAGATCACCAACCCGCAGTACGAAATCCTGGACGACGAGGAGGGCGAGACGATCCATACGGGCCGCATCGTGCCGGTGTACGAGAAGACCGGCGCCGTCACGCCGAAGATGCAGCGCCGGCTGGTGTACGAGACGCTGCAGCGGCTTCCCGTCGATCTGCCCGACCAGCTTCCCGAAGACCTGCGCCTCCGGCTCGCGTTGCCGTCGCGGTACGCGGCGCTCCTCGCCACGCACTTTCCGCCTGACGACGTCTCGATCGATGCGCTGAATCTGTTCAAGACGCCGGCGCAGCGGCGGCTGATCTTCGAGGAAGCCTTTCTGTTCCAGATGGGCGTCATCGCGCGGCGCCGGTTCGCCGCGAGCGAGCGCAAGCCGGCGGAGATTCGCGTCGACGATCGCATCCGCGAGTCGGCGCGCCGCGTCCTACCGTTCAAGCTGACGAACGGTCAGCGGACGGCGCTGAAGGAAATCGTCGACGACCTGCAGCGCCCGCAGCCGATGAACCGGCTGCTGCAGGGCGACGTCGGCGCCGGTAAAACGATTGTCGCGCTGCTGGCCGCCGTCGTGGCGATGGAAAACGGACTCCAGGTCGCGTTCATGGCGCCAACCGAGATCCTGGCGGAGCAGCACTACCTGAACATCTCGCGGCTTTTGCAGGCGTCGCGCTTCCGCGTCGCGCTCCTCACCGGGTCTACGACGGCAGCCGCGCGCCGCGAGCAGCTCGCCGAAGTCGAGGCGGGTACGATCCCGCTCGTCGTCGGTACGCACGCGCTGGTGCAGGGCGACGTCACCTTCAAGAGCCTCGGGCTCGTCGTCATCGACGAGCAGCATCGATTCGGCGTCATGCAGCGCGCGACGCTGCGGGCGAAAGGGCTGCACCCGGACGTGCTGGTCATGACGGCGACGCCGATTCCGCGGACGCTGGCGCTGACCGTGTACGGCGACCTCGACGTCTCCGTCATTCACGACGTGCCGCCGGGACGGCTGCCGATCACGACGCTCGCGAAGCCGGAATCGCGGCGCGACGAAGTGCACGAGTTCGTGCGCAAGCAGCTCGACGCCGGCCGGCAGGCGTACGTCATCTATCCGCTCGTCGAGGAGTCGGCGAAGGTGGACGTGAAAGCGGCGACGGAGATGGCCGATCACCTGGCGGCGGACGTGTTTCCCGCGTACCGCGTCGGCCTGCTGCACGGCCGCATGAAAGCGGACGGCAAAGATCGCGTGATGAAAGCGTTCGCGTCGGGGGAGCTGCACATGCTCGTGTCGACGACGGTCGTGGAGGTCGGCGTCGACGTTCCGAACGCGAGCGTGATGATCGTCGAGCACGCGGAGCGGTTCGGACTGTCGCAGCTGCACCAGCTTCGCGGCCGCGTCGGCCGCGATCGTCACCAGTCGTACTGCTTCCTGCTGTATCAGTCGCCGCTGTCCGACGAGGCGCGCGAGCGGCTGCACGCGATGACCGAGACGACGGACGGCTTCGACATCGCGGAGCGCGATCTGCGGCTGCGCGGTCCCGGCGATTTCTTCGGCACGCGTCAGGCCGGCGTGCCGACGTTCCGGATGGTGGATCTCATCCGCGATCGCGAGATCCTCGACCTCGCGCAGCGCGAAGCGGGCTTATGGTTCGCGAAAGCTGCACCAGCACCCGAAGCGGTGGAGAAGCTGCTGCAGAGTTGGGAGACGCGCTTCAAACTGATCGAAGTAGGGTAAACAGACTGCTGGCGCCTGCAGCATCGCTCGCGGCGGGTCCACCGTAGCTCGCGAGAATTGATGGCGAGCGAAGGTGGAGGGCCCGCCGCCAGTGCAGAAAAGTTAGACAGGAATGCGCGTGATAGCTGGATCGTTGAAAGGGCGTCGTCTCAAAGCGCCGACGTGGGAAGGCCTGCGACCCACGTCCGACAAGCTGCGCGAGACGTTGTTCAACATCCTCGCGCCGCGCATCGAGGGCGCGCGCGTCCTCGACGGCTACGCCGGCACGGGCGCGGTCGGCATCGAAGCGCTGAGCCGCGGCGCGGCGCACGTCACGTTCGTCGACCGCGATCGCCGCGCGCAGGAGCTCATCGCGGACAACCTCGCGCACTGCGGCATCCGAGAGGGCTATGCTATTATTCGCGCGAGCGTCGCGCGCGCGTTCGCCGATCTCCCGGGCGCCTCCTTCGACATCATGGTGTTTGATCCTCCGTACACCGAGCACCCCGACGCCGGCGTCCTCGGGTCCGCCGCCGATCGTCTCGCCGCGGACGGCGTGCTCGTGGTGGAACATGCGCGCCGCGACGCGGCGCCCGACCGGGCGGGCCGGCTCGTGCGCACGCGCGACGTCATCTCGGGCGATTCCGCGCTGTCGTTCTATTCATGTCCACGCTAGCCGTCTATCCCGGATCGTTCGATCCGCTCACCAACGGCCACGTCGACATCATCTCGCGCGGCGCGCGGCTCTTCGATCGCATCGTGGTCGCCATCCTGAAGAACGCGGAGAAGGCGCCGCTCTTCACGATGGAGGAGCGCGTCGAAATCACGCGGTCGGTGTTCAAGCACCAGCACAACGTCGAGGTCGACACGTTCGACGGCCTGCTGGTCGACTACGTCGAGCGGCGCAAGGCGCAGGTCATCGTGCGCGGGCTCCGCGCGGTGTCGGACTTCGAGTACGAGTTCCAGATGGCGCTGATGAATCAGCGGTTGAATCCGCACATCGAAACGATCTTCATGATGCCCGCCGAGCAGTACACCTACATCAGCTCGCGTCTGATCAAGGAAGTGTTCTCGCTGGGCGGACGCGTGCACGGCCTGGTGCCGGAGCTCGTCGAAACCCGGCTGCGCGAAAAAGTGCTGGCCACCACGAGGGAAGCATGATCACACTCGCCGATCGCACGACACGTATCTCGAGCTCGCCGACGATGAAGGTGACGGCCACCGTCGATCGGCTGCGGCGCGAAGGCATCGACGTCATCGACTTCGGGGCGGGCGAGCCTGACTTTCCGACGCCGGACGCCGTCAAGGCGGCGGGGCACGACGCGCTCGATCAGAACTTCACGCGCTACACGCCGCCGGCCGGCATCGTCGAGCTGAAGCGCGCGATCTGCGAGCGCTATCGCGCCGACTACGGCGTCGAATACAAGGAATCGGAAGTCATCGTGACGGCAGGCGGCAAGCAGGCGCTGTACAACACGGCGCTGTCGCTCTGGGGGCCTGGCGACGAGGTCATCACGCACGCGCCGTACTGGCCGACGCTGACCGAGCAGGTGAAGCTCGCGGATGCGACGCCGGTGCTCGCCCGGACGTACCCCGAGGACGGCTTCGCCATCCGCGCGCGCACGATCCTCGACCTGGTGACGCCGCGGACGCGTGGCATCATCATCAACTCGCCGTGCAATCCAACGGGCGCGCTGATTTCCGAGGGCGAACTCGCGGACATCGCGGACGTCGCCGCGCGGCAGGGCATCTGGGTCGTCCTGGATCTCTGCTACGAGAAACTGATTTACGATCCGGTGGCGCACAACCTGCCCGCCGTGCTCGCGAAGAAATGCCGCGACCTCGCCGTGCTGTGCGGGTCGGCCTCGAAGGCGTATGCGATGACCGGCTGGCGGTGCGGGTGGGCGATCGGTCCGGCGCCCGTGATCGCCGCATCGGGGGCGATTCAGAGTCATGCGACGTCGAACGTGACGTCGATCTCACAGAAAGCCGCCCTCGCCGCGCTCACCGGCTCGCAGGCGACGGTGACGGTGATGCTCGACGAGTACCGCAAGCGCCGCGATCAGTTGTGCGAGTGGCTCGGCGCGGATCCGCGACTGCGATGTCAGCGGCCCGCCGGCGCGTTCTACATGTTCATCGACATCAGCGATCTGCTCTCAGGCGTCACGCCCGGCGGCTTCCGGACGTCGCTCGACTTCGCCGACGCGCTGCTGACCGAATCGCGGATCGCCGTCACTCCGGGCGAAGCGTTCGATGCGCCTGGATTCATCCGCATTTCGTACGCGACATCGATGGAGAACCTGCGCGAGGGCAGCGCGCGCCTGATCGAGTTCGTCCGCAGACATCAGGTACGCGAAGCCGCGGCCAGCTGATTGCATCCTCGCGGGAATATGGCTAAGGTGGTGGCGGTCATCGGCGCGTCGAGCGATCGGCGGAAATTCGGCAATCGCGCCGTGCGCGCCTTTCAGCAGCAAGGCTACACGGTGGTTCCCATCAATCCGAATGAACGCGAGGTCGAAGGGCTGAAAGCGTACGCCTCGGTGCTCGACGTTCCAGGACCGATCGATATGGCGTCGTTCTACGTGCAGCCCGAGATCGGGGAGGCCGTGATCGAAGAGGTCGCGCGTAAAGGAATCGCCGAGGTGTGGCTGAATCCGGGGGCCGAGAGCGATGCGTTGATCGCCCGCGCACAGGCACTGCAGATCCAACCGATTGTCGCCTGCAGCATCGTCGCGATTGGACAGAACCCTTATGCGTTATGAGGTGATCTGCTATACTCGGCCGACATAGCACACCTCGAGAAGTTTCAACCCAACCTTCACGCGAGTTTTCATGCCCAGCAATCACAAGCGCCATGCTCCGGCGCGGACCGCGAATGGCCCCGCCAGCCCAGACCCTGCCAATCCCACTGAGACCCCCGCACCCGAACAACCCGCAAAAAGCACACAGCAGGCCCAACCGGCGGCGCCGGCGCCGCAGCAGTCACCGCCGCCGCCGCAGCCGCAGGCACAGCAGCCGCAGGCGCAGCAGCGCGGGCTGAACATCACCGATCTGAAGGACATGAGCATCCAGAAGCTCACGCAGATCGCGAAGGACTTGAACGTCGGCGGGGCCACCGGGATGCGGAAGCAGGAACTGATTTTTCAGATCCTGAAGGCCCAGACCGAGCAGAGCGGGTTCATTTTCTCGGAAGGCGTGCTCGAAGTGCTGCCGGACGGTTTCGGCTTCCTGCGCGCGCCCGACTACAACTATCTGCCGGGGCCCGACGACATCTACGTCTCGCCGTCGCAGATCCGCAAGTTCGATCTGCAGACCGGCGACACAGTGTCGGGTCAGATTCGTCCGCCCAAGGAAGGGGAGCGGTACTTCGCGCTCATCAAGGTCGAGGCGGTCAACTTCGAGGCGCCCGAGCAGGCGCGCGACAAGCTGTTCTTCGAGAACCTCACGCCGCTCTACCCGCAGGAGCGGATCACGCTCGAGACGCCGGAGAGCCTGTCGGCGCGCGTGATGGATCTGTGGACGCCGATCGGCAAGGGACAGCGCGGTCTGATCGTCGCGCCGCCGCGCACCGGCAAGACGATGCTGCTGCAGAGCATCGCGCAGTCGGTGTCGAAGAACCATCCCGAGGTGTATCTCATCGTGCTGCTCATCGACGAGCGGCCGGAGGAAGTCACCGACATGCAGCGCTCCGTCGACGGCGAGGTCATCTCGTCGACGTTCGACGAGCCGGCGCAGCGCCACGTGCAGGTCGCCGAGATGGTGATCGAAAAAGCCAAGCGCCTCGTCGAGCACAAGAAAGACGTGCTGATTCTGCTCGACTCCATCACGCGCCTGGCGCGCGCCTACAACACGGTCATCCCGCCGTCGGGCAAGGTGCTGTCGGGCGGTCTCGACAGCAACGCGCTGCAGAAGCCGAAGCGCTTCTTCGGCGCCGCCCGGAACATCGAAGAAGGCGGATCGCTGACCATCATGGCGACGGCGCTCATCGACACCGGCTCGCGTATGGACGACGTGATCTTCGAGGAGTTCAAGGGCACCGGCAACATGGAAATCCACCTGGACCGGAAGCTCACCGACAAGCGCGTGTTCCCGTCGATCGACGTGCAGAAGAGCGGCACGCGCAAAGAGGAGCTGCTCATCCCGAAAGAAGATCTCAACCGCATCTGGGTGCTGCGCAAAGTGCTCAATCCGCTGTCACCGACCGAGGCGATGGAGCTCCTCCTCGACAAGATGTCGAAGACGAGAACCAACAGCGATTTCCTCTCATCCATGCAGAAAATGAGTTAATCGATGGCGACGATCAAGGTGAGACTGAACGGACCGTATCTCGTCGAGGGCGACGACGTGACGCTGGTCGACTGGAACGGGAATCCCTACACGATTCCGAAGCGGCCGTTCGCGCTCTGCCGATGCGGCGGCTCGACCAATAAGCCGTTCTGCGACGGCACCCATTCGCGAACCGGCTTCGCCGCGGCCGAGGCCGCCGTTCCCGGCAGCGTCGATAAACCCGCGCAGTAGACGCGGCCCTCCGTCGAGTAAGTCGAACGCTCTGGAGATCCGTTTTTCAGCGCTGCCTCGCCGCGCTGGTTACGGCGTTGCCCGGTTTCCCGCGATATA
>Ga0114129_10002340_pt1 | contig 26307 bp, 24 predicted proteins | sample RhiMetdeltSRZDD1_FD_80071 | JGI IMG/M metagenome (GOLD analysis project Ga0114129, IMG submission 80071) | Populus rhizosphere microbial communities from Tennessee, USA - Rhizosphere MetaG P. deltoides SRZDD1 (version 2) (version 2) | ecosystem: Host-associated > Plants > Roots > Rhizosphere >...
CGGGCGCGACCACGAAGCGCGTGCCGCGCGCACCTTCGTACTCGCGCCGCTCATCGAGGGCGCCGATGTTCCCCAGGAAGCCGGTCAGGATCGCCTGATGCAGGTCGTTGTAGTCCGCCGGCAGCTGGTTCGGCTTCAGATTGAGCTCGCTGACGATTTCGGCAAGCTGTCGCTGCAGCTCCTGCCACTCGCGCATGCGGATGAACGACAGGAAATTCTCCCGGCACCACTTGCGGAGCTGGCTGCCCGACAGCGCCGCGCTCTGCTCCGCGAATGCCTTCCACAGGTTCAGCACCGCAAGGAAATCGGAGCGCGGATCGGCGAAGGCTGCGTGCTTCTGGTCCGCTTGCGTCTGCGCCTCGGCGGGACGCTCGCGCGGATCCTGGGCGGCGAGGAAGGCTGCGATGAGGAGCATCTCGGCCACACATCGATGATGACTCGCTGCCAGTAGCATGCGCGCGAGCCTTGGATCGAGCGGCAGCGCAGAGATCTGGCGGCCGAGGCTTGTCACTACGCGTGTGTCGTCGACGGCCTTCAGCTCCTGCAGCAGCTTGTAGCCGTCGTTGATCTGGCGCGTATCGGGCGGATCGACGAACGGAAAGTCCTGCGGCTCGCCGAGTTCCAGGGCCGCCATCTGCAGGATCACGCTTGCGAGATTGGTACGCAGCACTTCGGGCGGCGTGAAAGCCGGACGCGCGACGAAGTCGTCCTCCGCGTACAGCCGGATGCAGATGCCGGGGCTCTCACGTCCTGCGCGACCTTTGCGCTGATCCGCGCTCGCCTGCGAGATCGGCTCGATCGGCAGACGTTGCACCTTGCCGCGAACGCTGTAGCGACTGATGCGCGCCAGTCCCGAGTCGACGACGTGTCGCATGCCGGGCACTGTGAGCGAGGTCTCCGCGACGTTCGTCGCGAGCACGATGCGTCGCGTGCCGTGCTTCTCGAAGATCAGCTCCTGGTCGCGGGTCGACAGACGCGAGTACAGCGGGAGCACCTCGGTCGCGTGCATGCGCGCTTTGCCGAGTGCCTCGGAAGCCTCGCGGATCTGCTTCTCGCCCGGCAGGAACACCAGCACGTCGCCGCGATCTTCGCGATCCAGCTCCTGCACGGCGGCGACGATGCCCTCGGTGAGCGACAGCTCCGAGTCTTCGTCGTCGCCGACCAGTGGCCGGTAGCGCACTTCGACGGGATAGCTGCGACCGGACACTTCGATGATCGGCGCACTGCCGAAGAACTCGGAGAAGCGCTGCGGATCGATGGTCGCGGACGTGATGACGACGCGCAGTTCCGGGCGCTGCGGCAGGGCGCGCTTGAGCACGCCGAGCAGGAAGTCGATGTTGAGGCTGCGCTCGTGCGCCTCGTCGATGATCAGCGTGTCGTAGTTGCGGAGCTGCCGATCGTGCTCCAGCTCGCGCAACAGGATGCCGTCCGTCATCACTTTGAGTCGCGCGTCCGGCCCGGTACGGTCGGTGAAGCGAACCTGGAAGCCGACTGCGCCACCGACGTTAGTCCCAAGCTCCGCGGCGACCCGGCTGGCAACGGCGCGTGCAGCGATACGCCGCGGCTGCGTGTGGCCGATCAACCCGAGCGTGCCGCGGCCTGCTTCGAGGCAGATCTTCGGCAGCTGCGTCGTCTTGCCCGAGCCGGTCGCGCCGCAGACGACGATGAGCTGATGCTCCTGCAGCGCCTTCGCGATCTCCTCGCGATGCGCGACGATCGGCAGCGCAGTGTCGTACTCGATCTTCAACGGCAACGAACGCAAGCGCTCGACGCGGGCAACGGAATCATCGATCGCCTTGCCGAGCGTATCGGCTGCCTTCTGCGCCTGCGCGTCGGGCGTCTTGCGCGCGAACAGCCGATCGAGCTCGCGCGCCAGCCGCGGCCGATCCGCATAACGCACCGCTGCCAACCGCTCGCGCAGGGCCAGCAGCGTCGTATTGAATGAAGTCGTCGGATTCACGTGGCTGGGAAGCGGATCTCGATGAAGGCGCCGCCGAGCGGCGATTCGTCGATGGCGATCGTACCGCCATTGAGCTGCGCCAGCTCGCGCACGACCGACAGCCCGATGCCCTGCCCGCTCACGCGCTCGTCGAGGCGGGCGCCGCGCTCGAGCACGTGTGCGCGCTCGTCGACTGGAATTCCCGGGCCGTCGTCTTCCACCACCAGTCGCAAGCCATCGCGTCGTGCCGTCGGATCAGAGATCGGATGCGCCGTCATGCGCACCTTGCCCCGGCTCCACTTGAACGCGTTGTCCAGCAGGTTGCCCGCGACTTCGGTCAGGTCTTCGCGGTCGCCGGTGAACACGCAGGCAGGAGCGATGACCAGCTCGCAATCGATATTGCGATCCGCGTACACCTTGAGCAGCGCGGCCCGCAGCGGTTCGAGTGCACTGCGCACGTCGATGGGCGCTGTGCCGAGTCCAGTGCCGCCCGATGCCGCTGCGCGCTTGAGCTGGTACTTGACGATGTCGTCCATTCGACCGACCTGCTCGTCGAGCTGCTTGCCGATCGGCAGGTCGCGTCCGGGCACGCCGCTGAGCAGGTTGCGCATCACGGCGAGCGGCGTCTTGAAGCTGTGGGCGAGATTGCCGAGTGTGTTGCGATACCGAGCGAGTCGCTCGCGCTCGCCACGCAGCAGCGCGTTGAGGTTCGTGGTGACGCCGAGCAGCTCGCGTGGATAGCCAGCGCCGAGCTCCGTCATGCGGCCCGCTTCGATCTCTTCGATCTCGTGCTCGATCCGCCGCAGCGGCGTCAGCAGCCGCCGCAACAGGAACGCGAGCGAGCCGAGCAGCAACAGCATCAACAATCCGAACCAGCCGAAAAGCTGGCCGCGGAAGCGATTGAGCTGTGCGTAGTACGGTTCCAGGTCTTCCGCGACGCTGTACACGAAAGTACGCGTCACGCCGTTGTCGAATTCCCACGCGATGCTGCGGCTCAATGCACGCACCGGCGAGCCGTCGCCGCGATGGAGCTGGCGGTACTGACGCTGGCCCGAAGGCAATTGCACGGCGAAGTCGAGACCGGTGCCGGTCAGCGAGTTCGAGCGCCAGCTCGGATAGCCGTCGCTGCGCAGGATCTCGCCGTACAGGCCCGAACCGGGATTCTTGAGCCGCTCCTCGGTCTTCTCCGGCGCCGGCAGCAAGCCGCCGCTGCTGTCTTCTTCAGACGCGGAGATCAGCGCGAGCATCTGCGCTTCGAGGCGATCGTGCATCGCCTGCTCGGTGACACGCCGAAACGCGAAATCCAGCGCCGCGATAGTGATGCCGAAGAACACGATCAGCAGGATGCTGACCGAGGCGAGCAGGCGTGTACTGAGGGAGCGCGGCCCCATTCAGCGCGTCATTCAACGCACAACGCGCGTCATGCAGCGCTTTCGCGTTGCAGGGCGAAGCGGTAGCCGCGGCCGCGCAGGGTCTCTATGGGTTTGATCGAATCGTCGGGATCGAGCTTGCGGCGCAGCCGGCCGATGAAGACCTCGATCGTGTTGCTGTCGCGGTCGAAATCCTGCGCGTACAGGCGCTCGGTCAATTCGCCCTTGGAGATGACTTCGCCGGCGCGATGAATCAGGTACTCCAGGATGCGGTACTCGAAGCTGGTGAGATCGACACGCCGGGCGTTGACCGTGACTTCCTGCGTGCGCGGGTCGAGCGCGACGGCGCCACAGCGCAGCACCGGCTGGGCCCAGCCGCCGGATCGGCGCAGCAGGGCCTGCATGCGCGCCAGCAGCTCCTCGAAGTGGAACGGCTTCGCGAGATAGTCGTCGGCACCTGCCTGCAACCCTTCGACCTTGTCCTGCCACTTGTCGCGCGCGGTCAGGATCAGAACGGGATACGACTTGCCCTCGGCGCGCAGCTTCTTGATCAGCTCCATGCCGTTGAGCTTCGGCAGGCCGAGGTCGACGATCGCCAGGTCGAGCGCGTACTCGCGGGCGCAGTACAGGCCTTCCTCGCCGTCGGCCGCGGCATCGACGTTGAAGCCGGCCTGCCGCAGTTGCTCGACGACGGAATCGCGCAGGGGTTTTTCGTCTTCGACGATCAGCACGCGCATGGGATCAGTGCATCGCTCCGGAATCTGCGTCCACCCGCACCGTCCAGACCCTGCCCTCGGTATTCAGCAGCCGGATCTGGTGAACTCGCTTGCCATCGCTCTCGACCGTTTCCGCTTTCACGGCCTTGGCCCGGAAGCGCCGCTGCGCCATTTCCACGGCCTGGTCCAACGACACGCCGCTCGGTTCGATCCGCGGATCGTGGCGCTGGCGACGGTCGATCAGGTCCTGGGCCTGGCCGGCCAACGGCGCGCCCGCCGCAAGCAACGACAGGAAAGCCCATACCAGATGCCGGCCAATGCGCATGAACTGTAGTGTACGTGCGGCGGGACGCTGATTCACGCCCCGCCGCTCAACCTCGACTGGATCTATTCGGCCGGTGCGACGGCGACCCGCACCTTGATGCGCTCGCCCGGATCGTACGGCAGGCGCGTCGTGTATTCGCGGCCGTTGTATTCGTAGGTCACGCGGTAGCCGTCGATGCGCTCCTCCGTCGTGTGCTCGTAGCGCACGTCGCAACGCTCCACGGTTTCTTCGCGCGTCTGCGAGCCATAGCGGCGCGAGGCACTGGTGTAACCGACGCCGGCGCCGATGGCCGCGCCCGCGACAGTCGCGAAGTCCCGGCCGTGGCCGTGACCGATCTGGTGGCCGATCACGCCGCCGATGATGCCGCCGAGCACCGTCGAGGCGCCGACGTTCGGATTGGGAGATTCGACATAGCGCACGTCGTCGTAGCACTCGCGGCGCGGCGTCTCGATGCGCACCTGGCGCACGATCGGCTCCACGCGCGTGACCGGAGCATAGTCGTAGTCGCTCGACGCTCGGTTGGAGCGGGAATTCGACCACGGGGGCGGCGCCGCAAGTGCGACACCCGTCACACCGAGCACACCGACCAGCACCAGCAAACCACGAGCCTTACGCATCTTGTTCTCCGTTGGGCCTGCCCGGCCTGTAGGTCGAGCTTGGGGTACACGGTAGGCGTAAGGGCATGAATGAACCCTGAACCCGTAGGAAATGAAGCAGATACGCGTGTTTTCAGGACTTGTCCGTCAGCCGCCTCTTCCCTTCATCCCACAGCTTGTCCATCTCTTCCAGCGTCGCCTCGCTGGCGCTGCGGCCCTGCTCGCGCAGGCGCTGTTCGACGTAGCCGAAACGGCGCTCGAATTTCGTATTCGCGCCGCGCAATGCCGTTTCCGGATCCACCCCGAGATAGCGGCAGACGTTGACGACGCAGAACAGCACGTCGCCGAGCTCGTCGGTGATCGCCGCCTCGCCTGCCTGCTCGCCGAGCCCCTTGCGCAGCTCGCCCAGCTCCTCGTCCAGCTTGTCGAGCGCGCCGGTGACGTTGGGCCATTCGAAGCCGACCTGCGCAGCGCGCTTGCCCAGCTTGTTCGCGCGCGTCAGCGCCGGCAAGGCGAGCGGTACATCGGCGAGGATGCTCTTCCCGGAGCGCTCGCGCTCCAGCCGTTTCTGCTCTTCCCACGCGACCGTCTGCGCGGCCGCAGTGTCGATTCGCGCATCGCCGAAGACGTGGGGATGGCGGCGTTCCATCTTGTCGCAGATTGCTGCGACCACGTCGTCGAAACCGAACGAGCCTTGTTCGCGCGCCATCTGCGAGTGAAACACGACCTGGAACAGCAGATCGCCCAGCTCGTCGCGCAGCGCCGCAGCGTCCTCGCGCTCGATTGCATCCGCGACCTCGTACGCTTCCTCGATCGTGTACGGCGCGATCGTCCTGAACGTCTGTTCGAGGTCCCAGGGACAGCCGCGCTGCGGATCGCGCAAGCGCGCCATGATGTCCAGAAGTTGGTTGATGGAAGACGACATGGGAGAAGCTAGCTGCTAAGGAGTCTGTAGAGCGACATCAGCATCCCGGCGGTCGCGCCCCAGATGCGATGGTCGCCGTAGGGAATGTCATACACGCTGATCTTCGTCGTGCCGAGCATGCGCTCGCGCGACTGGTGATTGGCCACGTCGAGAACGTGCAGCAGCGGCACCTCGAAGGTCGAGTCGACTTCACTGCTGTCGAGCTCGAGTGCGAAGCCCGGCTGCACGAAGCCGACGACCGGCGTGACCCAGAAGCCCGTCAGCACCAGGTGCGGCTCGAGATAACCGGCGAAAGTCACGTGCTGCCGCGACAGCCCGATCTCTTCCTCGGTCTCGCGCAGCGCCGCGGCCAACGGACCCTCGTCGCTGGGTTCGATGCGCCCTCCCGGAAAGCTGATCTGACCGGCGTGATTCTTCAAATGCGTCGCGCGCTGCGTGAGCAGCACCGTGAGACCTTGGTCGTGATCGACGATCGGCACGAGCACTGCTGCCGCGACCGGTGCGGCCGGAAAGTACTGGCGGATGGCCGCGTCGACCTCCGCCGAGAATCCGGCCGGCACTGCCGATTGCGGATCCGTCGGCGGACGGGAGTCCTTCAGCCGCTCCTCGATCAGTCGCCGCAACTCGTGCCGATTGGCCGCCGCTATCGTCACCGTCAACCGCCGCCGCCGTCTACTTTGGCACCGCCGCGCGTCAGCGCCCGCGGATCGAGCAGGCGCTCCAGCTCTTCCGGCGCCATCTGCGTGTGTTCCGCGACGACATCGCGGATCGGTCGCCCCTGCTCGTACGCCAGCTTCGCGAGCTTCGCTCCCTGCTCGTACCCGAGCACCGAGTTCAGCGCGGTGATGAGAATCGGATTGCGCTCGAGCGCTGCGCCGACCCGCGCCTCGTTGACTGTGAAGCCAGCAATCGAGGAATCGGCGAGCGCACGCGCGGCGTTCGCGGACAGATCGATACTCTGCAGCAGGTTGTACGCGATCACCGGCAGCATGACGTTGAGCTGGAAGTTGCCCGACTGGCCGGCTATTGCGATCGTCGCGTCGTTGCCCATCACCTGCGCACACACCATCGTGACCGCTTCCGGAATGACCGGATTCACCTTGCCCGGCATGATGCTGCTGCCGGGCTGCAGCGCCGTCAGCTTGACTTCGCCGAGGCCGGCGAGCGGCCCGCTGTTCATCCAGCGCAGGTCGTTGCAGATCTTCATGAGCGCCACCGCGAGCGTGCGCAACTGACCTGACAGCTCGACCGCAGTGTCCTGCGACGACAGCGCTTCGAAGTAGTTGCTGGCGGGGCGCAGCTCGAGGCCGCACTTCACCGAGAGGTAACGCGTCGCCCGCGCCGCAAAGCGTGGATGTGCGTTGATCCCGGTGCCGACCGCTGTACCGCCGAGGGCGAGCCCCTGCAGCCGCGCGCGGCATTCCATGATGCGCGCACTCGCGTGATCGATCTGCGCGTGCCAGCCGCTCATCTCCTGGCCGAACGTCACCGGCATCGCGTCCATCAAATGCGTGCGCCCGGTCTTGACGATCTCGCCGATGTCGCCGATGCGACGGCTGATCACTGCGCCCAGGTACGCGAGTGCGGGCAGCAGATGCTGCTCGATCGAGAGCAGCGCGCTGAGATGAATCGCGGTGGGAATCACGTCGTTCGAGCTCTGGCTCATGTTGACGTGATCGTTCGGATGCACGGCGATCCCGGCATAGCGGCTAGCGAGGTGCGCGATCACCTCGTTCGCATTCATGTTGGTGCTGGTGCCGGAGCCGGTCTGGAAGACGTCGATCGGGAAGTGGGCGTCGTGGCGTCCTTCCGCGACTTCCAGCGCCGCCTTCTGGATCGCCGCAGCGCGCTTGGCGTCCAGGCCGTCGAGATCGAGATTCGTGGTTGCCGCCGACCACTTGATCAGGCCGAGCGCGCGGATGAACTCGCGCGGCATGCGCAGGCCGCTGATCTGGAAATTGTCGACCGCGCGCTGCGTCTGCGCGCCCCACAGTGCATCGGCCGGCACCTGCAGCTCGCCGAGACTGTCTCGTTCCGTGCGGAATCCTTCGTTCGCCACGCCCAACCTCGATGCAAGAAGCGCTTGATTCTCCGGTACTATAGTACCTCTCATGAACAACAACGCGCTCAACGCCATCTCGCCGATCGACGGACGCTACGCCGACAAGGCCGCCGAGCTGCGGCCGCTCTTCAGCGAGCGCGGGCTGATCCGCCAGCGCGTGCGCGTCGAAGCGCTGTGGCTGAAGGCACTGGCTGCGGAGCCCGGCATCGTCGAGCTGCGCGGCTTGCCTGAGGCAGCGCTGACCGTGCTGGACGCGCTGGCCGCGGAGATGACCGAAGCCGAAGCCGCCGAGGTCAAGCGCATCGAGCGCGAAACCAATCATGACGTGAAGGCGGTCGAATACTTCGTCAAGGCCCGGCTCGACTCGGTGCCGGCGTGGCGCTCGCGGCGCGAGTTCGTGCACTTCGCGTGCACGTCCGAGGACATCAACAATCTGAGCTATGCGTTGATGCTGCGCGATGCCCGCGACCAGGTGCTGCTGCCGCGGCTCGACGCGCTCATCGGTCGATTGCGCGCGATCGCGCACGCCAACGCCGCTGTGCCCATGATGTCCCGCACGCACGGCCAGCCCGCGACACCGACGACGCTCGGCAAGGAAATCGCGAACTTCGTGTACCGCCTCTCCGAGCAGCGCACGCGCTTCGCGGCTGTGGCGATTGCCGGCAAGATCAACGGCGCGGTCGGCAACTTCAATGCGCACCTCAGCGCGTATCCCCAGGTCGACTGGCCGACGCTGGCCAGGCGCTTCGTCGAATCGCTCGGGCTGATGTGGAATCCGTACACGACCCAGATCGAGCCGCACGACTGGATGGCGGAATACTTCGATGCGCTGGCACGGCTGAACACCGTGCTGATCGACTTGTGCCGGGACATGTGGGGCTACGTTTCGATCGGCTATTTCCGCCAGCGCGCCGTCGCCGGCGAAGTCGGCTCCTCGACCATGCCGCACAAGGTGAATCCCATCGACTTCGAGAACGCCGAGGGCAACCTGGGACTGTCGAACGCGCTGCTGCGCTTCCTCGCCGACAAGCTTCCCGTCTCGCGCTGGCAGCGCGACCTCACGGACTCGACCGTGTTGCGCAATGTCGGCGTAGCCGTGAGCCACGCGCTGATCTCCTGGCGGTCGATCGAGCGCGGCCTGGAACGGGTCGAAGTCGACGCCCGGCAGCTCGCCGAAGATCTCGACGCCAACTGGGAACTGCTGGCGGAACCGATCCAGACCGTCATGCGTCGATTCGGCGTGGAGAACGCGTACGAACAGTTGAAGTCCCTGACCCGCGGCCAGCGGGTCGATGCCGAGTCCCTCCGGCGCTTCATCTCCGGCCTCGCCATTCCCGAGGAGGCCCGCCGCGCGCTCCTGGAGCTTTCTCCGCAGCGTTACACGGGCTGCGCGGAGGATCTGGCCCGAAAAGTCTGACCAGGAAATTCTTGATCAGAGTCACAAATCCCGTCGAATCAGCCGCTTATACTCCCTTCATGATTCTTCGTCCCGACCTCACCGTCGCCGCCATCGTCGAGCGCGACGGCCAGTTCCTGCTCGTCGAAGAACGGGTCGCGAACCGCCTGGTGTTCAACCAGCCCGCCGGACACGTCGAAAAGGGCGAGCAATTCATCGACGCGGTGGTGCGCGAAACGCTGGAAGAGACGGCCTGGACGTTCCATCCCGAAGCGCTGGTCGGCATCTACTTCTGGGAACAGCCGGACCAGCCCAAGAGCTTTCTGCGTGCGGCGTTCTGCGGCCGGGTCAGCAATCACGACCCTTCACGCCGCCTCGACCGCGGCATCGAGCGCGCGGTGTGGCTGACGCGTGAGCAGCTCGTGGCACGCGCCGCACGCCTGCGCAGCCCGATGGTGCTGGGCTGCATCGACGACTACGTGGATGGCGCCCGCTATCCGCTGGACGTGATCCGGCATGTTCTGAAGGACGCGAGCAAGCTGAGCACGGCCGACCTGCGTTCCCGCTCGTTCGATCATCCGGCCCTGAACCGCGTCATCTAGAAGCGGATACCATCCGCCTTCCATGTCTTCCCCTCTCGTCATCGCCGGCATGTCCGGCGGCGTGGACTCTTCCGTCGCCGCATGGCTGCTGCAGCAGCAGGGCTACAACGTGCAGGGGCTCTTCATGAGCAACTGGGACGAAGACGAGGATGGCTACTGCACCGCTGCGGAAGATTTCCAGGACGCGCGCAGCGTGTGCGAGCAGCTCGGCATTCCGCTGCACAAGGTGAGCTTCGCCGGCGAGTATCGCGAGCGCGTGTTCGCCTACTTTCTCGAGGAGTATCGCGCCGGGCGGACGCCGAACCCCGACGTGCTCTGCAATCGCGAGATCAAGTTCGGTGTGTGTTTCGACTATGCGCGGCGGCTCGGCGCCGAGTGGGTCGCGACGGGTCACTACGCTCGCGTCGAGCATGGCAGCGGCGGCGCGCGCGCGCGGCTGCTACGAGGCGTCGACACCGGCAAGGATCAGAGCTACTTCCTGCACGCGATGCCTTCGCAGGCACTGGCACGCACGCTGTTCCCGATCGGCTCATTGCAAAAGACGGAAGTGCGCCGCATGGCGCGCGAGCTCACGCTGCCCGTGTTCGACAAGAAGGACAGCACCGGTATCTGCTTCATCGGCGAGCGCCCGTTCGCCGAATTCCTCGCGCAGTACCTGCCCGCGCAGCCGGGCGCTATCGAGACGGCTGAGGGGCGCCAGGTCGGCGAGCATCGCGGCCTCATGTACTACACGCTCGGTCAGCGCCAGGGCCTCGGCATCGGCGGGCGTACGGACGCCTCCGCAGACGCCTGGTACGTTGCCGACAAGGATGTGGGGCGCAACGTGCTCGTCGTGGCGCAGGGCCACGATCATCCGTCGCTGTTCCGTCGTGGGCTGAGCGCGTCGCAACTGACCTGGGTCGCAGGCGAAGCGCCGGCGGCGCAGTTCCGGTGCACGGCCAAGGTCCGGTACCGCCAGGCCGACCAGGATTGCGACGTCCGCGTGCTCGCGAGCGGGCGTTGCGCAGTCGAATTCGACGAGCCGCAGCGAGCCGTCACACCGGGGCAGTACGTCGTGTTCTACCGCGGCGAGGAATGCCTGGGCGGCGGCGTCATTGAGGCGTCTCACGGGCAGCCCCAGCCGCTATAATCCGCCCCCTTTGGCGGGCCGCAGCCCCGACCGCCATATCTTTAGAATATCGATGGTCGAGCCACCATATATTTTACCCGTACCCCTGCAAACGCTAAGGTGCGCGGGCCGAGGCGACGCTATCGCCTGGCCATTTCTCCCGGAGGACGCATGAAAGACTCGTTCAAGGCGCGCACGACGCTCGCTTGCGGCAACAACAACTTCGAAATCTTCAGCCTCGCCGCGCTGAAGGGCCGCAGCGTCGCCCGCCTGCCCTACTCGCTGAAGATCCTGCTCGAGAACCTGCTGCGCTTCGAAGACGGCGTGAACGTCACGCGCGAAGATATCGACGCAGTGCTCAACTGGGATCCGAAAGCCGCGCCTGCCTACGAGATCTCCTTCGCACCGAGCCGCGTCATCATGCAGGACTTCACCGGCGTGCCGGCCATCGTCGACCTGGCCGCGATGCGCGAGGCGATGATCAAGCTCGGCGGCAATCCGGACGAGATCAACCCGTTGTCGCCGGCGGAGCTCGTGATCGATCACTCCGTGCAGGTGGACGCGTACGGCACGCGCGATTCGCTGGCCAAGAACACCGCCATCGAGTTCGGTCGCAACACCGAGCGCTACGCGTTCCTGCGCTGGGGCCAGACTGCATTCCGCAATTTCAAAGTCGTGCCGCCGAACACGGGCATCGTGCACCAGGTCAACATCGAGCACCTGGCGCGCGTCGTGTTCGACACGGAGAAGGATGGCGTGCGCTGGGCTTACCCGGACACGCTGGTCGGCACCGATTCGCACACGACGATGGTGAACGGCCTCGGCGTGCTCGGCTGGGGCGTCGGCGGCATCGAGGCGGAAGCTGCGATGCTCGGCCAGCCAGTGACGATGCTGATTCCGCACGTCATCGGCTTCAAGCTCGTCGGGAGCCTGCCGGCCGGCACGACTGCGACGGATCTCGTGCTCACCGTCACCGAGATGCTGCGCAAGAAAGGTGTGGTCGACAAGTTCGTCGAGTTCTACGGCGACGGCCTCGCGAGCCTGCCGCTCGCGGACCGCGCCACGATCGGCAACATGTCGCCGGAATTTGGCAGCACCTGCGCGATCTTCCCGATCGACGAAGAGACGCTGCGCTACCTGGAGCTGACCGGGCGCAGCGCCGACCACATCGCGATGGTGAAGGCCTACGCGCAGCACCAAGGCATGTGGCGCGAGAACGGTCAGCCGCAGGCCGACTACACCGATGTGCTCGAGCTCGACCTCGGGACCGTCGAGCCGTCGCTGGCCGGTCCGAAGCGTCCGCAGGACCGCGTGCCGCTGCGCACGGCGAAGCAGACGTATCAGGCTGCCCACAAGAAGATGGCCGAGGAGCGCGCGGCCAAGAATCCTGCCGCGCGCGGCGTTGCAGTCGCGACGTGCGACGGCAAGACGTTCGAGGTCATGGACGGCGCTGTGCTGATTGCCGCGATCACGAGCTGCACGAACACGTCGAATCCCGCGGTGCTCATCGGCGCTGGCCTGCTCGCGCGCAATGCGCACAAGCGCGGCCTGACTGCGAAGCCCTGGGTCAAGACCAGCCTCGCACCGGGCTCGCGGGTCGTCACCGACTATCTCGACAAGGCCGGGCTCAGCGGTGATCTCAACGCTCTCGGCTTCTACACCGTCGGCTACGGTTGCACGACGTGCATCGGCAACTCCGGCCCGCTGCGGCCGGAAATCTCCGAGGCCGTGCGCGCCGGCGATCTCGTCGCCTGCTCGGTGCTCTCCGGCAACCGCAACTTCGAAGGCCGCGTGCACCCGGAAGTGAAGATGAACTTCCTCGCCTCGCCGCCGCTGGTCGTCGCCTACGCGCTCGCCGGCACGCTCAACCTCGACCTCACGACCGAGCCGCTCGGCACCGGCAGCGACGGCAAGCCGGTCTACCTCAAGGACATCTGGCCGTCGTCGGGCGAGATTCACGAGTTCATCGCCAAGTCGGTCGACTCCGCGATGTTCAGGAAGGGTTACGCCAGCGTGTTCACCGGAGACGAGCACTGGAACTCGATCCGCCTGCCGAGCGGCAAGATCTACTCGTGGGACGACAAGTCGACGTACGTGAAGAACCCGCCCTACTTCGTCGGCATGACGATGAAGCCGGGCGCAGTCGCCGACATTCGCAACGCACGTGTGCTGGCATTGCTCGGCGATTCGGTAACAACGGACCACATCTCGCCCGCCGGCGACATCTCCAAGTCCAGCCCCGCGGCGAAGTACCTGGTATCGCTCGGCGTGCAGCCGGCGGACTTCAACTCGTACGGCGCACGGCGCGGCAATCACGAAGTGATGATGCGTGGCACGTTCGCCAACATCCGCCTGCGCAATCAGTTGGCGCCGGGCACCGAAGGCGGCGTAACCGTCCACGTGCCGAGCGGCGATCCGATGAGCATCTACGACGCTGCCATGCGCTACAAGCAGGAAGGCACGCCACTCGTCGTCCTCGCGGGCAAGGAGTACGGCACCGGCTCTTCGCGCGACTGGGCCGCGAAAGGCACCATGCTGCTCGGCGTGAAGGCAGTGATCGCCGAGAGCTTCGAGCGCATCCATCGCTCGAACCTGATCGGCATGGGCGTGCTGCCGCTGCAGTTCAAGGAAGGTCAGAACGCGCAGTCGCTGGGTCTGACCGGCAAGGAGACGTTCGAGATCATCGGCCTCAACGGCGGCGCGGCGAAGGTCGTGACTGTCGTTGCGACGCCGGCATCTGGCGCGCCGATCAAGTTCGAAGTGCGCGTGCGCATCGACACGCCGAAAGAGCGCGAGTACTTCCAGCACGGCGGCATCCTGCACTACGTGCTGCGTCAGCTTGCGTCGTCGAGCAAGGCGGCCTGAGAGGAACGCATGACCGAGCACGTCAAGATTGCGATCGCCGACGGCATCCTGCACATCACGTTCGCGCGACCGGAGAAGAAGAACGCACTCACGCAGGCGATGTACGTCGCCGTGGGTGAGGCTCTGGCGCGCGCCGAGAGCGATCCTGCGGTGCGCGTCGTGTTGATCGACAGCGAAGGCGACTCGTTCACGGCGGGCAACGACATCGCGGATTTTGCCGCGATCGCCACCGGCGCACGCTCTCGCGACCAGATGCAGACGCACATCTTCCTGGAGGCACTGGCGCACGGCACGAAGCCGTACGTCGCCGCTGTTGCCGGCCTCGCGGTCGGTGTCGGGGTCACGATGCTGATGCACTGTGATGTCTCCTACGTTGCAGAAGACGCGCGTCTCTCGACGCCGTTCGTCAATCTCGCGCTCGTGCCGGAAGCGGCATCGACATGGCTGATCCCGGCGCGCATCGGCTACGCGCGCGCGTTCCAGTTGTTCGCTTTCGGCGAGCCGATCGACGGCAAGACCGCGGCGTCGATCGGGCTGGTGACTGCTGCATTCCCCGCGGCGGAGGTTCGCGCGAGAGGTCTCGCCGCTGCGAAGGCGCTCGCTGCCAAGCCGGCGGGTGCGCTGCAAGCGACGAAGAAGCTGATGCGCGACGCCGCAGCGATTCAGGCTGTCATGACACGTGAAGGCGAAGCCTTTGGACATCGCCTGCGCACCGCCGAAGCGGCAGAGGCCTTCCGCGCCTTCGCCGAGCGACGCCCGCCCGACTTCACGAAGATCCAGGGCTGAGCCGCGTAGGTCCGCGATGCATCTTCCGTTCGCAACGTCGATACAGAACACAGGCGCCGAGCTGATCGGGCCGCTGCGCATGCCCCGGCAGATGCTGGCGGCGCAGAAATACGACGACCACACCTCCATCCACGACAACGAGACGGCGCAGAAGTACGGCTTCAAGGGCGGCACGATCGAGGGGCCGACGCACTTCAGCCAGTTCGCGCCGCTGTGCGTTGCCTTGTGGGGTCCGCAGTGGCTCGCACAGGGCTCGCTGTCCGCGCACTACCGCAACGCCTGCTTCGAGGGCGAGAAGGTTCGTGCAATCGTCGCGAAGCCGCAGGGCGACGCCACGCACACGACGATCCGCATGGAGCGCGAAGACGGCACGGAGATCCTGCGCGGCACGGCGGCGGTTGGCGGCAACAATCCACCGTCCGCACTGGAACAACGCATCGGCGAGCTGCGTCCGCCGGAATCGCCGGTGATTCTGCGCGACGTGCGTCCGGGCATGCGCACCAAGCGCATTGCAGTGCGTATGGATGCAGATCAGAACATGGGTGCGCTGTACCCGTTCTCGCTATCGCAGAAGCTGCAGGCGATCACCGAGCCGTCGCCGTGGTACACCACCGAAGGCGCCGCGAGCTCGCCCTGGAAAGAGCCGATCATTCCGGTCGAGATGGTCAGCGTGCTGCTCAACTATTCGGGCGATGCGGCGAGCTTCCCGGTGCGCAAGCCGGTCGTCGGCCTGTTCGCGGATCAGGAAATCCGCATGCACAGCGGCCCGCTGTTCGTCGGCCATCCGTACGAGATGGATCGCGAAGTGGTGGCGCTGAGTGGCAGTCGCCGGACGGAGAGTCTGTGGATACGGACGCGCGTGTTTCAGCCGGGCGGCGAGGAAGCGCTCGCGACGATGCTGCTGAACGCGGCGTATATGAAGGATTCGTTTCCGGGATACGAAGCAGAGCTTGGGAAGTCGGGCTAAAGCCCGACCTACAGGTCACTAGCGACGCCACTTCTGCAGTTTTTTCGCCGGCTGCGGCTGGCGCTGCAAGCGGATGGGCAGGCGCGGCGGCTCGGGCTCGTCTTCGACGAGCCACTTCTCCTTGAACGCCTGCAACGCCTCCTGCTGCACGGCTGCGTGCCGGTTCGAAAGCAGCAGCGACGACGGCGCACACACGCGCGCACGAATCAATCCCAGATCCGCCGCTGCGTCGAACAGGCTGGGATACCAGCTCTGCCAGCCCGGCAACAGGCTCTCGACCTGCTCGCGCAGGTTCAGGCGTTGGGGCGATTCGGACCCGACACTCATCACGGGCCCGTTTTACCATGATCGTCATTGCAGCAGCAGTCTTGCATCAGGCCGAATCTGTGCTAACACTAGACACTCGCGCACTGAGCCGATACCAGTCGATCCGGCGCGTGACGAGCATCACGGCGGCGAGTGCGACGAACAGCACGATAGCGCCGAGCAAGAGTGCGTAGTCCTCGGACAACACCAGCGCGTAGAGCAACGCGTACACGCCACTCATCGCAACACCCGCGACTGCGCCGCGCAGCGAGCTGCGCAAAGCTCCTGCTACGTACACTCCGATGAGCACGACCAGTGCGACTGCTGCTGCGAGGTAAGCCATTCCGAAGGCGATGTGCTCGGAGAGCGCGATCAGCAGCAGGTAGAAGATGCTCAACGCGAGCCCGATCATCAGGTACTGCAGCGGATGCAGCGGATTGCGGGTGATCTGCTCCCAGGCGAAGAAGGTCAGGAATGTCAGCGCGATGAACAGGATCGCGTATTTCACTGCGCGCTCGCTGCGCTGGTACACGTCCACCGTCTGGTAGAGACCGACGCCGAACGCGGACTGATCGAGCGTCGCTTCATTGACTTCCTCTTCGCTGAACGCCTGGGCGTACGAGCGATTCAGCTCCAGCACCTGCCAGCGCGCATCGAAGCCGTCCGCGGTGATCGTACGTTCCGCGGGCAGGAACGCGCCGTAGAACGACGGATGCGGCCAGTTCGAATGCATCTGCAACGTCGTGGTGCTGCCCAGGGGCAACAGCGACACGCCACGGCTGCCTGCCGTGACTACCTGGAACTCGAACGCCGCTGATGCAGTCTTCGCCAGCTCGGTGAGGTCGACGCTGGCTTCGACGCCGCGATAGACGCCAGGTTGTGCGGGCCCGAGTTTGACTGTTTGATCAGCGAATCGCGCCACGCTCACCTCGCGCAGGCTGCGCACTTCGGACACTGGCAAGCGCAGCCGGCTCTCGTGCCACAAGTAAGTGACGCCGGGTCTGTCGAGCAGCGGCTGCAGCGCTGCAAACTCGAACTCGCCCTTGAACTGCACGTCGGCCAGGTACACCGGCACGGCGTAGATGCCGACGTAGCGCGCCTCGTCCTGCAATTTGAGATCGACCTTCATGTCGACACGGGCGGGCAGCAGATACAGGTTGCTGCGCAGGATTCTCGCGACTTCCCGATCGTTGATCCTCTCGATGACCGTGCGCTGCGTCGGCACGACCAGCATCGGTCCGCCGAGCACGGCGCTGCCGCCCCACCCTTCGGCGACGCGCGAATAAGCCTGCTCGCGCAACACCGATCGTTCCGTCACGAGGCCGCGCAACATCGCCAGGGGCACGAGCAGGAGCAGCACGATCACGCCGATCAGCACTGCCTTGAGGGTCACCGAGCCCGATTCGCCGATCTGGAACGCCATTGCACGTCACTCCCGCCACTACCAGTTGCGGGAGAGCCTGCCCCGGCAAGAGGGCATTCCGCCGACGCAATTCGGGCGAACTGTGGCGCGCCGGGCAGGTCAAGAATCCGTGAGGCGCTCCCGTACGTAAGGCAACGTGCTAACGTCTATTTCGTGCCTCAGGAGCCACGCGCATGCTGATCCGCAAGCCCCGACCCGGCGACTCCGCGAACGTCCGGCCATCGGAAATCACGCCTGAATCCGTGTACCTGGATCGGCGCCGGCTGCTGCAAGCCGCGCTTGCTGCCGGCGTTGCCGGCCTCGGCGGCGCGTGGTCGGAATCGGCCTCGGCGAACGTCGCGCCGCTCGAGTACAAGCGCAACGAGAAGTACAGCCTCAGCGAAGCGGCGAACAAGTACGAGGACATCACCTCGTACAACAACTTCTACGAGTTCGGCATCGACAAGGGCGCACCGGCGGCGAACTCCGGAAACTTCAAGCCAGCGCCGTGGTCGGTCGCGGTGAGCGGCGAGTGCGAGAGCAAGGGCACGTTCACGCTCGAAGACGTGCTCAAGGGCCATCCACTCGAGGAGCGTGTTTATCGCCTGCGTTGCGTGGAAGCGTGGTCGATGGTCATCCCGTGGGTCGGCGTGCCGCTCGGCGACGTGCTGAAGCGCTTCAAGCCGACGTCCAAGGCGAAGTACGTCGCCTTCAAGACCGTAATGCGCCCGGCGGAGATGCCGGGTCAGCGCTACCCGGTGCTCGAATGGCCCTACGTCGAAGGCCTGCGCATCGACGAAGCGATGAATCCGCTCGCGATCCTTGCGGTCGGCCTGTACGGCAAGTCGCTGCCGAATCAGAACGGCGCGCCGCTGCGGCTGATCACGCCGTGGAAGTACGGCTTCAAGGGCATCAAGTCGATCGTCGAGATCCGCTTCACCGAGCGCCAGCCGCCGACGTCGTGGAACATCTCGGCGCCGCACGAGTACGGCTTCTTCGCCAACGTCAACCCGACCGTCGACCATCCGCGCTGGAGCCAGGCGCGCGAGCGGCGCATCGGCCGCGGCCTGTTCGACTCGCGCGTGCCGACGTTGATGTTCAACGGCTACGAGCAGGAAGTCGCGGGGCTGTACAAGGGAATGGACTTGAAGAAATTTTATTGAGTCGGGCTGAAGCCCGACCTACAGCGATTCAATATGCCGTCGATGGTTGTCGTTCGCCGGGTGTTCAAGCCGGCGCTGTTTCTGCTGTGCCTGTTGCCGCTCGCCTCGCTCGTGTGGCGCGCGTTCGAGATCGGCGGCACGAATCTCGGTGCGAATCCGGTCGAGAAGATCCAGGACACGCTCGGGCAGTGGGGCCTGCGGCTGTTGCTCATCACGCTCGCAGTCACGCCGCTGCGCGACTGGTTCAACGCGCCGTGGCTGGTCCAGCTGCGGCGCATGCTCGGCGTGTACGCCTTCTTCTACGTGCTGCTGCACTTCCTGACGTGGCTGATCCTCGACCAGGACCTGTACTGGGCCGGCATCCTGCCGGACATCGCGCGCCGGCCGTTCATCACGATCGGGTTCCTGGCGTTCCTGCTGCTGATCCCGCTGGCGGTGACCTCGACGAACGGCATGATGCGTCGCCTCGGCAAACGCTGGAAAACGCTGCACCGGCTGATCTACGGGATCGTGCTGCTCGGCATCTGGCACTACTACTGGCAGGTCAAGGCCGACGTGCGCGAGCCGCTGATCTATCTCGCGATCGCGCTCGTGCTGCTCAGCTGGCGGGTGTGGAAAGTGCGACGGCGCTTCCTGCCGTCACATCGCAGTCCGGATCGACCACAGCTCCGGGAAGAAGCGTAGCTCCAGCGCCTTGGTGAGATACGACACGCCGCCCGTGCCGCCGGTGCCGCGCTTGTAGCCGATGATGCGCTCGACGGTTTTCATGTGGCTGAAGCGCCAGAGCTGGAAATGGTGGTCGAGGTCGACCAGCTTCTCCGCCAGCTCGTACAGATCCCAGTTCGCGTCGACGCTGTGGTACACGGACAGCCACGCCGCAGCGACCTGCTTGCTCGCCTGATAGGGCTGCGACCAGTCGCGGTCCAGGTACTCGTCGGGAATCTCGAAGCCGCGACGGCTCAACAGGCGCAGCGACTCGTCGTAGATGCTCGGCGTCAGCAACGCGCGCTGCAGCGCTTCGTACGAGGCGGCGTCGCGTCGATGCACCTGGATCATCTCGGCGTTCTTGTTGCCGATGACGAACTCGAGCATGCGGTACTGCACCGACTGGAAGCCCGATGCGCGTCCCAGCTCGTTGCGGAACATCGAGTACTCGGCCGGCGTCATAGTCGCCAGCACGTCCCACGACTGCACGAGCTGCGCCTGGATGCGCGACACGCGCGCCAGCATCTTGAACGACGGCCCGAGGTCGTCGCGGCGAATGTGCTCGCGCGCGGCCGTCAGCTCGTGCAGACACAGCTTCATCCACAGCTCGGAAGCCTGGTGGATGATGATGAACAGCATCTCGTCGTGCTCGGCGGAAACCGGGCGCTGCGCCGAGAGGAGCTGTTCGAGCCCGAGATACTCGCCGTAGCTTTGCGACTCGCCGAGATCCCAATGCACCTGCTCGTCGGACAGGTCGACGGGACGCGCGGGTCGATCCGGATCCTGCTCGCTCACGAGAACATCCACCCCGGCACGCTTTGCCAGCCGCGCAGCAGCTCGCGATCGAGCGCGCGATAGTCGGCCTCGAAGCTCGCGACCAGCGTCCAGAATTTCGCTGAGTGATTCATGTGGCGAGTGTGACAGAGCTCGTGGACCAGCAAGTAGCGCACGACCTGCGGACGCATGAACAGCAGGCACACGTTCAGGCTGATCGTCCCGCTCGCGGAGCAGCTGCCCCAGCGCGTGCGCTGCCTGCGGATCTGCGCGCGGGTGTAACGGAAACCGCCTTCTGCTGCGACCCTCGCGAGCTCGTTGCCGAGCTGCTCTCGCGCGAGATCGGCGAGCCAGCCGCGCAGCGCCGCGGTGATCGCACGATCGCTGTGCAACGGGCCGCTGACGACCAACACGTTCTCACCGGCGATGCGCACACGCGCCGTGGAGTCCGCCGAGTGCTCGTACTCGACCGCAAAGTGACGCCCGATTGCCGGCAACTTGACCGATGCGGGACGGCTGTCGTCCACCGCCACCGCAGTCGAGAGATCCGCGACGCGGCGATGAATCCACTGCCGGTGCGTGCCGATGAACTTCTGCACGGCCGCGGGCGATGCGCCCGGCGGCACGACGACCTCGACCCTGCCGCCCGGATAGACACGCACGGACAGGCGTCGTGCGCGGCCGCTCACACGCACCGTCCAGCGGTCGGCCGCGCTGCGCGAATCGAAGAGCTGCAGCTGCGGTGACATCAGGGAAGGAAGCTGGCGTCGGTTCACGTCCACAGTCTAATTCAACGCGGTCGGGTCGCGGCAGCCTGCAGGAGCTGCTGCGCCTGCCGATAGTCGGGCGCCAGCACCAGCGCACGTTCCAGTGCGTCGCGGGCCGCCACGGGATCGCCGCGCTGCAGGTAGGTCTCTCCCAGCGTCGTCAGTGCTTCCACGTGACCCCAGTCGGGTTTACCGGGCCGCGAAGGCGGCGCAGCTTCGAAGCTCGCAACGACGGAGCGCCACCGCTCGACCGCGGCCGGATCCACTGCCGTAGTCGGCGCGCAGATCGCCTGCACGAGCTTGACGCGCGGATTGTCTGGAGCCATGCCAGTCGCCGTACGCAACGGCTTGCTGTTCGCGCAGCCTGCCGAGCCTGAGCGGGAAGTCGGCGAGTGAGCTTCGCAGGCCGCCTGGATCGCCAGAGCCTCCGCCAATGCGGCATCTTTCTCCACCGCTTGACGTGCGTGACGCACGCAGCTCTGCGCGGCCTTCGCCGCCAGCGACTTCGCATTCGGCCGCGGGCGCTGGTCGGACAGCGGCAGCAGATAGAGTTGCGACAGTTTCCAGTTGCCATAAGCGAGCTGATAAGACTTGCTCGCCAGCAGCAGGTCGTCGACCTGGAACTCATCGACGTTCTTCAGGATCGTCTCGATCCCCTGGCTGTCGCCGGTGTAGAACGCGTACTGCATGCGTGCCGCGGCATCGTCGAGCTCCGCCACGCTCTCCGCGCTCGCAGCCGCCGCGGCGAAAACGGCCAGCAGCAGCCCGCAGGACGTTGCACTACAATTCATGGCCGAACGATAGCACAGGCTGCCCTCGACGCAGATTCGCCCCATTGTCCGCCCAGCTCATCGACATCGGCATCAACCTCGCCCACGACAGTTTCGACAGCGATCGCGCGGACGTGATCCAGCGCGCGGACGCGGCCGGCGTCACTCACATGCTGATTACGGGCAGCTCGCTCGCGAGCACGCGTGGCGCGATCGAGCTGGTTCGGACGGATCCGCAGCGCTTCCGCTGCACCGCCGGCGTTCACCCGCATCATGCGGCCGATCTCGACGAGCCGGCTCTGCAAGAGCTCGCGACGCTCGCCGCAGCGCCTGAAGTCGTGGCAGTCGGCGAGTGTGGGCTGGACTACTTTCGCAATCTGTCGCCGCGGCCCGCGCAGCTTGCGGCGTTCCGGCGGCAGCTCGATCTCGCCGTTCAACTGCGCAAGCCGGTCTTCCTGCATCAACGCGACGCGCACGAGGAATTCCTGTCGATCCTGCACGAGTACGGCTCGCGCCTGGTCGGCGGTGTCGCGCATTGTTTCACCGGCGGGATTGCCGAGGCGCGCGCGTACCTCGATCTCGGGCTGTACATCGGCATCACCGGCTGGATTTCGGACGAGCGCCGCGGGCTGCACCTTCGCGACGTCGTGCGCACGATCCCGGCGGAGCGGCTGTTGATCGAGACGGACGGTCCGTACCTGCTGCCGCGCGACCTGGAGCCGAAGCCGCAGAGCCGCCGCAACGAACCGATGTATCTGCCGCATGTCTTACGTGCGGTCGCGGTCGCTCGCGGCGAGTCGCCGCAGGAACTCGCGTCGCAGACGACGCGTAACGCTCACACGCTATTCGGCTGGCCGGCGCCGGCCGCGGAGAATTGAAAATGACCGCTGCAATGAACATGGAGCGCCTGACCCGCTACATCGACACCACCTGGGACCAGTCGATCGTGCCGGCGCTGTCCGAATACATCCGGATTCCGAACAAGTCCGTGCACTTCGACCCGCAGTGGGAGGCGCACGGCCACATGCAGCGCGCCGCAGAGCTCATGAAGTCGTGGTGCGAGAAGAACGCGCTGCCAGGCATGAAGATCGAGATCGTGCGGCTGCCGGGACTGACGCCACTGCTGTACATCGAGGTACCCGCGTCCGGCGGTGCCGCGCGCACGAACGATTGCGTGCTCCTGTACGGTCACATGGACAAGCAGCCGGAGTTCAGCGGTTGGGCCGAGGGCCTCGATCCGTGGAAGCCCGTGCTTCGCGATGGCCGCCTGTATGGTCGCGGCGGCGCCGACGACGGCTATGCTGTGTTCGGTTCGCTGCTCGCGCTGCGTGCGCTCGCCGACCAGAACATTCCGTTCGCGCGCAGCGTGATCCTGATCGAAGGCAGCGAAGAGAGCGGCAGCCCCGACCTCCCCGCCTACATCGATGCGCTCGCGGATCGCATCGGCGAGCCGTCGCTGGTCGTGTGCCTCGACGCCGAGTGCGGCAACTACGATCAGTTCTGGTGTACCACTTCGCTGCGCGGCAATCTCGTCGGCACGCTGCGCGTCGAGGTGTTGAAGGAAGGCGTGCACTCGGGCATGGCCAGCGGCATCGTGCCGTCCAGCTTCCGGATTGCACGGCGCCAGCTCGAGCGCGTCGAGAACGCCGAGACCGGCAAGCTGATCGACGCGCTCTGGACGAAGGTTCCCGAGGATCGCCTGCAGCAGGCGCGCGCCGCGGCGCGTGCGCTAGGCAAGGGTGTTTACACGAAGATGCCCTTCGAGGGCGGCACACGACCGATGAGCGACGATCCGTACGAGCTACTGCTCAACAGTAACTGGCGGCCCACGCTCTCGGTCACCGGCGCCGAAGGAATGCCGTCGCTGCAGAACGCCGGCAACGTGCTGCGTCCCTATACCGCGCTGAAGCTGTCGTTTCGCCTGCCGCCTGGGGTCGATGCGCAAGCTGCGGCAACCGCGGTCAAGCAGGCGCTGGAAAGCGATCCGCCGTACGGCGCATCGATCACGTTCGAGGTCGAATCGACCATGGGCGGCTGGAACGCGCCGTCTACTGCGCCGTGGCTCGAAGCGGCAATCCAGTCGGCGTCGCACGCCTTCTTCGGCCGCGACGCGATGTACATGGGCGTCGGCGGCACGATTCCATTCATGGGCATGCTGAGCGAGAGGTTCCCGCGCACGCAGTTCCTGATCACCGGCGTGCTCGGCCCGCACTCGAATGCGCACGGACCGAACGAGTTTTTGGATATCGCGACGGGTAAGCGGGTGACCGCGTGCGTCGCGCAGGTCGTCGCGGAACACGCGAAGAGGAAGTAGTGCCCCTGTAGGTCGGGCTTTGGCCCGACTCTCCTAAGCCGCCAGCGGATTCGGCTCGGCGTTCCTCTTCACGTTCGCCCACACATCCCCGAACGCGGCAGTCGTATGCCCGCGGTGCTTGTCCACCGGCGGGAAGTCCTGCGTGATGCCGTCGATGCGCAGGCAGTTGCGCGGCTTGCCCTTCGGGAACTCGCTGCGCAGCGTGAACAGTAGCCGGCCCTCGACCGGCACCTCACCCGTGAGGAGCCGCACCGCCGCCATGCGGTCGTACAACGCGTGTTGCGGGTTGGTGAAGGTGTAGCGGCGCTTCTTGCCGATCGCCGTCCACTCCAGCATCTGATCGCCGCCGAAGATCGCACCCGGCATGTCCAGAAGATCCGCCACGAGCAGGCCGCGCTGCGTGAGCAGCAGGTAGTGCACGTGGATCTGCCCGCCGTTGCCGTTCGGAATGAGCACGTTCTTCAGCATCTCGTACGCGACGCTGGAGATCGCGGCGTCGATTGCCTTGCGCGTGCGGTACGCCCGCAGCAGCAGGTAGAGCCAGACGAGCAATGCCAGCGTAGCAACGGCGCCGGCGACGGCATACCACCAGGTCGGAATGTGTTCGGGAATCTGGATCATCAGTGTTTCTGCAGCTCCCCACGCAACGCGTCGAGCGTCGGGTCGAGTTCCGTTTCCTGCCGCGGCAACGTCATCAGTCGTGCCAGGCTCTCGGGCATGGGCGCGGCGCGACCGGTCTGCGCTTCGACGATCTCGTTGAACTTTGCCGGATGCGCCGTGGCGACGATCACCCAGTGACCGCGTGCGCCGCGCGCCAGCAGCCGACGGAACACCTTGGCTGCAGTCGCGCTGTGCGGGCACCACAAGCGGTCGAGCTCGTGCGAGTCGCGGCGGATCGTGCCGCGGATCTCGATGTCGTCGACGCTCGAGGCGCCGATCTGTCCCGCCAGCTCTTCGAAATCGGGATGCAGTGCGCGCAACCGCTCCATGTTGGACGGATCGCCGACGTCCATCGCGTTCGCCAGCGTGGCGACACTCGGCTTCGGCGCCCACTCTCCCGTGCGCAGATACTCGGTGATCGACTGGTTCGCGTTGGTCGCGAGCACGATCTCCCCGATCGGCACGCCGACGTGCCGCGCCCAGATGCAGGCGAGCGCATTGCCAAGATTGCCGGTCGGCACGATGAAATTGGCGCGCCGCCCGCTGTCGCGCCAGAGCTGCAGCCCCGCCTTCGCGAAGTACACCATCTGCGGCAGCAGGCGCCCGACGTTGATGCTGTTCGCGGACGAGAGTTGATGCGTCTCCGCGAGCGCCGGATCCGCGAACGCTTCCTTCACGATGCGCTGGCAATCGTCGAACGTGCCGCGCACGGCGAACGTCCGCACGTTGCCGCCCCAGCATGCGAGCTGCTGTGCTTGAAGGTCCGAGACCTTGCCTTGCGGGTACAGGACGGCCACATCGACCCACGGCTTGCCGTGAAATGCGGCCGCGACCGCCCCGCCCGTGTCGCCCGAAGTCGCGACCAGGATCGTCAGCTTGCGGCGCTGGTCGCGACGGATGCGTTCCATGCAAGCCGCGAGAAAGCGCGCACCGAAATCCTTGAACGCGCTCGTGGGCCCATGAAACAGCTCGAGCACCGAAAGCGGCGCCGGCGCGTTCGGCAGGCTCGCCAGCGGCGCCGGAAAATTGAAAGCCTCGTTGCAGATCGCGGGCAGCTCGGCCGCCAGCGGATCGCCCGCTGCGAACGGCGTCAGCAGGCGCACGCCGATCTGCGGCAGCTCGACGTCGTCCTCGAACTGCCGCGCGGTGAAGTGCGGAAATTCCTGCGGCACATAGAGTCCGCCGTCCGGCGCAATGCCGCGCGCTATCGCTTCGCTCAGCGTCACAGCATGGTCGGCATTGCGGGTAGAGATGTAGTGCATGTCGGAGGGCCGTCGCTCGAGTCGGGTCATTCGAGAATGCGCGCGCCGGCCGGATCCAGGGTCGAGATCCAGGCATCGCTTGCGAGGCGGTGGGCCGTGAAGGCCGCCACCATCGCATCGCGAATGCGTTCGGCGTGCTGTTGCTCGCACCAGGCGAACACGGTTGGCCCGGCGCCCGAAATCGAGCACCCGAGCGCGCCGTTCGTCATGGCGCCCTCCTTGACTGCTTTGAAACCCGGGATCAGCACCTGGCGCTGCGGCTCGATGATCACGTCTTCGAGTGACTCCCGTATGAGCTGCAAGTCGCCGGTGAAGCACCCGGTAAGGAATCCAGCCAGGTTCGCAGATTGCCAGATCACGTCAGACAGATCGATGGATCGATTGAGGATCTGCCGCGCCTCGCGCGTCGACAGCATCATGTGCGGGTGCACGAGCACGCAGCGCACGGTCGACGGCACCGGGATCTGCTTGACGTTGGGATTGTCGATGCCGACCGTCAGCACCAGCCCGCCGTACAGGGACGGGGC
>Ga0114129_10002341_pt1 | contig 26306 bp, 16 predicted proteins | sample RhiMetdeltSRZDD1_FD_80071 | JGI IMG/M metagenome (GOLD analysis project Ga0114129, IMG submission 80071) | Populus rhizosphere microbial communities from Tennessee, USA - Rhizosphere MetaG P. deltoides SRZDD1 (version 2) (version 2) | ecosystem: Host-associated > Plants > Roots > Rhizosphere >...
TCTGCAGCGGCTGCCAGTTGTCACCGTCGTCGAACGAGACATAGATGGCGTTCTCGGTGCCGAGATACAGGAGCCCGCGGCGCACGGGATCTTCGCGGACGCAGTGCGCGTAGCTCAGCATGCTCCGCGGGATGCCGTTCACGATCGCGCGCCAGGTCTTGCCGAAATCCGACGTCTTGTAGACGAACGGATCGCGGTTGTTCACCTGATGCAGGTCGACCGTGAGATAGGCGGTTCCGGCGTCATAGCGCGACGGTTCGATGTTCCCGACTGTGCCCCACGGAGGCAGATTCGGGATGTTCTTCGTCACGTTCGTCCAGGTTTTGCCGTTGTCCCGCGTCAGCTGGACCTGGCCGTCGTTGGTGCCCGCCCAGATCAGCCCGCGCTCGAGCCGCGATTCCGCGATCGCCATCACCACGAAGGCGTACTCGACGCCGATGTTGTCGAGCGTGAGACCGCCCGATGGCTGCTGCCGTGTCTTGTCGTTCGTCGACAAGTCCGGGCTGATGACTTCCCAGCTCTGCCCGCGGTTCGTCGTCCGGTGCACGTACTGGCTGCCGACGTACACGGTGTTCCGGTCGTGCGGTGACATCGTGAGCGGCATCGTCCAGTTGAAGCGGTACTTGAGATCGGCCGGCGTCCCGTTGGCCTGATCCGGCCACACCTCGACGTTGCGCGCCTGGCGCCGCGCTTCGTCGTAAATCGCGACGATGCCGCCGACGCTGCCGGAGCCGGAAGCGCTCGACCAGATCAGATTGGGATCGACCGGATCGGGCGTTGCCCAGCCGCTCTCGCCGCCGGCGACGGTATGCCACATGCTGCGCGGGATCGATCCGCCGGTCCGGCTGTTGCTCGGACCGCGGTACGACGGGCCGTCCTGCTTGTTGCCGTACAGGTAGTACGGAATCTGGTTGTCGGTCGTCACGTGATACATCTGCGCGTTCGGCAGCCGGATACGCGCCCAGGTGCGCCCGCGATTTTGCGAGATCGACACGCCGCTGTCGTTGCCGACGACCATCCGGCCGGGAGCGGTTGGATCGATCCACATATCGTGGTTGTCGCCGCCTGGACTCGCGGCGCCGCCCAACGGGGCGAGCGTCTGGCCGCCGTCGAGCGAACGGCTGTAGCCGGCCGTGAGGAAGTAGATCTCGTTCTCGTTGTCGGGCGTAACGAAGAGGTGCGAATAGTAGTGCGCGCGGCCCATCGCGTTGCGGTCATAGCTCACGACCTGCCACGTGTCGCCGCCGTTGTCCGATCGCCAGACTTGACCACGATCGGTCTCCTGGCCACGAAGCGGAATGCCGTCTCCGGTTTCGATCATGGCGTACACGCGATTGGGGTTCGAAAGCGCGAACGCGACCTTTACCTTGCCCACGTTGCGTGTCGGGAGTCCACGGCCTCGCAGCCGTGTCCAAGTGGTCCCGCCGTCGGTCGACAAGTGGAGACCGCTGCCCGGTCCGCCGCTCTCACGGCCCCACGTCTTCATGTCGAGCTGCCACATCCCCGCAAACATCTTGCGGGGGTTCGTGGGATCCATCGCCACGTCCGAGCAGCCGGTGTTCTCGTCGACGAACAGCACGCGATCCCAGGTGCGTCCGCCGTCCATCGTTCGAAAAACCCCGCGCTCCGGCTGGGGCCCGTAGCCGTGCCCCTGCGCGCAGGCGACGGCAATGTCCGGGTTGCTCGGGTGAATGAGGACGCGGCCGATGCGGCCCGTCTTTTCGAGCCCCATCCGCGTCCACGAGCGGCCCGCATCCGTGGACTTGAAGATGCCTTCGCCAACCGAGATGTGACTGCGAATGCAGGCTTCGCCGGTTCCTGCCCACACGATGCTCGGATCGCTGGGCGCGACCGCGAGATCGCCGATGGAATGTACCGGCTGGCCGTCGAAGATCGGCGCCCAGTTCAGTCCGCCGTCAGAGGTCTTGAAGATGCCGCCCGAGGCTGAACCCGCGTAATACGTCAACGGATCGCCTGGAACGCCGACCACGGCGCTCACGCGGTTGCCTTCGGGTCCGACGTATCGCCACTGAAGCGACCCGAAGACGTCAGGACCTGGTCGAGCCCCCTGGCTGAAGACAAGGGTTCCGCCAAGTGCGAGCACGGCCACGAGGCAAGCAAACCCGTTCAGATGCGGCACCGGAAAAAAGCGGCGGGTCGTAAACATCGGCCACCTCCTTGGAAGAAGGCGAGTGAGCGGCGCGAACGAGCCCACGCGAGCGGCGCGGGGCGCTGGGGCCCCGCAAGCGAGCGTGTAAGGGGTCCGGGGACGAAGTCCCCGGATCAGTGTCGAAGGATATGCCTGTTCGACGCGCGGCGGAAGTCTGACGTGACGCGTCAGTCCCAGCCCACGAAGCGAAGAGAGGGTTGAGCGTCCGCCGTGAAAAACTCCGCTGGCGGGAATCCAAGCGGCCGCGCCACGAGCATCCCGGGGAAACTCTGGACTTTGATGTTGTACGCCTCGACCGCGCCGTTGTAGTAGTTGCGCGCGAACGCGACCTTGTTTTCCGTATCGGTCAGGTCCGTCTGCAGCTGCGCGAACCGCTGGTTGGCTTTGAGATCCGGATACGCCTCGGCGATCGCGAAGAACGTTCCAAGCGCGCCAGTCAGATCGTCATTGGCCCGCGCGGCCGCGGCTGGCGTGGCGGCAGTGCCCAGCGCCGTTCGTGCCTCCACGACGCGGCGCAGTGTTCCGCGCTCGTATTCCGCGTAGCCTCTCACGCTTTCCACGAGATTCGGAATGAGCGACGCGCGCCGCTGCAGCTGAACGTCGATGGCGCTCCACGCCTCGCGCACGCGCTGGCGCGCGCGCACGAGCCCGTTGTAAAGCAGCACGCCGGCGAGAACAATCGCCGCAATTGCCAGACCGGCGCCGATCACCAGCTGCCCCCGCCACCGCCGCCACCGCCGCCGCCCGACGATCCGCCGCTGAAGCCGCTGCCGCCGGAGCCGCCGGGTGTCGACGACATCACCGTCGAGACCGACGACGAGAAGCTCGAGACGTTCGACGAAAAGCCGTGCGGATCGAACGATGACGAGCCGGCGTACCAGCCCGCGGTCGCCTTCTGCATGTCGATGTCCTGAAACGCGCGCGCCCACCGGTCGACGCATTTGAAGGCGATGGCGTACGGCAGATAAGCCGTGAAGATGTTCGCACGCTCGGCGAATGCCTGCTGGTGCGTCTCGGCGGTCTTGATGTACTTGGCGAAGCCGAGCGTGCGTCGCATCATTTCACGCCCGGCAGCCGTACGGCGCGGCATCGCGCGGGCGAGCATCGCCAGCAGCGTCCCGCCGACGACAACTGGCAGACCCAGCAGTCCGTCGCCCGACTCGCGGCCGAGCATGATCGTCAGGCCGACGCCGGCGATGACGGCGAGAATGCCTGACGCGCGTGACAGCATGCGGACCGAGTTGGGGTTTTTCGGGAACCATCCGCGCTGCACCGAATCGGCGTAGAGCGCTTTCTTGGCGCGGGCGAGATCGTCGTAGAACTTGTTCTTGAGCTCGGACAGCTTCCGCGAGGAGCCCGACTCGAAGAGACCGGCAAAGACGATACGCTCGTAGTCCAGCAGGCCGGAATCCGCTTCCCTCACCCGATCGAGCTGCCAGTCTTTCTTCCCGAACCAGCCCTCCTTGGGCAGCTCGCGAATGCTCAGATACCCGCGCACGGCGAGATCGACGATGGTCGCCGTCACGTCGAGCGTATCCGCGCGCTCGTCGACGAGCAGCCCCATCTGGCCGGGCCGGATGTTGTCGGGCGGCTGAAACTCGACGCCAATCGGCCGCGCGCCAAACAACGGCACGCGCTCCTCGGGTGCGTCCGGCGACTGCGTGTGCAGCGCGACCGATTGGCGATCGCGGCCGATCTGCCACCAGATCGCGCCGACGCCGCCCACCGCAATCAGCAACCCGAAAACGGTGACCGCGCCGACGAGCGGCGTCAGCTCGAAGAACTCGAAGATGCCGCGCGGCTTCCGCACGAGCAACGGCCGCGGCTCGGCGACAGCGCCCTTCCTGAGCGCGACCACGATCGTCAGTTGCTCGCTCTCTTCGAGCGCGCGGGTCGCGGTGAAGGTGGCCTGATCGCGCGTGGAACGTGAACCGCACCGGTCGGTCGACCCTTTCGGTCCCTGGAAGCAGTCGACCTTCTGGATGGACCCCGCCGGCGCACGAACGGTCACGGAGGCGGCCGCCATGCGCACGGGCCAGTCGGGTCCGGTCGCGTTCCAGAAGAGCTCGTCGTGATCCGGAAACGCGTTCAGCGCTCCCTGGATGCGGTAGGCGATGCGATACGTCTGTTTCCCGGATACTTCCTTCTTCGGGTCGCCGATGCGAAACCGGCGGTTGAACCCCTCGGTCAGCTGCTCGACCTGATGCGCGGTTCCATTGGCCGCCGTGACCCCGGAGAGGGTGATCTCGTACTCGCGGTTGTTGATGGCGTCGAAGTCGACGACAGACGGGATGTCCCGGTAGATCCCGTGCCTGGATAAACCGCGGAAATCAACGTCGATGCTCTCGACGACGTCGAGCGCGCCGTCAGGCTGAATGTCGTAGCGGCTGCTGAACCGCTCGATGATCCAGCCCTCGTCGGCCGCGCGCAGCGAAACGGCCATCGCCGCCAGGACCAGCGCCGCAGCGAGTCGAGGCTTCGAAAGGATCACGGTCCGTGGAAATCTTACACGGACCGCGTCCTCGTCTCATCGTCCTAGATTCAGCCGCACGCCCAGCATGACGCGGCGCGGATCCATGAACTGGGTCGTCCGGCCGAACGTCTGGGCGAACAGGTTGTCCGACGCAATCGCCTCCGCGGCCGTGTCGTTGAGCAGGTTCAGCGCATCCAGGATCAGTTCGATTCTGGTCGCGCTGCTGATGGCGAACGTCTTCGCGATCCGCACGTCGAGCAGTGATTGCGACGGCAGCCGGCGAGTTCCGCGCGTCTCGAGCATGATGCGCTGCGTGCCCTGGGGCAACGTCACCTGCGTGGTCGCGGCCCAGGGCTTGCCGCTGAAATATTGGAAGTTGCCAGCGATCAGGATCTCCTGCCAGGGCAGGTGGACGATCCCGGTCGCGCGGAAGATATGCGGCCGGTCGTTGGGCAGGCGGCCGTTCGCGTTCGTCAGGTCGTTCGGATCCTGACCGAACGTCAGGAACCCGGGACGCGCAATCGTGCTGAACTGCGGCTCGGCCGCCGCGGCGTTGCTCGTGACGAGAAGGCCGTGCGTCTTCGAGTAGGTGTACGATCCCGACGCCTGCCACCGCGTGGACAGTCGCTTTTCCACGGCCAGCACCAACGCGTCGTAATCGACGGCAAAGGGTTCCGGATTCGTGAGCAGAAAGCGGCGCGCCGCCGTGCCGTTCGTCAACGCGAAGACCGGCAGGACGGTGCCGTCGGCGAGCGTCCGGGTTTCAGGCCGGTATTCGCCTCCCGTGTCGGTCCAGCCGATGTAATCGGTGCCGCGCTTTCCGACGTAGGCCACCGACGTCCGTACCCGCGAGGTGATCTCGCGATCGAGCGCCACCGAGAACTCGTCGGTATGCGGCGTGCGGGTATCCGGATCGATCGCCAGGTTCTTCTTTGGATCGACGACCGAGACGAGCGTCGTATACCCGCCTGTTGCCGCGTCGTACGACATCGTCGTCGTCGGCGTGATTCCTGGCGAGATGGGATCGAGCTCCCCGGTGAGGATCCCCTGGTTGAAACGTCCGTAGTTGCCCCGCAGCGTCGTGCGTCCGTTGTCGTCGAGCCTCATGTTGACGCCGAAGCGCGGTGACAGAACGTTCTGGGTGTAGATCGTTCCCAGTCCTTCCGTGAACTGGCCGGTCTCTCGTCCTTCCGCGTCGACGACGGGAAGATCCTGACTGATGGCGCGGTTGTGATCGAACCGGAGGCCGGCGTCTACCGTGATGCGATTCTGTAGCGTGAACGAGTCGCTGGCAAAGACCGCGGAGGTGATGAACACGCCACCGGCGATCGACGGCGCGCGATAGACGGCCTGGGACTGGTTGCCGTTGCTGTCGAGATACTGCACGCCGCCCGGAATGAGCTGGAGCAACTGATGCTCTCCGCGTTCGACTGACACGCCGGCCTTGAGCTCGTGATCGACGCCGAGCCAATCGGGCTGGTACCGGTGCAGAACGGCTTTCGTGGTCAGGCGGTCGAGCATCAAGTGTCTGATGTCCGCGGCGTTGTAGCTGGAGATGCCTGTCACCAAGTCCCGATGGGGCGGCGTGGTGCGATCGCCAGAGCTGGGGTCGGCGTCCTGGTCCAGGGTGAATCGGCCGACGCGCGCTTCCCACACGGTGCGATTCGACACCGTGTGCGTGAGATGCGCGAATGTCATGTTCGGAACCGACGCGTGCACGCGTTGCGTCGTTTCAAACGGCGTCGCGAGCGTCGGCGGCGTCGGATTGACCCAGTTCTCCTGGTGAAAGCTCTGCATCAGCTGCAGATTCGGCGTCAGGCGCCAGTTCAGCTTGCCGAAGAACTTGTTCTGCTCGTACTTGCGTGGTTTGGCGGGGTCCACGCCGGGCTGACTGTCGTAATCGCGCAGGTACTGGGCCGCTCCGAAGAACCATAGCCGATCACTCTTGACCGGCCCGCCGACGCTCCCGGTCAGGTCTCGATATTCGATGCGCTCGTAGCCGCTCGGCGAACCGCCCGTCACCGGGAGAACGATCGGCTGCGCCGTGAGGCTTGCGGGCTGACCGTAGTACGAGGTCTCGCCGGTGAAACGCGCGCCTCCCTGCTTCGTCACGACGTTGAACACGCCACCCTGGATGTTGCCGAACTCGACCGACGCGCCCATCGACTGCACGTGCAGTTCCTGGATCACGTCGACGATGGGCTCGGCGCGCGAGACGCCCTGACACGGACAGGTGAAGTTGGTGCCGTCGATCAGAAACGCGTTCTCGTTCACCGCTGAACCGAAGACTGACACCGTGTTGACGGTGCCGCTCGACGGCGACGACGGCGAGACGCCGGGCGTGCTGCGGATCAGGTCGAACATGCTGTAGCGGCGCGTTGGAACGGTCCGGATATAGTCCTGTCCGAATCGCGTCTCGAGGCCGGTCGCGCGCGAGTTGAGCGCGCTCGCTTCCACGTCGACCGAGACGGAGACACCGGCCAGCTGCAGAACGATCGGGAGCTCGAGCGTGTCGCCGGCGCCGATGGTGAGCCCCTCGCGCCGGAGCGGCGCGAACTTCGGCGTCGCCTCGACGTTCAGCACGTACTCACCCGGCGGAAGGACGGGAAAGCGCCACTGCCCTTTCTCGTTCGACACGTCTTGCCGCTCGCCGCCCATGAGGGCCGGCGAGGTGATCCGAACGACGGCGCCGCCGAGGACGCCGCCTTGTGAGTCTTTGACCGTACCGGTGAGGGCGCCGCTCAACGACTGGGCGCGCGCCTCAATCGACAGGAGGAAAAGAGGAGCGAGAGACAGGATCCAGAGACGACCCATCTTACGCATTGGCCAGATCCTTTCGGGAATGGTGTGCAGTGTACCGCAGCACGACATCACAACAGCACTAAGTCACCCGCGAGTCATGTGGAAACTGTGGGAATTCCATGAAGGCCCCGGCGGCGTTCGTTACAAGCGAAATCCCATGAGTTCCACAGGATCCGCGACGGGTGCCGTTCCTATCCTCTGCCGCACACGGAGGTTCGTATGGCGAACCACAATCACATCCGGAGCGCAGGAAAGGGACGGTATCTTCGGCCGATCATCGCGACAGCCGCCTTGCTGCTCGGCTGTTCGTTGACGCCGCACGCGATCGCCATCGGCGACGCGGTCATGGAATGGAATCAGCTCGCGCTCGCCGCGACGGTCACCGCCGGTCAAGGGCCGGTGCCGCAGGCGCGAAGCATGACGATCGTGCAGGTCGCCGTGCACGATGCCGTCAACGGCATCACGAACAAGCATGAGACGTATCTTCCCCACGGCCCGGCGCCCGCGGGCGCCTCGCCCGATGCCGCGGCGATTGCCGCCGCCCACCGCGCGCTCTCGACGCTCTTTCCCAGTCAAGCGTCGACGTTGAACCCGGCGCGCGCGGCCTCGCTTGCGGCGCGAAATCTGACGGACGCCAATCCCGGCGTCGCCTGGGGCGAACAGATCGCCAACGCGATTCTCGCAGCCCGCTTGAACGACGGCGCCTCGCAGGCGCAGTTCACCTACGCCGCGGCGGGCGCGGGCTCGCCGGGCGTGTGGGTTCCGGTGGGAACAGCCGCCGCGCTGCTGCCCGGTTGGGGCAACCTCTCGCCATGGGTCCTGCACAACAACTCGCAGTTCCGTCCTGAAGGCCCGCCGCCTCTCCAGAGCGCGCGCTACGCGCGCGATTACCGCGAGGTGCAGGAAATGGGATCACTCACGAGCACCAAACGCACGCCACAGCAGACCGAAATCGCGCGATTCTGGCTCGGCACGCCGTCGGCCATCTGGAATCACGTGGCGCGACAGGTTCTCGATGCGCGAGCGCTGGACCTGTCGGAGACGGCGCGGACGCTCGCCCTGATGTATCTGGCGGCCTCGGACGCGAGCATCGTCTGCTGGGACGTCAAATACACGCACAATTTCTGGCGGCCGATCACGGCGATTCGGAATGGCGATGCCGATGGCAACGCCGCGACCGTCGCCGATCCGACCTGGCAGCCGCTGTTTGCGACGCCACAGCATCCTGAGTACATCTCGGGCCACTCGACGAACAGCGGCGCGATGGGGGCGATGCTGGAGTTTCTCTTCGGCGACGATCCCGGCGTGACGATTGTCGCGCTCAGTCCTACCAATCCCGGCTTTGCCCGTCAGTGGGAGAAGTTCAGCGAAGGCGTCGACGAAGTGATCGACGCGCGCATCTACTCAGGATTCCACTATCGAACATCGGACGAAGTGGGCGCGCGCGTCGGCCGCCAGGTTGCGCGGTTCGTGTTTACGCACGCGCTGCGGTGAGAAGACCTCGGGTGTCGTTTCGCCCGGCCGATCTCGAAAAGCATCTCATCGAGCTGGCGAAACGACACCCGAGGTCTTCACGAGCCCGTCGAGCAGCACGATGTCGGCGTCCCCTTCACCGATCGCGGCGAGGATGGACCGGCCGTCCGATGACCAGGACACGCGCCGCGCGATGAAGATGGCGCGATTGCCGAAATCGGTGACTTGTTTCCACCGGCCGTCGTCGGTGGAAAGCGCCCAGATGTTGGTCGTGAACCCGTCGGTCAACGGCATGGCCAGCCACTTGCCGTCCGGCGAGAGCGACGGGTTCATGACCTGCCAAGACGGGACCCGCGACGCGGGGATCGTCGTGACCACGCGGATGGGCCCGTTGGTGTCGAGCGGCGCCGCATGGATTTCCAGCTCCGGGCGGCCGTCCCGGAGCTGGCGCTCGACCATGAAATAGATCGTCGAGGTGTGGACGCCGATGAGATTGCGCGCCAGTTCCGGCCGCACAACCGCAGGCGCTCCTCCCGCGACGGCAATTCTGCTGATGGGAGTGGACGCGCCTTCCACGTAGTAGAGCCAGTTGCTGTCTTCGGACCACGCAACTCCGAGACCTTTCGGGACCAGCCGGTGAAGCTCGCTGCCATCCGGTTTGACGAGCCAGACACCGAATCCAAATCCGACGTTGCCTTTGGACGAGACGTACGCGATCCATTTGCCGTCGGGCGACCAGACCGGGACACCCACCGACACGTCCGGATCGTCCTCGCTGGTAATTTGGCGGGGTGGCGCGTTCGACGACGTCACCCACACGTTTGCGTGACCGCCGTTGTCCGAGAGATACGCCACCTCGTCGCCGACCGGCGCGACGGTCGGCGTCGCCACCTGCCCGGTTTGCTGCGTCACGCGTTGGCCGCGTTGGACGTTGTCCCTCGGCGCGCCTTCGACCGGATATTTCCAGATGTCGTAGCGCATCTGCATCCGGGTGACCGACACGAGCCCGCCGCTATGAACGTCGGGTTGCTCGTACGACGCGCCGGCGGACGTGAGCTGCCGCGGCGGTTGCGGCTGGCTCGGCGGCTGAGAGCCCGTCCACCGCACTTCCCACAGCGCCAGCGGCGCGAGATACGGGAACGTGCTGCCGCGGGCCGACGCGTAGATCAAGCCCCTGCTGTCCGGCAGCCAGCTCAATCCGCGGATCATCCTGTTTTCGTTGGTGAGCGCAACCGGAGGCTTTCCGCCGCGGGCGGGAACGACGTAGGCGTCCCAGCGAAAACCATCGCCCGCCTGAAACGCTATCCACTCGTTGTCCGGCGACCATCTGGGATACGCGTGATATCTCGTGTCGAGCTCGGCGACAACCTGGATGTCCGAGCCCTCGAGCGTGGAGGTGACGAGCTGAATGCGATCGTGCTCGAGCCGGAAACACGCGACGCGCCCGGCGGTGCTCACGTCACCGCCGCCGATGCTCGGGAGCACGCGCTGTGGAAACCCGCCCAGCGCCGGAATTCTGTGGATCGTGCCCTGGACTTCTCCCGGACCGGCCGGTGAGAAGTACACGAGCGAGCTGCTGTTGGGAGACCAGCGCGGCAGCTGATGATCGCCCTCGTCTTTGGTCACGAGGAGCGGCGAGCTCGACCCGCCCGAAAGAAAGCGGACGAAGATCTGATTGCGTCCGCCCTGCTCGGCCGTGAAGGCGATCATCTTGCCGTCCGGCGACACCGACGAGTACTCCTCGAGACCGACGAAGCTCGTCATCGGCAGGACGCGGTGAACGGTCGGGGTCGCCGCAGCAGGTCGCAACCACGTCGCCGCGAGCGCGCCAAGTCCCGCGGCGGCGCCGAGCGCGACGAGACCGGTTCCCACGACGACGGCCCGTCGCGACAAGTGCCTGCGCTCGGCCGCCCGGACGACGCCGGTGTCCTGACGCCGGGAATCGAGATTGAACGCCAGATCGCGGAAGTTCTGGAAGCGCTCGTCCGGCTTTTTCTCGAGACAGTGATGGATGAGCCGTTCGAGCGCGGGGATTGCCGCATCCCCTTTCGGAAGCGCCGTCGGATCGTCGTGCAGAATGGCGTGGATCGTGTCGGCCGCCGTCATCCGCCGGAACGGCGGAAACCCGGCGAGCATCTCGTACAACACGATGCCAAAGCTGAAGATGTCGGTCCGGTGATCGACGCGCAGGCCGCGCGCCTGCTCGGGCGACATGTAGGCCACGGTCCCGACGACCGTGGTGCGCTCGAGACCGTCCAGCGTCACGGTTTCGGTGTTGCCGGCCGAGTCCGGACCGATCCGCTTCGCCAGACCGAAGTCGAGGATCTTGATGCGGCCGTCGGTCGTGACGAACAGATTCTCCGGCTTGATGTCCCGGTGAATGACGCCGCGATCGTGCGCGGCCGCCAGGCCGCCGGCGATCTGTACGCCGTAGTCGATCGCCTTGCGCGCTGGCAGCGGATGGCCGGCCATCCGTTGCCGCAACGTTTCCCCGTCGAGCAGCTCGGTGACGATGTAGGACGAGGCGCCCTCGATGCCGATATCGAAGACCGCCAGGATGTTGGGATGGTTCAGGCCGCCGGCGGCGCGCGCTTCCTGCTCGAACCGGCGCCGCCGATCTGCGTTGTCGAAGAACTCCGCCGGCAGAACTTTGATGGCGACATCGCGCTGCAATTGCGGATCGCGCGCGCGGTACACCTCACCCATGCCTCCGGCGCCGACCGAGCCCACAATCTCGAAACGGCCGAGGCGATCGCCCACCGAAAACGGCATGACTGGCTTGTCGCGATTATTCCGCAGGTCGAAGGGCGCAGTCTACAATGCCGGACGTGCCGCACCGGTTCGGCGATTTCACGTTTGACTACGACACGCGGCAGCTGCTGCACGGTCCCGACGAAATTCATCTCTCGCCGAAGGCATTCGAACTGCTCGGCATTCTCCTCGTCAGCCGGCCGCGCGCGGTGTCGAAGACCGAATTGCTGGAGCGGCTCTGGCCGGAGACGTTCGTGGAAGAAACGAATCTGGCGGGTCTCGTCGCGGAGATTCGCCGCGCGCTCGACGACTCCGCGACCCGGCCGACTTTTCTCCGGACGGTGTACCGGTTCGGGTACCGGTTTGTCGGGGACGTCGTCGAGGTGGCTCCGGTGTCCGGTGCGAAAGGGCCCGGCGCGCGGATGTGTCTCGTCGTCGAAAAGCGTCAAGTGGCGCTGCTCGAGGGCGTCAACGTCATCGGCCGCGCGCCGGACGCGACGATTCAATTCGATGTGACCGGCGTCTCCCGGCATCACGCGCGCATTCTCGTCTCGAAAGGGGAAGCGACGCTGGAAGACCTGGGGAGCAAGAACGGCACGTTCGTCGGGCGCACGCGCATCACGTCCGCCCGGTTGTCGGACGGCGACGAGATCCGCCTGGGTCAGCTCACGATGACGTTCCGCGTCGAGGCGCCGCAAGGGCCGACAGAGACCGTCGCGATGGAGTGACAGCCGTTCGAAGTTTGAAGTTTGAAGTTCGAAGTTGAGTTCAGCTGATCCGTGAGACGAATGGCCGGCCCGCCCGGGCGTCGCGCACGGCGAGCGTTAGATCGGAGGCGAGCCGCGCCTTCACGACATATCCCATCGCGCCCGCGGCCATCGCGGCCTTGACGAAGGCTTCTTCGTCATGGACGGTCAGAAATACCAGCGCCGCCTTCGATCCGCTGCAGCGCAGCTTCGACGCGACCTCGAAGCCGTTCATCCCGGGCATTGAAACGTCCAGCACGATCACGTCCGGCTGAAGCGCGGCTGCCGCCTCAAGGGCGGCCGGGCCATTGGTCACGGCGCCCACCACCAGGCAACTGGGCGTGAGTACCGACGCCGCGCGCGCGAGCATCGACTGGTGGTCGTCGACGATGAGGACCCGCACCGGATCAAACGATGTTGTGCTTGACTGCATATTGAATGAGTTCCGCAGTCGATTTGATCTTCAACTGTTCCATCATTCGGTACTTGTGAAAGGCGACGGTTCGTGGCGTGAGGTTCAGCACGCCGGCGATCTCCTTCATCGAACGGCCTTCGGCAAGCAGCTGCAACACTTCGCGCTGGCGCAACGTCAGGTCGCCGCCAGCCTTGCGTGCGTCAGTGCTGATCAGCGAGCCGACGAGTCCTTCGGTTACCAGAGACGTGACGTAGGAACGCCCCTGCATCACTTCGCGGATTGCCATCACGAGTTCGGACGCCGCCGAACGCTTGAGCACATAGCCGGAGGCGCCGGCGCGGAAGGCCTCGGCCGCCAGATCGGGATCCTCGTTCATCGTGAGAAAAATCAACTTGGTGTTCCGCAACTTCTGTTTGATCTGGCGACCGGCATCGAGGCCGTTGAGCAACGGCATCGAGATGTCGAGGATCACGAGATCCGGCTTGAGCCGCTCGGCTGCCGCGACGAGCGCCCGGCCGTCGGACACCTGCCCGACGATTTCGCATTCGTCTGCAAGCAGTTTTTCGAACGCGCCCAGGAGCAGCGCGTGATCATCCGCAAGCAGAACACGAGGCGCCGACATACGACCCCTACTCTCCCGGTCGCACTCTCCTTACGCTACGTGAGCGTGGAGTCCTGCGCTATGCAGAATCGGCACCGGGCGCGTCTTGCGTCTTAAACGGTAACCGTTTCGGCGCCGGACGCGACAGGAAGCGGGACGGAGGCCTCGAGGTGCGTCCCGGCGCCGGGCTCGGACCGGATGTCGAGCCGCCCGCCAATCGCCTCCAGCCGCTCGGCCATACTGATGAGTCCCAGCCCCTTGCCCCACGCCGCATCCACGTCGAACCCCACGCCGTCGTCGGTGATCGTCAAGACAAGACGATCCGAGTTGCCGCGGAGATGCACGCGCAACTGACGGGCTTTGCTGTATTTGAAGGCGTTCTGCAACGATTCCTGAACGATGCGGAACAGGCACAGCGTCAGATCAGGTGGAAGGTGCGACGGCACGTTGTCATCCGTCACGTTCACCGTCACACTCGAAGACGAAAACTCCTGCTGCAACCCGTGGAGCGCAGACACCAGACCAATGAGACGCAGCTTGGCCGGATGCAGACGATGAGAAAGATCGCGCACGCTGCCGGCAAGGCCATTGACCCGGGTCAAGGCTTCCCGAGTCATCGCGCCGGCTTGACCGTTCACCGCGTTCCCGAGCAGTTCGAGATCGATCGACAGGAGCGCGATCTGCTGGCTGATGTCGTCGTGCAGCTCGCGCGCGATCCTGGTGCGCTCGGCTTCCTGGGCGTTCAACAACCTGGCGCCAAGGTCGCGAATCCGCTGCCGGGTGCTGCGCAGCTCGGCCTGACCTCCGCGGACCCGCTCCTCAGCCTGACGTCGCCTCGCGCGCTGCACGAGCAGTCCGGCGATGAGCGCCGCCTGCGCGAGGAGAATGGCGACACCCGCAAGGATGTAGCCACGGTACTGATTCCACAGTGACGGCTCTCGAAACCGGACGAGTGTCCCCGCAGGGACGCGAGCCTCGCTGATGCGCCAGTGCCGGAGCTGTCGCCAGTCGACCTGGCTGACATTCAAGTTGGGAGACGACACCGGGATGTCGTCGGCCACCTCTCCGCGCAGGATGCGAACGGCCAGCGCGCCGACGGCATCCGCGTGGGCCGCCTGACTCCTCAGGCTGCCACCGACGATGCCCCGACCCATCGCGGAGTCCACCCAGCAGTAGGTCGCGGCGTTGGCTACTGCCGCAACCCGGTCCAGGTAGTCCAACGGGTGGAAATTCTGCCCCGCGCCATCCTTGTCGACGGATAGATAGTAGACGATGGAATGTGCCGGGAGCGTCCGCAGACGCGCCTCGAGCTGGTCGGTCGGCAGACCCGACAGGTACGTGATGGAGAGGCGTGGCTGGAACGGCCGGAACTGCGACTGCGTGAGATCCTCGTACGCCCTGGTCGCTCCGTTGACGACGAAGACGTGCTGGACGTCCGGCTGCAACGCAGTGGCGAGCGAGAGCGTGCCGCTGAGGTTCAGCTCGGCGATGACCCCGGTCGAATTCGCAGGACGTCGAGGCACCGGACGGTCGGAAAAGAAGACGATCGGTGTTTCCGGAAACAGGTCCTTTCGATATGTTTCCACGAACTCGAGCGACGGGCTGTCCATCGCGATGACGATGTCGAATCGATGCCCTTCGTACTTCTGGCGCAGATAGTCGCGGAAGGCGCTCCGGTAGTCAGCACCCGAGTACCTCGCCCGGTCGATGAATTCTGAATAGTAGTCCACGCTGTCCCCGACGGCGCTCTCGATGATTCGCGGCAGCTCGCGGTCACCCACGATCACGAGCTGCGCGTCCCGCCTTGTGGAGTAGAGGACGAGTACCTGCTTCTGGCTGGTTTGAAGGCCTACGGCCTCATCGGGCTCAATCGCGCCGAGCATGACCACGACCGACAGCCAGGCTGCGATCAGGAAGTGCCTGCGCGATGTCAGCATCGCCTGCATCAGAAGGTGATCTCGGCAGTGAACTTGAACACCCGTGGCGTGAGGATCGTCAACGGCTGCAGCCACGGCCCGCCAGGAACGAACGTGTTGTCGTACGTCAGCACCGCGCTCGAGTTGAGCATGTTGTAAATCTCGAGCCCGACAACGGTTCGTGACTGGCGGTACTTCAAGGGTCTGCTCAGTCGAAAGTCGAGTTGATTGATGCGGTCGCCGTACATCGTGCCTGGTTGGACCAGGTTGACTATCGCGTTGGCCGCGTTGCCGGAGAGATTGCGGTTGAGCGACGGTGCGACGTCCGCGTTCGACGCTGCGTAATTGGCCGCAAGCATCGCCCCTGGCTTGCTCTGAAACGTCGCAGACAATTGGACATCCACCTTGGGAACGACGTACGAGGCGAGTCCACGAAGCTGCGTGAGGATCCCGTACGCGACGTGGCAGTACGGGCTCAAAGGAGTCACGGCGGACGTGGCCAGACCGGCGCCGAACGCGCTCGTTCCCGTGGTCGTCGTCGCGAGCTCCGGCATCCGGGCGCGGATGTCGCAGTTATCCGCGACCGTCTGACCTGTGCTCGTCCCTCCCACGAGGGTGAAGTGTGCGACGCGGACGTTGGCGGTCACATCGACGCCGCTGAAGTATTGCGACCACGTCCCGGACGTCGTCGAATCGGCGATGAAGTTGTCGACCTGTCCGGACTTGTCGGGGTTGACGTCGTAGAGATCCGGCACGATGTACCCGCCGCCTCCCGGCAATCGAGGATCCAGAGGAGCCACGATGCTGAACCGTGTCAGGTCAGCCGGCAGAAGCGACAGGTTATCGACCACCGAGAACCCGTGATACCAGCGCCTGGTGTACCGGACCTCGAACGAAGACCTGGCTCCAATCTGCTGCTGAATCGAGATGCCGAGGTTCCAGTCCGAAGGACGGACGCCCCAACCATCGAGCAGGGCCGGGTCGAATTTGTTGGCCAGGACGTTGCTGCCGAAGTTCGTGTTGGACAGGACGCCGCAGAGATCGCCGCCGTTCGCGCGACGATCCTGGGCGGCGGGGTTCATCAGATCGCAGTCGGGCACGAAATTGCTGTTCGCGTCGATCCAGGCGCGCGTCACGCCCGCAGTGCCAAAGACCATGGCCGTCTGGGGCATCCGCAAGCTCGGATTGCTGTTGGCGTAGTTGCCGATGACGCCGGCGCCCTCCAGGTACTTGCCCAGATTCATCTTGAGCGCGGTCCTGCCGGTCTCAAACAGGTCGTACGCCACGCCGATTCTCGGCGAGATGTCCTTGTAGGCATCGACGCCGCGGCTCTCCGCAAAGATGATGGGCGTCGGCAGGAACCTCGACGGCCCTTCCTGCTGCGCCGGGAACCAGCTCCGGGCCAGATCGAACCGCACGGCGCCCTGCAGCGTCAGGCGAGCCCGGGTCCACTGCTCCTGGAGGTAGATCGCATCCCACGCGACACGAGCGTCGTTCACCCAGGGCGAGATCGACTGGGTCAATTGATTCGGCACGCCGTTGTTGACGCGGTACGTCAGGTTCTGGTCGTTCGTGAACCATGTCCGATCGTCGGTCATCAGCGTGTGCTGATATCCGAGCTTCAGGCTGTGTGTGCCGGTGACGTAGGACACCGACCCCTGCCAGAGATACGAGCCGGTGTGGGCCACGCTGAAGTCCTGCGATCGGTACACCAGCCCGGGAATGTTGCCGTTGGCTTCGCAGCCGTTCGCGCACTGCTCGGCGACGCGGATCAGACCGCGCGTGGGATTGGGCTCGCGCTCGAAATTGCCCACGCCGAAGAAGATCCCGCCAAACCCTGCTTCGACGAGCAGTCGATTCGTGAGCGGCGACCACCAGGTTGCCTGCGAGACGTGCAGCGATCTGTCGAGAATGCCCACGGCTTCCGGCGTCACGCGTTGAGGCTCTGACAGGCCAGGCGTGGCGCCCGTGCAGTTCCGACACTGCCACTGCCCGTCCCAGAAGCCACTGACCCTGTTGCGTGGCGTGATCTGCCACGTGACGCGCGGGCTGATGTTTTCGAAGGTGCGGTCCGAGAACTCACGCCGGCTGGAATCGGGCGCATACAGCCAGCTGGAGGGATCGCCGGCGGTCAAGTTGTAGTAGACGCTGGCCGACTCCCGCCTGTTACCGCCGGTATGCACGTTGACGAAGTACCACACGCGATCCCTCCGGATCGGACCGCCGAACGTGCCTGAAAGATCATAGACCCCCGAGAGCGGTGTCGCCGCCGTGACGCCCTGAGCTTCCAACGCCGGCGTCAGGTTATCGGCCTGCAGCCGGGCACCCGTGCCGCTGACCGAGAACGACCCGTGAAAGATGTTGCTGCCGCTCTTGGGCACGATATTCATCACAAGTCCGGCGGTTTCCGCCTCACCCAGACCACCCGCCGTCGTAAACGTGACCTCCTCCGCTTGGCCGATGTCGACCGTGTAGCTGGTCGCCGAATTGCCTGCCGGCGGACTGCCGATCGTCAGCCCGTCGAGCGAGAGGCGCCCCTCGTTCGACCGGCCGCCGTGAATGGGAAATGACGTCGTCGCCGTACCGGTCACCGTATCGTTGAAGCTGGTGAGGACCCCCGGCACGAGTCCGAGCAGCGCGTTGTAGCTTCGAACGGTCGGAATCGACCGGACGTGCTCCCCGGAGAGCGTCATCTCCTGCTTCGCGCTGTTGACGTCGACCACCGGGATCGCCCGCGTGACGTTGATCGTTTCCCGTACAGGTCCCACGTCGAGCTCTGCATTGACGATCGCCGTAAACGATCCCGTGAGCTCGACGCCATCCTGTTGATACGACCGCCAGCCCGGTCGCGTAAACCGCACGCTGTACGTGCCGGGACGCAGATCTTCGATCCGGTACCGGCCGATCCCATCTGTGACGGCCGCGCGGGTCCTTTCAATCAGGACGGGACTGCTGACTTCGACGATGACGCCTTGGATCACGGCGCCCGACCGGTCCTTGACGGACCCGGCAATGGCGGCTTGCGCAAAGGCCGATGCCGGCAGACTGACGATCGAGGTAAAAAGCAGGAGCTGCTTCATCGCTCCATTCGCGACGAATCACCCACGAGATATCGGGGCCACCACGAAAACAGCTCCGAACTGCGGGGTCCAGATCGCCGGAAGTCCTTTCGGAGCAGTCGTTTGCCCGCACACCTCCGAAACACCGGAGGCCCCGGATTGGAGAAGACAGCAAGCGTGGTGCCGTCGCTGTCAAGTCGCGGCGCCCTCCCCTGTCAGTTTTTCCAGGCTCGCTTGCCGAGCGCAACAGTATTGTTGATTGGGCGCAGGGAGTAGCGTAGCCGTCTATGAATGCTACATCTCCGGCCCGCGCGGCTGGTCGAGTGGCCATGCCATCGCGTCGGGCAGTCGTCGAACGGGCGGAGACCTACCTCAGGGCCGACGCGGGCAAGCGCGTGCCTTTGGCGAGAATCTGCCGGCTTTTAGGGCTGAGCGAACGTGGCCTGCGGAATGCATTCTACGACGTCCGTGGCATGAGCCCGCAGCGGTATATGCGCGCCGAGCGCCTCGAAGAGGCGCGACGCGCCCTCCGCCAGAGCGACGGTCGGCCGACGACAGTCACCGGCGTGGCGACCCGCTACGGTTTTTACGAGTTGGGACGGTTCGCCGTCACGTATCGAAACGCGTTTGGCGAAGCGCCATCGGAGACGCTGCGCGGCGCCAGCCGCAAGTCGGCCTGATGGGAGTCCGAAAGGAAACATGATGCTTCAACGTGCACGACAGGCGCCCCTGAACGACCCGGCTGATCTGCTCTCCTGGGGCTCGCCGGCAGGGTTTCACCGAGCTGACCACCAGAGCGACCACACGGCCGCCCTCCTTCACTCAATGAATGACAGCTTCTCCACGCCGACCGCCGAGTCGGCGGGAGTCCGTCTGGATCTGGGCGATCTGGCGGTCCGATGCGCCACCATCGACCCGCAGGCCATGGACGATGTCATCGCGGACGGCCTGCGTCAGATCGCGGAAGCGCTGTACGTGGATCGCGCGATCCTCTGGCGAAAAGCCGCGGACGACACGTTGCCGCTTGCCTCTCACTGCTGGATCAAGGAGTCGCAGCCATCGTACCCCGAGCTCGTGGAGCTGGCGGCCACGTCATTCATTTCGTCGAAGTTGCAGACCGGAGAGGCGGCGTGCCTGACCGGAATCGACGAGTTGTCCGATCCGGTCGATCGTGACGCGTTTCTGCGGAGCGGCGTCAGATCCATCGCGGTCGTGCCCGTCGCGCTGGTCGACCACCCCTCGCGAGTCCATGCCGTCCTCGCCTTCACGTCGCCGACGCCGAAGCCGAGCTGGGCGCCCGCGATTCTCGACGAAATGCGCCTGCTCTCCGGCGTGCTGAGTCTGGCGCTGGCGCGACAGGCCACCCACAACGTGCTGCAGCGTGCGCAGGAAGAGCTCCGGCAGCTGCGCGCCGGCGCCGAGGAGGAGACGGAACAGAGCCGGCCCATCGGCAAAGTCCTGCGGACCTCGCGATGGATCGTGTCGGAAAGCCCAACGGTCCGACGTGCCTTGGCGCAGGTCGAACAGGTCGCCCCGACGCCGTCCACCGTGCTCCTCCTCGGCGAGACCGGGTCGGGCAAGGAAGTCTTCGCCCAAGCGATTCACGAGCTCAGCGCGCGGCGCGGGCGTCCGATGATCCGCGTCAGCTGCTCCGCCATCCCGAGCGCGCTCATCGAAAGCGAGCTGTTCGGCCGCGAGCGCGGCGCGTACACCGGCGCGCTCTCGCGGATGATCGGCCGCTTCGAGGCCGCCCACCAGTCGACGCTCTTTCTCGACGAGATCGGCGAGCTCTCGACGGAAGTACAGGTCAAGCTCCTGCGAGTGCTCCAGGACCGCGTGATCGAGCGGCTCGGCAGCACGCAGCCGATCAAGGTGGACGTGCGCATCATCGCCGCGACGAACCGCAACCTGGCCAAAGCGGTCGAAGACAAAGTGTTCCGGGAGGATCTGTATTACCGGCTCAACGTCTTCCCGATCGCGGTGCCGCCGCTGCGCGAGCGCGTCGAGGACATTCCGGGACTCGTGTGGGAGTTCATCAACGAGTTCTCGAAATCGCTCGGCAAGCCAATCGACTCGATCGCCAAGGAGTCGATGCGGCAGCTGCAGCTCTACGCGTGGCCCGGCAACGTCCGTGAGCTCCGCAACGTCATCGAGCGCGCCGTAATTATTTCGGACGGCCCGCGGTTGACGGTGCCGATCCCGCAGCCGGCGGTAGCACGGCAGCCGCAGAGCTCGATGACGCTGAGAAACCTCGAGATCGAGCACATCCGCGCGACGCTCGAGAGCACGAACTGGCGGATTCGCGGGCACCTGGGCGCCGCCGAACGGCTGGGGCTCAAGCCGACGACGCTCGAAACGCGAATGGCGAAGCTCGGGTTGACGCGTCCGAAGGCGAATTGAGCCGGTGGCTTACGCAGGCTGAAGTTCGAAGTTTGAAGTCCGAAGTTCGAAGTTTCAGTACGCCGTCAGCCCTTCCGCGCGGTAGATACCAACTGTGCGCTCGATCAGGTCGGCCGATGGCGGTTCGACCTGATCGAGCTGGTAGTCGAGGCCGAGCTTCTTCCACTTGAAGCGGCCCATCTGGTGGAACGGCAGCACGTCGACCCGCTCGACGTTGCCGAGCTCCGCGCAGAAGCGGGCAATCTGCCGGATGTCGTCCGGGTCGTCGCTATAGCCTGGGACGAGCACGAATCGCAGCCACATGGGCCGCTTCAGCGCGGCCAGCCGCCGCGCGAACGCCAGCGTCGGCGCGACGTCCATGCCCGTCAGCTTCTTGTGGCGTTCCGGATCCCAGCTCTTGATATCCAGCAGCACGAGGTCGATGACCTGTAGCTCTTCGTCCGTCAGCCGGTCGCCGAAGTAGCCGTTCGTGTCGAGCGCCGTGTGGATCCCCATTGCGCGCGCCGCGGTAAAGAGCTTCACGGCGAAGCGGTCCTGCATCAGCGCCTCGCCTCCGCTCAGCGTGAAGCCGCCTTTCATCACCTTCAAGCCCTGGCGGTACTTCCGCAGCTCGGCGGTGGCTTTCGCGACCGTCACCGGAATGCCGTTGCTCATCGTCCACGTATCGGGGTTGTGACAGTAGAGACACCGGAACATGCAGCCGGTGGTCCAGGCAACGACGCGCACGCCAGGCCCGTCGACGGCGGAGCCGGTCGTGAACGAGTGAAGAAATCCCATGTCACCGGTCTTGAGCGCCGTGCGCACGTCCGAGTCGGGGACGTTGCTGCCGAGGTTGACCCGCAGCTCGTACGGACTCGTCGCCTCGAGCGGCGTCGGGGCGGCGGTGTCTTGTTCGGCCATATGGACGACCTCATCCATGGAACGTCCGATTGATGACGTCCATCTGCTGCTCGCGTGAGAGCCTCACGAAGTTGACCGCGTATCCCGACACGCGGATCGTGAGGCTCGGGTACTTCTCCGGGTGCTCCATCGCGTCGAGCAGCGTGTCGCGGTTCAGCACGTTCACGTTCATGTGGTAGCCCGTGCTGCCGAAGAACGCGTCGAGGATGCCCGTGAGGTTCGTGATGCGGTCGGCCGCGACACGCCCGAGACCGGTCGGTACGAGCGACGACGTGAGGGAGATGCCGTCGGCGGCGTCGCGATACGGGATCTTGGCGACCGACGCCGCGGACGCGTGAATGCCGCGGTTGTCGCGGCCGTGCATGGGATTGGCGCCCGGCGCAAACGGCTCGCCGCGGCGGCGCCCGTCGGGCGTGTTCCCGGTCGCCTTGCCGTACACGACGTTGGACGTGATCGTCAGGACCGACTGCGTGTGCATCGCGGCGCGATAGGTCGGATGCTTTCGTAGCTTGTTCATGAAGGTGCTGACGAGCCACACCGCGAGCTGATCCACCCGGTTGTCGTTGTTGCCGAAGAACGGGAACTCCCCTTCGGTCTGGTAATCGGTAACAAGTCCCTTCTCGTCGCGCACGACCCGCACCTTTGCGTATTTGATGGCGGACAGACTATCGGCGACGACCGACATGCCGGCAATCCCGAACGCCATGGTCCGCAGCGGCGCGTAATCGTGCAACGCCATTTCGACCCGTTCGTACGCGTACTTGTCGTGCATGTAGTGAATGACGTTCATGGCATTCACGTAGACGCCGGCCAGCCAGTCCATCATCTTCTCGAATTTGGCGAGCACGTCGTCGAAGTCGAGGTGCTCGCCTTTCACGGGCTCGAAGGCGGGTCCGACCTGATCGCCGCTGATCTCGTCGCGGCCGCCGTTGATCGCGTACAGCAGACACTTCGCGAGGTTGGCGCGCGCGCCGAAGAACTGCATCTGCTTGCCGACGATCATCGGCGAGACGCAGCAGGCAATCGCGCCATCGTCTCCCCACGCCCGCCGCATGATTTCGTCGCTCTCGAATTGAATCGAGCTGGTGTCGATCGCGACCTTCGCCGCGAAGTGCCGGAATCCGTCGGGTAGCTTCGGGGAGTACCAGATGGTCAAGTTCGGCTCGGGCGCCGGACCGAGGTTGTAGAGCGTCTGGAGAATGCGGAAGCTGCTCTTCGTCACGAGCGACCGACCGTCGTCGCCCATCCCCGCGATCGATTCGGTCACCCAGGTCGGATCTCCGGCGAAGAGCTCGTCGTACTCGGGCGTGCGCAGGAACCGGACGATGCGCAGCTTGATGACGAAGTCGTCGATGATCTCCTGGGCCTGCGACTCGGTAAGCGTGCCAGCCTTGAGATCGCGCTCGAAGTAGATGTCGAGGAACGTCGTCGTGCGGCCAAGTGACATCGCCGCGCCGTTCTGCTCCTTCACGCCCGCCAGGTACCCGAAGTACAGCCACTGCACGGCTTCTCTGGCGTTCTTCGCCGGGCCGGAAATGTCGAACCCGTAGTTCTTGGCCATCGCCTGCAGTTCCTTCAGCGCGCGGATCTGCTCGGACAGCTCTTCGCGATCGCGAATGATCTCGTCCGTGGACGGGTACGCATCGAGGCCGCTCTTCTCCTCCTGCTTGTGCTCGAGCAGGCGCGTGATCCCGTAGAGGGCGACGCGGCGGTAATCGCCGATGATGCGGCCGCGGCCGTACGCGTCGGGCAGTCCCGTGAGGATGTGCGAGCTGCGGCAGCGCCTGATGTCGGCGGTGTAGGCGTCGAAGACGCCGTCGTTGTGCGTCTTGCGGTACTTCGTGAAGGCCTCGACGACGTGCGGATCCGGCTCGTAGCCGTAGGTCTTCAGCGCGTTGGCGACCATGCGGAAGCCGCCGTTCGGCATGATGGCGCGCTTGAGCGGCGCGTCGGTCTGCAGGCCGACGATCACCTCGTTCTCTTTGTCGATGTAGCCGGGCGCATGCGCGGTGATCGAGGTGGGAATCTGCGAGACGTCGAGCACCCCCTTCTTGCGCTCCTCGACGAACAACGCCGTGAGCTTGTCCCAGATCGCCTGCGTGCGTGTGGTGGCCGGCGCCAGGAACGACTCGTCGCCGTCGTACGGCTCGTAGTTTTGCTGGATGAAATCGCGGACGTTGATGTCGTTCTGCCAGAGACCCGTGCGGAACCCTTTCCAGGCGTCGGACGCCAGGTCGCTCTTCTTCTCCTGTGGTGCGAGGACGGCCATTGGTGCTCCTTCTCTGTCTTGCTGTGTTGCGTTACGTGCGGGCTTCGACCAATCCCAGCAGGACGCCGGTGTGGCGGGCGATCACGAGTTCCTCGTTCGTCGGAATTACCCAGGCGGACACGCGGCTGCCCGGCCGCGAGAACCGCGGGCTATTCGCGCCATTTGCGGTCTGATCGATCTCGATGCCGAGCCACGCCGACGCGTCGCAGATTCGCGATCGGATCTCGGCGGAGTTCTCGCCGATCCCCGCGGTGAACACGAGTCCGTCGAGCCCGCCGAGGACGGCGGTGAGAGCGCCGATTTCTTTCGCTGCGCGGTACACGAAGTAGTCGACGGCCAGCCGCGCCGCCGGGTCGCTGTTGCCGAGCAGGTCGCGCATGTCGTTGCTGATGCCGGAAATGCCGAGGAGACCCGACTTCTTGTAGAGAATCGTCTCGACGTCCTTGGCGCTGAGCTGCAGGTTCTGAAAGAGATAGAGGATCACGCCCGGGTCGACGGCGCCCGGACGCGTGCCCATGCACAGCCCGTCGAGCGCGGTGAAGCCGAGCGTGCTGTCGACGCTCTTCCGGTTCTTCATCGCGCACATGCTGGCGCCGCTGCCGAGGTGCGCGACGATCACGCGCCCGCCGGCAATCTCCGGCGCGGCGTCCGGCAGCACCGAGGCGATGTATTCGTACGACAGGCCATGAAACCCGTAGCGTTGCACCCCGGTCTCGCGCACGTCGCGAGGCAGCGGCACCAACTCGGCGACGGCCGGCTGGCCACGATGGAAGCTGGTGTCGAAACAGGCGACCTGCGGCACGCCGGGAAGCCGTTCGGAGACGGCCTCGATCGCGGCCAGGTTGTACGGCTGATGGAGCGGCGCGAGCGGAATGAGCTTGCGCAGCTCGGCGAGGACCTGCGGCGTGACGACGATCGGCCCGTCGAAGCGCGCTCCCCCGTGAACGACGCGATGACCGACGCCAAGAACGCGGGCGCCGCCGTACTGCGCCCGCAGCCAGTCGGCAATCGCGTTGAGCGCGCTCCGCGCGTCGCGAACGGCCGCTTTGTCCAAGGTGTCGCCAGCCAACTTCTCGCCGGCGCCGTTCTTCACCGAGAATTTCGGCGCGACCCCGATCCCCTCGATCTGACCGCGTGCTTCCAGCCGCCACCGGTCCGCCGCCGGCCGTCGGTACACGCTGAACTTGAGGCTCGAGGACCCCGCGTTGAGTACAACTGCGTAATCGTCCATGTCCTGTCCGTACTCCTGTGGTCTGACCCCGGTCTGACCCCGGTTTGACCCTGGTCTGACCCCGGTCTGACCCCTACGCCACCTGCAGCGCCTGGCGTTGCGCGTGCGCCGCGAGCACCGCCACGGCGCAGCTCGCGATCTTCGAGCGCACGCTGTCGGCGCGGCTGGTGAGAATGATCGGGACGCGCGCGCCGAGCACGAGACCGGCGCTGTCGGCGTTCGCGAGAAAACTCAGCTGCTTGGCCAGCATGTTGCCGGACTCGAGATCGGGCACGAGCAGGATGTCGGGATCGCCGGCGACGGTCGACTTGATCCCCTTGATCTTCGCCGCCTCCTTGCTGATGGCGTTGTCGAACGCCAGCGGACCGTCCAGCTCTCCACCCTTGATCTGTCCCCGGTCGGACATCTTGCACAGCGCGGCCGCGTCGAGCGTCGCGGGCATCTTCGAGTTGACCGTCTCCACGGCGGCGAGGATGGCGACTTTGGGCGTCTTCACGCCGAGACGGACCGCGAGATCGATCGCGTTCTGGACGATGTCGACCTTGTCGTCGAGCGCCGGCGCGATGTTGATCGCCGCATCGGTGATGATCAGCACCTTGTGATAGGTCGGCACGTCCATGATGAAGACGTGGCTGATGCGTCGGCCCGTCCGCAGCCCGGTCTCGCGCGCGACCACGGCCGCAAGGATCTCGTCCGAATGCAGGCTGCCCTTCATCAGAACCTCCGCCTTGCCCTCACGGACGAGCGCAACGGCTTTGGCGGCCGATGCCACGCTGTGCGGCGCGTCGACAATCGGCGTTGCGCCGAGATCGATGCCGCTCTTTTTCGCGATCTCCTGAATCCTGGCGGTGGGACCGACGAGAATGGGCGCGATCAATCGCTTGGTGCCGGCCTCGATTGCGGCGGCCAGAGCCGTTTCCTCGCAGGGATGTGCGACGGCGGTTGGAATCGGCTCCAGGTCCCGGCAACGCTCGAGCAGTGATTCATATTTTCCGGTTCCGGTGGCTGGACTCATGTGGCCTCCTGCACGGGAACGGGCGCCAGCCGGCGGGCCGCCGGCCCGGTTTCCCTCAGGAAAAAAGTGAGAACGATCGCGAGAA
>Ga0114129_10002342_pt1 | contig 26297 bp, 20 predicted proteins | sample RhiMetdeltSRZDD1_FD_80071 | JGI IMG/M metagenome (GOLD analysis project Ga0114129, IMG submission 80071) | Populus rhizosphere microbial communities from Tennessee, USA - Rhizosphere MetaG P. deltoides SRZDD1 (version 2) (version 2) | ecosystem: Host-associated > Plants > Roots > Rhizosphere >...
CGACGAGATCCAGGAGGTGTATCGGCTGCAGGGCGTCAACATCAACGACAAGCACATCGAGGTTATCTCGCGCCAGATGATGCGCTGGGTGAAGGTCGAGGAGGTGGGCGACAGCGGCTTCCTGATCGACGAGGTGGTCGACCGCTTCCGCTTCATGAACGAGAACAACCGGCTGACGGGGGAGGGCAAGAAGGCGGCGAGCGGCCACCCACTGCTGCTCGGCATCACCAAGGCCTCGCTCAGCACCGACTCGTTCATCTCGGCGGCGAGCTTCCAGGAGACGACGCGGGTGCTCACCGAAGCCGCGATCAGCGGCAAGGTCGACCACCTTCGGGGTCTGAAGGAGAACGTCATCATGGGCCGGCTGATCCCCGCCGGTACGGGGATGGAGTTCTACCGGAAGATCAAGATCCCCGACGAGGTGATCGAGGGCCTGGGCGAGGCCGGTATGGAGGGCGAGTACGCCCCCGAGTACCTGGTCGAGCCCGAGCACATCCGCGAGGGTGTCGCGGAGGTCTAACGCCCGTTAGCTCACTGTGCACCTGCCGGCTGCACCGGCAGGTGTTCAAAGGGCCGCCCGCGTCACGAGACGCCGGCGGCCCTTCGTTGTTCGTGGCAGGTACGCTCGTTTCACTTGCCGGCAAGTCGAGCGATCAGCAGGTCGACGAATCGCTGTGCGTTGATGTCGACCGCGACGTGCGTGTTCGGCGTAAGCGGCTCCGTGCCTTCGAAGACGAGCCGGTCCCCGCGGGGCACCTTACGGTTGAGCGCGTTTTGCCGGTTGGCGACGGTCTCGCCGCGCGTGAACTCTCCGCGCAGCTCCACGTTGACGTGCATGGGCTGCGTCTTGATCAGGCTGCGATCGATCACAGCCGCCATCGCGGTCGGATCGTAGAGAGGCGACCCCTCGAGGCCGTACTTCTTCTCACACAGGTCGACGAGGTACCCGAGGATGCTCGCGACGAAGTCGTTCTGCACCCCGTGCGTCTTCTGGAGCCGCCCGAGGTGTTCGCGCCGGAAGAGTGCCTTTCGACCGATCTCCAGGCCCACCATGGTCAGCGGGAGGCCGCTCTGGAACACGACCTGGGCGGCTTCCGGGTCCACGTAGATGTTGAACTCGGCGACCGCGTCGACGTTCCCGCCCGAGATCGCTCCCCCCATCAGGACCACCTCCTTCAGCAGCCCCGCGACCTTTGGATCCCTGGAGAGCGCGAGGGCGACGTTGGTGAGCGGCCCGAGCGTAACCAGGGTGATCTCGTGAGGGTACTTGTGGGCGAGCTCGACGATGAGATCGGGCGCGAATCGTGGGTCGGGAGCCGAGCGCGCCTTGGGAAGGCTGATGTTCGCCAGGCCGTCGGGGCCGTGCGTCTCCGCGGTGACCAGCTTCTGGATGAGCGGCTTCTGGGCACCCGCGGCGACCGGGATGTCCGGCCGCCCGGCCAGCGAAGCGAGCTTCAGCGCATTCTCGAGCCCTTGCGCGGCCGTGGTGTTGCCCGGCACGACGGTGAGGGCCTCGACTTTCAACTCCGGGGAGTTCAGCGCGAGCAGGATCGCGATGGCGTCGTCGGTCCCCGGGTCGGTGTCGATGATCACTCGCCGGGGCGCCTCCGGTGAAGCAGCCCACGTCAGGCTGCCCGCCACCGAAAGCGCTCCAACCACGAGCCTGCATCTCCATGCCCTCATGGCGATCTCCTTTCGGGCGAGCGCAGCCCGCCGCTCCTGTCGCAGACCTGCGGTGGGGCGAGGCGCACACTACCCCTGCCTCAACGCCCGAGCAAGCGAAACGCGACCTCGACGGCCAGCGAGCCGTGCTATACCACTCGCGCATGAACCCGTCGCGCTTCCGCCCGTGCCGCTGACGCTCGACGACCTGCGGCGCTACGCGGTGGCGCGGAGCCTCTTTCCGCCGACCACGCTGACGCGAGCCGTCCGGAAGCTCGGCTTCGTCCAGGCCGACCCGATTCGTGCCCCCGCCCGAGCCCAGGACCTGATCCTGCGCCTCCGCGTCCGCGGCTATCGCGCGGGAGACCTGGAAAAGAAGTATCCCGCCCTCCCGATCGAAGAGGACTTCTTCGTCAACCACGGCTTCGTCACGAGCGCGGTGTGGGCGCTCATGCATCCGCGCGAGGTGGCGCCGCGGTGGCGCGGCGGTCGGCTGCGGCACGCCGAGGACCTCCTGGCCTTCGTGCGCGAGCGGAGGCGGGTGCATCCACGGGACGTCGAGGAGCGCTTCGCCCGGGGCAACGTGGTGAACGCCTGGGGCGGCTCGTCGAAGTTCACGACCGACTTGCTCGTGGACATGCACTACCGCGGCTGGCTGCGCGTCGTGGGGCGGGACGGCGGGATCCGCGTCTACGGTGCGCGCGATCGCCTGTCGAGTGCCGACGACGTGCCTTCGCTGGATTCGGCCGCCCGCGAGGCGCGGATCGACGCGCTCGTGGACGTCGCCGTGCAGACCTACGCCCCATTGACCGGGCTCGGCCTGGCTCGGCTGGTGAGACGGCTTCGCTACGCCGTTCCGCAGTGGCAGCGCGAGCTGGGGCGCGCGATCGTGCGCGCGCGCGAGCGGCTCGGGCACGCCCAGGTGGACGGCCTGGACTGGTATTGGCCGGCGGGCGAGCGGCCTGCGTTTGCGGAGCCTCCGATGGAGGTGCGCCTCCTCGCACCGTTCGATCCGGTCGTGTGGGACCGGGACCGCTTCGAGCTGTTCTGGGGATGGGCTTACCGTTTCGAGGCCTACACGCCTGCCCCGCAGCGGAAGCTCGGCTACTACGCGTTGCCGCTGCTCTGGGGCGACCGCGTCCTGGGCTGGACCGTCCTGTCCCTGGTCGAAGGCCGGCTCGCGCCGCGCTTCGGATACGTCGCGGGCAGGGCGCCGCGCGACGCCGCTTTCCGGCCCGGCCTCGAGGCCGAGTTGGCGCGCATGCGCGCGTTCCTCGGTGTGCGCGATCCGAACACGGCCCAAAAACCGGAACCTGCGGGTCGAGACGGGCGTTCTCCCTCACACCACCCGTCCGTCGGTGGGAGAGGGCCCGAGCCATGAATTCGATCGCCATCGCCGTGCGAACGCTGATGAAGGCCCCGGCTTTCACCATCGTCGCCCTCGTGACGCTAGCCCTGGGCATCGGCGTCAACACCTCGATGTACACCTTGATGGATGTGCTCCTGTTCCGAGCGGCCCCCTTTCCCGAGCCGGACCGCCTGGTGGCCATCCATGGCACGACGCCACAGAGCCGACGCGAGGGATTCTCCTCGGTCGAGATCCAGGAAATGCGGGAGCTCGTCGCCCAGCCGCGAGCGGACGGCTCGCTGGCCCCGCTCCAGTCGCTCGCCACGATCGGCTGGGTTGGCGATGCGTGGTCAGAGCCGGGGAGGCCGGCCGAGCAGTTCACGGCCATCGATGCGACAGCCGACCTGTTCACGACCTTGCGAGTGCAACCGCAGCTGGGTCGGCCATTCACCGCGGACGAGGGAGTTCCCGGCAGGAACCGGGTGGCCCTGCTGAGTTACGAGCTGTGGCAGTCGCGCTTCGGCGGCGATCCCGGAGTCATGGGCCGTACGCTGAGGCTCAACGCAGAGCCCGTTTCCGTGATCGGCGTCATGCCTGCCGGGTTCGGCTATCCGCTGCTGTTCGGCAAGGTCGATCTCTGGCGACCGGTGACCATGGCCCGCGCTCTCGTGGACGATCGCAACTTCCGTTACTTCCAGGCCATCGGCCGCCTGCAGCCGGGGGTGGCGATCGGACAGCTCGAGGCCCGTTTGAAGCCTCTCGCCGCTCGCTGGGCCCAGGACTATCCGAAGGACAGCGCGGGCCGCGCCATCGTGGTCACGGAGCTCCACAAGTCCACGATGGACAGCACCGGCCGAATGATCGTCTGGCTGCTCATGGGGCTCGCGGGATCCGTCCTGCTCATCGCCTGCGCCAACCTCGCGAACCTGCAGCTCGCGCGCGCTACCGCCAGCGCCAAGGACCTGGCCATCCGCTCGGCGCTCGGAGCCTCGCGCGGCCGCCTCATGCTGCACCAGCTCACCGACTGCCTCGTCCTGGCCCTCGTGGGCGGGCTCGGCGGCCTCGGGGTGGCCGCTGTCGTGAACTCGGCGCTCGGTCGCGCCATTCGCATCGGCGACGCCGGGAGCTTGCCCTTGCCCATCGACGGAAGGATCCTGGCCGCGAGCTTCCTGGTGTCGCTCGTGGCCGGGATCGGCTTCGGTCTTCTGCCCGCGTGGCTGGCCTCGCGGAACGACGTCGTGGCCTCGCTGAAGCAGCAGTCGCGAGGCTCCACGGGCGGGCGGGGGCAAAGGCTCGCCCGCCACGGCTTGATCGTGGCCGAAGTGTCGCTCACGCTGGCCCTTCTGGCCGTGGCGGGAGTCATGATCCGCGGCTTCGAGGCCTTGCTTCGGAAGGACACCGGCTGGGACACGCAGCGCGTCCTGACGGCCAACATCGCCCTGCCCGAGCAATCCACCTACGACACCGAGGACAAGCGGCGCGTCGCGATCGAGACGCTCGAGCGCAACCTCGCCCGCATCCCCGGGGCGGAGCAGACGGCGATCTGCAGCACGCCCCCCCTCTTCGGGTATTCCCGCACCGGGCCGATCCAGGTGGAGGGCCAGACGCCCGAGGAGCCCCTGCACCAGCCGACCGCGGGCTATTTCATGGTGGGGTCGAGCTTCTTCGCCACGCTGGGCATCCCCCTGCGCGAAGGCCGCCTGTTCCAGCCGGACCTTCGCGCCGACAGTCCTCCCGTTGTCGTCGTCGGCGAGTCGCTGGCTCGCAAGTTCTGGCCCCACGAGAGCGCGGTGGGCAAAAGGATCGGCGACCGCGAGAAGGGCCAAGTGGTGTGGCGCGAGGTGATCGGTGTGGTGCGTGACATCTCCTTCCCGCTGAACCTCGCGAACCCGGACACGGTCCTGCAGATCTACAAGCCGCTGCAGCAGGAGCCCTGGGGCTATCTCTTCGTCCTGGTGCGGGGGCCCGCGCCCGCGTCCTTCAAGGAGGCGGTGCGGCGCGCCGTCGCCGATCTCGATCGCGACGTTGCCGTGCAACAGATGCTCACGGTGGCCGAGGCGAACGCCCTCTACCAGCACAACATCATGGTGGTCAACCAGACTTTGGGCGGGTTCGCGCTCCTGGGCCTGGTGCTGGCCGCCGTGGGCCTCTACGGCGTGATCTCGAACCTGGTCGCCCACCGCACGGCGGAGTTCGGCATCCGTCTCGCCCTGGGGGCTCGGCGCGCGGACATTCTCGCGCTCGTGCTCGCGAGCGGCGTGAAGCTGACGCTAGCCGGGCTCCTGGTCGGAGCCGTCCTGGCCTACGGCCTGATCCGCATGCTTGGCAGCGAGATGCCGCGCATGGCGGCGGCCGACCCGGCGACCCTGACGTTCGTCGTGGTCGTGCTGTCCGCGGTGGCGCTCTTCGCCTGCTACTGGCCAGCGCGCCGCGCGACCCAGGTGGATCCCGTCGAGGCCCTGCGCGCGGAGTGACTGGCGCCCCGCCGACTCGAAACACCCTCTCCTAGAAGGCGGTGTCGACCGCTTCGCCGCAGGCCGTGCCGCGGGCGGTGCCGTGCCGAGAATCTGAAAGCGTCACGCGCAGCTCTACCTCGCAGCGGCCGGAGCGATCAGGGGACTCGAACTGTACGGCGCCCACGACCCGCAGGCTCCGCTCTTCGGCGAGAGCCTCGAGCGGCGCGTCTCCTCGTCACGACGGGAGCCTTGATCAGGCGCTAAAGCCGTGCTGACGGCGGTGGTGCGGACCGTCGAACGTCTGGGAGGACTTGAACAACTCGAACCGGCCGTCTCCCGCCATCTCGCTCACGCGTTCGACGAGCGCAGTGCGCTCCGTCTCGGACATCGGCTTGAAGTCGCGCGCCAGGGCCAGGTTCTCGCGGAGATGCTCGAGGCTGGTCACCGACGACCTGCGACGCCACGGGCTGGCTCAGCGCGTAGCGGTAGGCCTCGGCCGCGCTGAGTCCCGCACCGCGCGCGATCCCGTCTCCGCCGCCGAATCCCTTCATCCCGATTACAGCCACGTTCTTCTGGAGGCAGACCGGAACCACGTCCTTCTGGAAGCTGCGGTAGTGCGCGTCGAGAACGTTGATCGGCATCTGGGCGGCGTCCCAATCGTGCGGCTTGCCGAGCATCTTCAGGTGGATGCGCGGGTCCTTGTGCCCGGTGAAGCCGATGAAGCGGACCTTGCCTTCCTTGCGCGCCTGCAGCGCGGCCTTGATGCCGCCCTTCTCGAACACCCAGTCGGGGTCATTGTCGTAGACCATCTCGTGGAACTGCCAGAGGTCGATGCGGTCCGTGCGGAGGCGACGCAAGCTGTCCTCAAGGCAGCGCATCGATCCGTCGTAGTCGCGCTCGCAGTTCTTGGTCATCACGAAAGCCTTGTCACGGCGGCCCTCGAGGCCGCGGCCCATCAGCTCCTCCGAACGGCCGTCGTGGTAGTCCCAGCAGTTGTCCATGAAGCCCATGCCCTCGTCGACGGCCGTCTGCACGAGCCGGACCGCCGCCGTATCGTCCTTGATCGAGCCGAGGTGCCAGCCGCCCAGGCACAGGATCGAGACACGCTGTCCCGTTCGGCCCAGCACCCGCGTCGGCACGCCGGTGGCGGATGGCGAGCTGGTCTGTGCCAGGACGCTCTCGGCGAGCGCGGCGACCGTGGTTCCAGCCGCCGCCTGCTTCAGGAATTCCCTACGCGTGGCATCTTCCATGACACGGCCTCCTGCCTGAGTGCGTTCCTCGAGTCTAGTCCAGGTTCGTGGCATGCGCGGGCGCGCTTCCACGGCGCGACCTCCTCTGGGCGTGGAGCCTCCGGGATTCGAGCTCAGCGGACGTTTGGCGGGATTCGGCTCTTTTGATCGAGGACAGCAGGCTGGCGACCGTGCGCTTCTGCAACAGCGCCAAGAGTGATCTGGGACACCGAACCTTCGATGCCGAAGGGCGTATTTCTGAGAGAGACATCGAAGCAACCAAGCCCGGTGGTGGCCGCCTGCCCGTTTCGCGACTGTAGCGCGAAGGCAGCCGCCGCGATGGGGGCGATCGACGAACCCGGCTCGAGGCCGGGACCGAGGGGCGGGGGAGACGTCATGTCGATGTCGTGGCCATTTGGGAACGGCCGGCCAGAGCTCATGATCGACATGAGAAGGGTAAACATCGAGCTGCGCAAGGAGGCGCTCGCGGAGCTCGAGGAGGACGTCGTCTACCGCAACCGCGTCAAGCAGAGGATGCGCGAAGGGAGCCGGTGCGCGCACCCGCCGCTGATCGACCGCAAGAAGGTATTCCACTTCGCATCCCGGGCGAATGGGAATGGCCAGCTACCGGCCCACGGACAGGCAACAAGCGCCCTCGCCAAGGTCGGCTAGGAGCGCAACCAAGGCAGGTGACGACCGGCGCGCGGCCCTGAGTCGCGCGCCGGTCGCGGACGGCTATCGATTCCGATTGCGGAATTCTCGGCTTCGACGCAGGTCGTGCTCCACGTCCTCCTGCGTCCACCCGTCGCGAAGGACGTGCTCGACGTAGCCGTCGCTCGCCCGGTCCGGTTCCCTGCTCAGCACCGATCGATAGGCGTTGCGAACGATGTTTTCCGCCCTCGCCCTGGTCATGCCGTTCTCCGAGGTCCCCTCTCGGGCCTCGCCGCTCCTGCGCAGGTCCTCGCGTACCTCGGTTTCGCTCCAGCCGTCGTCGACAACACGACCGCGGTAGTACCGCAGCCCCTCGGCATCCGGCTCGCGACCGAGGATGTCCAAGTACGCACGGCGCACGATCCCGGACGCACTCCTGGATGAACGGTCATCGTCGTCCCTACCGCGATCGCCGTAGCGCGAGCGCCGCACCTCAACGGAAGAGATCTGATCGTTCCAGTTCTGCCTCCGTAGGTCCGGCACGTCATCGCCGATACGCGCGGAACGGCCCTCGAGGGAGTAGTTGCGATAGGCCTGGACCTCGGCTCGCCCGAAGGTCCTGATCGAAGAGACGCGGTCGTTCATCCCGCGCGGCATCCTTTCGAGGCTCTCGCCGGCGCGCACGCAGAAATGGTCGCCGCCGTAGTTCACGTCTTCGTAGAAGCAGGCGCCATTCCGAGGCTCCCGGTCCAAGCGCTGAGCCGTCACGGCGGCCGCAGAAAAGAAGAGGACGCCAGACGCGAAAGTGACGATGCTTCGATAGAGCATTGCGAGCGCTCCTTTCAGCCGAGTCGGACGCACCGGCTCGTGGTTCCTGGCTTGAGTCGCTGCAAGATCCACGCCATCCACGAAAGCACCGAAGTAGAGACGCTCGAACTCGTGGCCGGCAGGCAGATTGAACGATCTGCCAACGGCGGACTATTTGAACGAACGCCTTTGTGAATATTGATTCGTCCAGGTGAATGCTCGAAAACTTCCGCCTACGCGGTCATGCGCACGCACGTAAGGCGCGACGGTATTGTCATGGCCGGGCGTGGTAGCCTCACGCCTTGCGCCTGACCGTCCTGGATCGCCACCTCGACACCGGTCTGCTCCTGCTTCGTGTCGGGATCGGCCTGTCCTACATCGGGTACGGGTATCCGAAGCTTCTGGCCGGCCCATCGATGTGGGATGAGCTGGGTCGGTCGATGAACTACGTAGGGATCGGGTTCGCTCATACGGTCTGGGGCTTCCTGGCCGCCGTCAGCGAGTTCTTCGGCGGCATCGCCCTCGCGCTCGGGGCCGTCTTTCGCGTCGCTACTTTCTTCCTCGTGTGCACCATGACAGTGGCCACGATCCAGCACTTCGGCCGTGGCGACGGCTACCGCGGCGGGGCCTACCACTCGATTGAGCTCGGCCTCGTCTGCCTCAGCCTTTTCCTGACGGGGCCAGGCACGTACAGCCTGGACGAGGCGCTCGCGCGACGGCGATCGAAGTCGCGAGGCTGAGCTCCGTCCGGACCGCAAGAGACCGAGCCGGGCGCTCCTGAGTTCCAGTTCCAATCAGCTATCATCGTCCTCACCTGATCTCGCGATTTTCAGATCCCGTGTCTGCGCCGACCGTTCACGGCGGTCAGACCGTCGTCGTCCACGGCTCGACGGTCTCTCCACGTGCCATCGCCTCGAGCGTGTAGCGCGGGCAGACGTAGGTCTTCATGAACTCGATCAGCGACGTCGCGAGGCCGCGCAGCGCCGCTTCGGTGCCGGCGTAACGGACCCGGCCGTCCTCGTCGAACGCGGCCCGGACCCCTGCAACCGAGACGGCGCTCGGGACGACGAGCGCGCCGACGTGTGCGCACACTCCGCGCAGGTGCTCGACCGACTTGACCGCGCCGATGCGGCCTGCCGCGACGCCGAGCAGGGCGACGGGCCGGCCTGCGAGGGCGGACGGAAAGCCGAGGTTCTCGATGATGAGCTTGGTCATCGCGCAGAAGGTGCCGTGGTACTCGGGCGAGGCCAGCACGACTCCCGCCGCAGCGGCGACGGCCTCGCGGAGCCGATCGGCGTCGGGCGTCTCCGGATGGCCGGGGAAGGACAGCGTCAGGTCAGCCGCGTCGAAGCGCGCGAGCTGGGCGTCCAGCCGCGAAAGCTGGTCCTCGACGACGGCGAGGGCATGGCGTGTGAAGTTGCCGGGCCGGCTCGTTCCCACGATCGTCACGATGGGGGGCTTCGTCATGCCTCCCATCATGCGCCGATTCGTGGCAACTTCTCCGTCGAGCCGGGACCAGGCACCGAAGGGCGGACGATAGGCGCGTCCTGCCGCACCGCGCGGCCACCGCCAGCAAGGCCGGCGCCCACACGCGCGGATTCAGCGTGCGACCGCTTCTACCAGCAAGGCTGCGGCGCGGGACGCTTCATGGGTGGCGCCGATCTTCTCGAGGCATGCCAGGGCGGCGCGGGCCTCTTTCTCGGCGGCAGCCTGGCGTCCCAGAGCCTTCAGGCAGCCGGCCAGCCCGATGCGAGCGCGGCCCAACTCGAAGGGAGCGCCTGTTCGGTCGAAGAGGTCCACCGCGTCCTCGAAGCAGCGGCGAGCCGTCTCACGATCTCCGGCCGCGTCGGCGGCGATAGCCGACGCGGCGCAAAGTGTGGCCCGCATGGCGTCGGTCGCTGCCCCCTCGGTCAGGGCGCGGAGCTCGGCGAGAGCCGCCGCCGTCTGCTCGCGGTTTCCAAGGGCCGCTTGGGCGCGGACCAGCAGCTCGAGCCCGGGGACACGCCCCAGCTTGTCGCGCGGAGAGAGGCGGCGGAAAAACCGATCGATCAGATCGAGAGCGGTCTCGAGGTCAGAAACGTCGAGGGCCATCGCGGCGCGCCCCAGAAGGGCTTCGGGGTGGGCTTCGACCTCGGCAAACAGAGCCGCGGCCTCGTCGGACCTCCCCTGGCGGCGCCGCAGCTCGGCCAGCCGTGCGGTGCCCATCCCCACGAACGCCGGGGCGATGGTCGCCGACTCACGCCGCATCGCTTCGATCTCGGCCTCCGCTTCCTTCCAGTTGCCGCGCCAGAGGAGCACGGCTACGAGATGGTTGCGGCAGAAGGTCAGGGCGCGGCGATGGCGCCATTGGTCGAAGAAGGTCCTCACCCTCTCGAACCATTGGCCGACGCGGTCGTAGTCTTGTACCTGCTCGCAAGCGGTCATGAAGTAGCAGGAGGCGTTACCGGCGGCACTGAGGTCCTTGAACTCGCCCGCCACGGCCGCCGTCGTGACCTCGTCCAGGGTCCGCATTCCCTCCACGACCCTACCCTCGCGGACGAGGGCGATGCCCTCCAGGGCCAGCGACTGCATCTCCACGTCGGCCAGTCCGAGAGAGCGGCCCAGGTCGATCGCCTCCGCGATCCGCTCGCGCGCCCGGTCCGTGTCGTTGTGGAAGAGCAGATCGAGGTGCGCCTCCCAGACGGCGAGCCGAGCGTGCTCTGGTCCGGGCTCGAGGTCTTCGAGCAGTCGGTGAGCCCGTTGGAGCCAGCCGCTCGCCACCGCTCTTTCACCGCGACCCGCTTCGTACTCGAGGGCGAGTTTGGTGGCGACGCTGGCAGCCGCCCGGCGGTTACCCTGCTCGAGATAGAGCCGGTACGCCTTTTCCCAAGCCTCGAGCGTTGCAGCATCGGGCTCGCCCAGACACATGAGGGCAATACCCAGGCCCTCGAGGGCGGCCGGCGTCGGCTCCCGCGAGAGGGCAGACTCGAAATGGCCGCGCCCCTCCTCCCAGGCCCCGCGGGCCAGAGCCTGCTGTCCCGCCACGACGTCGGCGGCCGTGTCGTCAAGGGAACGCACGGGAGTGTCCGCGGTCTGGCGCCCCACCTCCGGCCTTTGGGCACTCGGCGGCGCCACCGCGAGTGCGGCCGCTAAGGTCGGTAGCCGGCGCAGGTCGTCGGCCATCGCTCGGGCCGAGGGATACCGCTCCTCCGGCCGTTTGGCCAGCGCACGGATCACGATGGGATTGAGCGAGGCTAGCTCCGGCGAGCCCTCCAGGGGTTGCGGCTGCTCGTGGAGGATCGCGTGGAAAATCTGGAGGGGCGTGCTCCCCGCAAAGGCAGGCCGACCCGCGACCATCTCATAGAGGATGGTGCCCACCGCGAAGAGATCGCAGCGAGCGTCCAGATACTTGCCCTGGAGATGCTCGGGAGACACATAGCGCGGCGTGCCCACGATGGTCCCCGTGGCGGTGAGGGAAGACTCGCCGTCACTCTGACGCGTCAGGTCTTCGGAGACCGCGGTCCGCGCCAGACCGAAATCGAGAATCTTGACACCGTGAGGAGTCAGGAACGTGTTCGAGGGCTTGAGGTCCCGATGGAGGAGCCCTCGCGCCTGCAGCGCGTCCAGCGCCTCGAGCATTTCGAGGGCGATCCGCGTCGCCTCGCCGACGGGCAACACGCCGCGCTTCAACCGCTCGGTGAGCGACTCCCCCTCCAGCAGCTCCATCACGATGTAGGGGTCGCCGTCGCGCTCGCCAATCTCGTAGACCTGGCAGATATTGGGGTGGTTGATGCCAGCGGCGGAACGGGCCTCGCGCCACAAGCGCGCACGCGCCCGCGGGTATTGGCTGTTCTCCGAGATCATCTTGATGGCCACGGTACGGCCGAGGCGCTCGTCGAGCGCCGCGTACACGACGCCCATGCCTCCAACACCCAGCTGCCTGGTGATTTTGTAGTGGCCGATGGAGGAGGCATCGGCCGACCGCGGCCACTTCAGCCAGCGGACCATAAACTACCCGAACGAGCCCACATCTCCGGCAGTCTAGCACGCCCCTTGCCGGCGGTTTACGGAGAAACCACCTGAGCAGGGTCGTGATTCGCTACACGATGGGGCGTCATCGAGCGCACTTGCGACCGCCAAGGCATTCCACGACGTAGTTCTGCGTGTCGATGCAAAGTGGCTCGTCGGGGTGGAGGATTATGTTGAGAGCTTGATACAAGACGTCTGCCCGTACTTCGGCGCTCGAGCACGCTGCTTGGCGCGCTGTATTGAAGCAGTCCACGGGACTAGCCTCAACCGGTGTCCGACACTCCGTACGCAGCGATCCTGGCACCGTCTCGGCACGTCCCCTGACAAAGCAGTCCTTATCGACAGCCGACTGGCACTCGCCGCCAGCCGATACTCTGTCCTGTAGGTCAGAGCGCTGAAGACTGTTCCCACCACCCAAACCTGGTGCATCCGAGTGACGAAAGCAGTGGTCGACGAAATCTTGCAGAGCCCTGTGGCAATTCATATGTTCCAGGCGCTTTCTTGCATACACGGCGCAGGAGTCCCTCGGAGAATCGCGATCGCAGGCCTGGAGTGGAACCTGCTCGCAGAGTATCTGCACGCGCTCCCGGAGCTCGAAGTACCTCGGATCGTCTGGGTCGCAAAAGCCTCGGTCTTGGGGTACGCACTCGCCGGCGACACAAGTCTCGCCGCTCATCGTGTTGCAGTCGCTTCGCTTCTGACAGCCCACGCATGTTCCTCCCACGCACCGACCGTCCGGTCCACAACCCTGAGATCCGTAAGGACTATTAGAGTTACAGGTTCCAACTGTCTCGAACGATACGGCGAGCGAGACAAGGAACTCTCCTTGGTTGTCGCCATAGAAGCCCGGGGGAGAGGGTCTCGGTGGGCAGGCCCCCGGACGACCGCTGCCGAGGTCGCATCCGTCGATCAGGCCTAGCCGGAGCGCAGTCGCCCCCCGCGGAACCACGAATTGCTGCTGCTCTGCTCCCATGCCACGCCCGTCTCCAATGAAGAAGGATTGGTTGAGGAGGGGTTCGAGCCGAAAGGGCGCGGCCGGGCTGAAGAGGCTGTCCAGGATGGCTCCCGCATCGAGCCCGCTCGTGGAGGACGTAAAGCGAAGGTCTGGAGGAGGAGCAGGGTTGCTACAGGGGTCGTCGTCGACAAAGACCCCGGCCAGGAACATCTTCTTGTCATCGTGCTGAAGCCCGGTGATGCCATGGGCTCCGGAGATGTGTGTGCCCACCTCTCCATCGGGAAGCTTGTCGCTGCCGTCCGGAGGGCCAAACTCCGTAATCCCGCAACAGGAGGCGCTGCCTTGTCCGCGTGCGGTCAATCTGAGTATTCGGAGTTCGTTGCTGCGTGCCGGCTCCAGCCGATACACCCCTTCACGATCGTTGCTGCCGCACGGCTTGAAAATCGAGGTCCTGGCATCGATGAGGACGTTCTCAAACCTTTGGGCACGGGCAGACTCCGCCCCGGACAGGAAGCAAAGCTGGCATAGGAGGACTCCAAGACATGAAAGGAGAGGCCGTGGTCGGAGCATATGCCGCCTCTAGGAAGGACATGGGCCTCCCCCGACAATGAGGGAAGGCCATCTGTGTTCAGAGAGCAGCACACTCCGGGAGGCACGGGACCTACCGGGGGAGCCTGGCAACCTCGAGTCGCCTAGTTTCCAGTTGCCACAACGTAGGCGATCAAGGGACTGCTGTCATGAGCCTGTAGTACTCCTCCTCTTAGTACGCAGGTACTGGAGGTTCTCTCCCATCGAGTTCAACTCGGTCGCTGGTGATCACTAAGATCCCTGACGAGATCGACCTGGGCGAGGCCGAGATGGAGGGCGAGTACGTGCTCAACGACGCGGCACGCGCCTTGCCTTTCCGAGTGGTGCCCAGAAGAAGGAGGCACCCATGAACAGCCGGTCGATCCGACGCTTCGCCGTCCCTGCCCTCGTCCTCGTCCTCGCCGTTGGGCTCGCCGCCTGCGGAGGCCACAGCGAGAGTCTGACCTCGCCCATCCCTACGCCGAGTCCCGACACCGGCGTCGTGGCCGGGTCCCGCATCGGGCCGACCGAGATCACATTCGTGTCAGCCGAGCCGCCGCCGGGGTCGACGATCGCGGGCTGCGGGACGAACGCGAGCGGGTGCAGCGGCCGCGTCCGCATGCGCTTCCGCCTCCTCGACGCCGCCGGCGGGCCCGTCCTCTACGCGACTGGCTACCTCCACGGGACAACGAAGGCAGCGTGCTACACCGGCTCGACCGGCGGGCCCAACACCTCGACTGGCCGGCTCGACCTCCAGCCGGGCGTGCCGGCCGAGGTCGAGATCGTTTTCGACCAGCCCGACGCCGCCGCGTGCCCCATGCCCGCCACGATCGCGAACATGAAGGTGACCCTGCTCGCGTCCGCCGGGAGGTCCAGCCTCCAGGAGTGGGCGATCCGGTACGAGTTCCGGCCTTGATCTGCTCGCCATGCCTGATCACTTCAGCCCGGCGCGCAGCGCGGGCGACGGCCCGAACGCGTCCGACAGGTGTAGATCGAGCGGCTCGACGAGGGCCGACAGGTATTCCGCGTCGCCGAGGGCGCCGACCGCGTGCAGCTTGGTGAGGAGCGTGACGATGCGGCCCTCGAAGAACGGCGTCGGCGTGCCGCCGGCGAACGAGCGCTGGTACCTGAGCGGCCCGGGGATGAGGGCGACGAGGAACGCCATCTGCTTGGGCGTGAGATGGGAGGGCTCCTTGCCGAAGTAGTTCCGGGCCGCAGGCCGCAGGCCGTAGAGGCGCGGCCCCCACTCGATCACGTTCAGGTAGACCTCCAGGACGCGCTGCTTGCTGAGGCTCGAGTCGAGCAGGAGCGCGAGCGCGAGCTCCTCGAGCTTGCGGCTCACCGTCTTCTCACGCGACAGGAACAGGTTCTTCGCGAGCTGCTGCGGGATCGTCGAGGCCCCCCGGGCGAACGTGCCGCGCGCGAGGTTGCTCGCGATCGCGAGCGGGACTTCCTTCAGGTCGACTCCGCGGTGGCCGTAGAAGTTTGCGTCCTCGCCCAGCAGCAGCGTTCTCACGAAGAGGGGCGGCACCTCGGCGAGAGGGACGAAATCGGGGGAGTCCGGCCCGACGCGGATGAGCGTGACCTCGCCGTCACGCGACACCGCGCGGTGGACGAACGGCCCCTTGAGCCGCTCGATCGAGGGAAGCGGCCGCGACGGGGGGTTGAAGTCCAGCCGCTCATCAACGCGGAGGGCGGCCGCGTCGAGCAGGGGGCCGGACACGGTCGCGGTGAGCGATGCCCAGCCCAGGTCGTTCGCCGGCAGGTCGAGGCCGGCCGTGGCGAGCAACCGGGCGAAGTCGACGCGCGGCACCCGGAGCTCGAGATCGACGCGAGGATTCGCGAGCCCTCCGTCGACGGCCACGCGGCCCAGCACCTCGGCCCCGCCGGCAGCGATCCGGAACCGCTCGGCGCGCAGCGACCCGATGGCGGGATCGAGCCGCGCTTCGGCCTCGATCTCCGCGTCGGTCGGCGCGCCGAGCGGCGCTTTCGCGCAGTCCCCGGCTTCGTCCGTTGCCCACGTGGCCACGGCGAGCGCACGTGCACGCCCGTGGACCGCGAGGCGAACGGTCCCCGACGGCTCGCGCTGGAGACGGAAGTCTCCGTCGACCGTCCCTGGGTCGGCGATGCGGCAGCCGTGCACGAATATCCCCACGAGCCCGGACAGCCGGGCGTCGGCCGCGTGGGCCTCCAGCTCCAGGATCTGCGGCCCGCGGCGTGCCTGGACCTCCAGGCGCTCTCCGGCCTGCAGGCGGCGCGCGCGCACGCCCGTGGAAGCCGACTCGACGGCCCAGGTCGAAGGAGCGAGCTCGAGCCGGAGGTCCGCGGGCAGCTCGACGACCGCCCTCCCGAGCGACACCCGGACCGCGTGCCCGAGGGCGCGGACGGAGAGGCGGGGACCGAGGGTCGCTGTTCGCGTCATCAGGCGCACGTGGCCCGCGTTCTCGAGCACGACGTCGCGCAGCTCCAAGGTCAGCCAGGGGCTGAGCTGCACGGCCCCGATCGTGGCCGACAGCCCCGCCTGGCGCGCCGCGCGCTCGATGCGGGCGCGCGCCTCGGCCTCCACCGCCGGCCGGAGGATCACGAAGCCGGCGCACGCCGCCGCCGCGGCCAGGACTAGGAGGAGGAGCCAGGGGAGGCGCAAGCGCATGCTCGCCCCAGAATACCGTGCCCACCGGCGCCGGCCTTGCCTGCACCCGCAGACGGCGCCTCGGTTTGTGCCCCGGGCGCGACGGTGGTCTCATGATTCGAGGTGGACATGGAGCCCTTCGACTTCCCGCTGCCGGGACGCGAGCGTCACGCTCTCGACACCTATACGCGCGACCTGACCGCCGCGGCGGTGCGCGACGAGCTCGAGCCCGTGCGCTGCCGCCACGCCGAGATCGACCACGTAGTCGCGATCCTGCTCCGTCAGTCCAAGAACAACCCCGTGCTGGTGGGCGAGGCGGGCGTGGGCAAGACCGCGGTCGTGGAGGGGCTGGCACAGCACGTGGTGGCCGGCCGCGTCCCGCCGGCGCTCGTGCACGCGCGGATCCTGATGCTCTCGCACATCGACCTCATCGCGGGCACGACCTTCCGCGGCCAGTTCGAGAAGCGCCTGCGGGGGGTGATCGAGGAGGCCCGGGGGGACCGCAACGTCATCCTGTTCGTGGACGAGCTGCACAACCTCGTGGGGGCGGGCTCAGCCCTGGGCCAACCCGTGGACGCCGCCAACCTGCTCAAGCCGGCGCTGTCGCGGGGGGAGATCCGCGTGATCGGGGCGACCACCCAGGACGAATACGACCGCTATATCCGCCCGGACGCCGCCCTCGAGCGGCGCTTTCACCCGCTGGAAGTGAGGGAGCTGGGGCGCGAGCAGACGCTCGAGGTCCTGCGTGCCCGCCGGCCGCGGCTGGAGGTCCACCACGTCCTCGCGATCACGGACGCCGCGCTGGAGCAGGCGATCCGGTCGTCGGACGAGGCCGGGGCGGCTCATCCCGACCGGAGGCAACCCGACAAGGCCATCGACCTGCTCGACCAGGCGTGCGCCCTCGACCGGTTGCGGAACCCCCGGCCGCCGAACCCCAAGGTGGCCGCACTGGTCGCGGAGCGCTCGAGGCTGCTGGCGATCGAGCAGGCGTCGATGGACGCGCTGCTGAGCCTCGCCGACGCGCGGGGCAACCCCCTCGAGCGGTTCTCCTACGGCACCTACCGGGCGCTCGAGGCAATGGGGCTCGGCCTGGAGCGGCTGGTGACTGGCCGCGTCACGCCGCGGCCCCCGCTGGCGAAGCCCGACAGCGTGCGTCGCCAGGTAGGGGACGACCCCGCCGCCCGGCTGACCGAGGCGCACCGCGACCGGCTGCTGATCGAAGACCAGTTGCGCGAGGAGCTGGTTGCGACAGGCTTCGTCATCGATGCCGAGCAGGTAAGAGCAGCCGTGGTCGCCCCGTCGGTCGAGCGTTGAACGCGCTGCCACGACGTCGTTTCTACTACCACGACCGGCGCTTCGCGACCTTGCGCGACATGGTCGACCCCTACGGTTTGGCGCCGTCGAGCGTCACGGCCAGGTCGAAAGCTGCGCTACGCTCGTTGCAGAATGCCCCTCCTCGCGCTTGCCTTCGTTCTCCTGGTGCCCGTGCTCGCAATCCTGTTGATGCCGCTCACCCTGCTGCAGCGCTACCGCGCGGGCAGCAAGCGACGCCGGGCACGAGGCTGGCTCGCGGCACTGAACGCAGTCGGACTGACGCTCTCGATCGCGCTCTTCCTGCTCGCGGCGGCGGTCACGAGCTACTGGATCGAGGGCACGTTCACGCACGCGCTCGCAGGCGTCGCCGCCGGGGGCGTGCTCGGCGTCCTGGGCCTGCTGCGGAGCCGCTGGGACAACGACGAGCCCGGGGCGCTCCACTACACGCCGAGCCGCTTTTTGGTGCTCGGGATCACGCTGGTGGTCGCGGGGCGCATCGCCTTCGGCTTCTGGCGCGCGTGGCATGCCTGGCACTCCGGCGCGGAGGAGTGGATCGCAGCGTCGGGGGCCGCGGGATCCCTCGCGGCCGGCGGACTCGTGCTCGGCTACTACTTCGTCTACTGGCTCGGCGTGCGCCGGCGCCTGCTCGCGCACGAGCGCGCGTGGGCCCGCTCGAGCGACGGCCGTCGCTAGCGGCCGGCTTGAAGCGCTGGCGAGGTGTCAGGAGGCCTTCTTGGGCTCGGGCGCGCGCTTGAAGGAGCCCGCGTCCACCGTCTTGCCGGCTCGGCTGATCGTCTCGAAGTACAGCTCGTCCCCTGCGATCTCCATGAGCATGAAGGTGAGGTCCTGGTCGAAGCCGCGGGCAGTGATGTCGGACTTTGCGATGTCCGAGGGTCGGAGCTTTCCGGCAGCCCCCGAGATGAAGTAGTGGATGTTCTGTTGCGGCTGCATCCGTTCGTAGAAGTGCTCGTGCCCCTGCAGCACGACGTCCACCCCGTGCTTTACGAACAAGGGCTCCAGAACCTTCCGCAGCTCCTCGGCCGGCCCGTGCTTCTTGCCCGAGGAGTAGAGCGGATGGTGGAAGAAGCAGATCTTCCAGTCCGAGCCCGACGCCGCGAGCTCCTTCTCCAGCCACTCGAGCTGCGGCTTCTCCATGTAGTTGCTGTCCAAGGCGAAGAAGCGCACCCCGTTTTGGGGCGCCTTGAAGGTGTAGTAGCGCTCGCCCTTCATGTTGAACTTCTCGTAGAAGCGCTGCTTGGGGTCGTCGTGGTTGCCCAGGGCCGCGTAGAACTTGACTCCCGCCTGGAGGAGCGGGGCATAGGGCTCCTCGAATTTCTCGCGATAGTCGCGGGGGTCGTCGCGGCCGTAGATGTTGTCGCCCATCATGACCACGAACTCGAAGGGAAAATCGGCCCTCCGCTCCGCGAGGAGCCGTGCGAGCTCGGTTTGGCCCGTCTCCCCGCTGCCGCTGTCCCCGATCACGGCAAATCGCACCGAATCCTTTTTCAGCGGAAGCGAGGTGGCGGCCGCGGAAGCCGGCGGAGCGACGACTGGCGAGCCAGCGGTGACGAGAGCGCCCACCAGCAGCAGAACGAGCGGCTTCAGGAGGCCGAGGGGCTTTGCGCCGTGCGCAGCGTGGCCGGTCATGCGACGATCTCCTTCAGGAAGTCGACGACCAGGCTCGCATCCGAGTCGTGGAGAATCAGGTGGCCGCCGACGAAGCGGTACTCGAGCGGCTTGGGCAGCTTCGGCAGCTTCGCGAGGATGTCCGGAGGCACCGACGAGAGGGGTGCTCCTTCCGGATACGGGGCGTTCACCACGAGCACGACCTCTTTCGGTTTGGCCTCGCCGGGAGGGGCGGTCGGCTTCTCCACCCGTGGGTTGCCTTCCTTGATCGTCGCGCGCGCGTCGCGTGCTTGCGGGCCCTTAAGTTCGGAGCGGAGCAACTCGAGGAAGACGGGGACGACTTCGGGGAAGAGGATCTCGCCTTGCGCCGCCTGAGCGCGGCTCGTCCGAATCGCTTTGGCGAGTGCCTTCTGGTGGGCCGTGATCTGCTCGGGCTCGGCCTTATCGGGCACGGGCGGAAGAGTGGCCGCCATCTTCTCGTGCAGCTCGACGTACTTTTTCGCTCGATCGCTGAACTCCTGGAGCAGCCGGGCCCGCTCGTTCACGGGAGGCTCGGCTTCTCCCGAGCCCGCCGCCAGCCACATCGCGGCGACGGCCAGTGCGACGCCCCTGAGTCGAGAGAACATGGTACCTCCTGCTGGGACAGACGCTTACGCGATGGTGCAAGATGAATGCCTTGGGGCATCGTCTCCAACTCTTCTGACACCAAAATGCAACGCAAAACAGCGCGACTGCACTTGGTTGAGTCAGAAGGTATTCCGGAGACAGTTACTGCCGTGACCCAGCCATCGACGAGATCACGTCGGCCGTCCAACGGTTGAACTATCTACAAACACGCAATCATGGGAGTGTAGAGTCCCCGCTCCCCTCGGAGATTCCTGGCATGGCACCTACATCCGCCGACACCTGGCTCTTCTACCCGGTCGCCGCCGTCCTCGTAGCCGCGGCTGTCCTGCTGCTCGCGGTGATGGCGAAGAGCCGCCGCATCGCCGAGAACGACGTGTTCGTGGCGAGCCGGTGGACCCGGGGCAATCGTCTCTTCCCGACGCAAGTGGCGATCACCCCCGCGAGCGTCAGGCAGGTCAAGCCGCAGTGGCTCGGCCGCGAGGAGCACTCGATCCACCTCGGGCACGTGGCGTCGGTGACGACCGACACCGGGCTCTTCTTCTCCGACGTGACGATCGAGACGAGCGGCGGCTCGGAGCCGATCGTCTGCCACGGCCACCACAAGTCGGACGCGGTCCGCATGAAGGAGCTGATCGAGCGCTACCAGGCGGAGCAGGCGCGAGGTCCGGGTGTCGCGACGGCGCCCGCCCCCGCGGGTGCCACTCGCGTCTGTCCCTTCTGCGCGGAGACCATCAAGGCCCAGGCGAGGGTCTGCCGCTACTGCGGACGGGAGCAGGCCTCCGCGTGAAGTCCGGCGTCATCCTTCAACGGTAGTTGTCGATGACGCTGAGGTTTCCGCGATCGAAGTCCCTCGTGTACACGATCCAGCGGTTGTCCGGGGACCACGCGCCGCCGTGAACGTGCCACCTTCCCTTGCCAAACGTGACCTGCCGTGGCGCGCCGGTCGCGTGAGGCAATCCGCTTGCGCTGGTCGGGCGGACTAGGGTCAGCACGTACCGATTCATGCTGAAGTGTCCGTCCGCGCTGTTGTAAGCGACCGAGCTCCCGTCCGGGGCGACACTCAGCTCCGTGGCGTTCGCCTTCAGGAGCAACTTCTCCTCGCCCGTGTCGAGGTTGGTCGCGATCACCTCGATTCGCCCATCGGCGCCGTTACGCGTAAAGATCGCTCTTCGACTACCCAAATACCAGTCGAATCGCAAGACACCTGACACTTGAGTCGGGCGAGCGTTACGACCGTCGGGATCGATGAGCCATAACGTCGAGCCGCGTTCGCCCGGGGCCAGATAGGCAATCGCCCGGCCATCTGACGACCACCGCGGCGCGAGTCGTGCGCTGACCCACCAATCACCGTCCATGGGGATCGCCTGCTCGGAAAGGCGATGCGTCGCTCCGCCCTCCACATCCCCGACCCAAAGTTGAAAGGGGCCGCCGCGATTCGAGAGAAATACTACCTGCGTCCCATCGGGCGACCAGTCCGGTGTTCTATCCTCCCGGTCGGCCGGTGGATAGGTGAGCTGGCGCTCCGCGCCTGTCTGCATGTCGTGGAGCCACAGCGCCGACCGCCCGGCACGGCCCGATTGAAACACGATCTGCCGGCCGTCTGGTGAAAAACGCTGAGCGAAGTTGCCGCCGCCGCTGAGTGAGATCTGCTCGTGCTCCCCTGCCTTGCCAGCGACGGGCATCCTGAAGAAGAAGGTCTCATGGCTCCAGTGGGAGAAGACGACGCGCCCAGTGGACGAAAGGATCGGGGTACTGACTTTGGCTCCTACTGTCAGCTGCCGAAGCCTCCCCGTTCCGATCTCGACCTCCGAGAGGTCTCCACCCCACGCTGCGTCGGAAACGAACAAGAGATGCTGGTCGTCGAGTGACCAGGTTGCAGCAGCGCGGCCGATCGTCTTGTCCGGGAGCAGCGCGCGCGGTTCCCCGCCGGATGCCGGCATTAGATAGAGATTGGATCGCGAGCCGGTCGACAAGCGATTGAACGCGATCCCCTTGCCATCGTGCGACCACGCACCGCGCCAGTCACTCGCCCCAGCGGGTGGTGAGGTCAAGCGTGCCTCTTGGCCGCTCTCGATGTCGGCAGTCCATAGCGCCACGCTATTGGTGGGCTCGAGCCGTGAGAACACGAAACGCTTTCCATCCGGAGACCACGGTTGCGAGCCGACGGCACCGATCGACGTGAATCGGTCCAGATACTGAAGGTGGGTCTGCGCGATCTTCCGGCGCGCACCGCCCGTGGGCGGCACCCAATAGACGTTCATGCCGGTGCCATCATCAGACAGGAAGGCGATCCGAGAACCATCCGGCGACCAGCGAGGCATGGCCTCGTCATTGGGGCCGCCCGCGACCAGACGAGGTTCTCCACCCCCGAGGGACATGACGGCAACGTCCATCGACCCGTTCAAGGTGTAGTCGTAGGCAACCTGGGTAGCGTCGGGGGACCAGCTACCCGACAGCGTGAGCCCGTCCGTATCCGTCAGCGGGCTAATCGTCAGCGCCGGCGCGCTCGTACCGGTCGGATCAGAGCCGACGAAGCTCCTCGCCCACCAGGCGATGGCCACGAGCGCGAGGGCACCGAGGGCAGTCGTGCCGCTCACCTTCAGGGCACTCCAGCGTGCTGCGCCCCCTGGGGGCACTTTTCGCGGCTGGTAACCTGATTCGGTGTCGCGCCGCATCCGCTTCAAGTCGGCGCGGAGTTCCGAGGCGTGCTGATAGCGGAGACCCACGTCCTTTTCCAACAGCTTGTTGACGACAGCTTCGAGTTCCGGTGAGACCTTGGGATTCAACAGCACGGGCGCTGTCGGTGCTCGATTGAGGATCTGATCGAAAACAGCTGCCGACGTGGCACCCCCGAAGGCCGGCTTGGCCGTCAAGGCTTCGTAAATGACGGCACCCAGAGAAAACAGGTCGGTCCGTGAATCCAACTCCTTGCCCAGCGCCTGCTCGGGCGACATGTAGGCGACCGTACCCAAGACGGCGCCATGGCCGGTCAGCCCGGCCTCGTACGAGGCTGTCAAGCCTTCCTGATCATTGAGCGGCTTGGTCTGGGCCAGGCCAAAATCCAGAATCTTCGCCTGTCCGCGATCCGCGATGAAAATGTTCGCTGGCTTGATGTCCCGATGGACGATCCCGGCGGCATGAGCGGCATCCAAGGCATCGGCTAGCTGCGTGCTCAGTTCCAGGACTTCGCTGCATTCGAGGCGCCCCTGTTTCGAGAGTCTTGCCTCGAGTGTTTGTCCCTTGATCAGTTCCATCACGATGAAGGGCTGACCCGCGTGCTCGCCGATCTCGTGAATCGCACAGATGTTGGGATGATTCAAAGCGGCGGCCGCGCGGGCCTCGCGCTCGAATCGCGCAACCCGGACCGGATCCTGACCAAACACGTCTCCGAGAACCTTGATCGCAATCTCGCGTCCCAGCTTCTGGTCCTTCGCCCGATACACCTCGCCCATGCCACCCTTACCCAGGGCAGAGAGGACTTCATAGTGGCCGAGCGCCGTGCCGGGCTGAATCACCAGCCGATAGGACTATGAACGGGACTGGCGGTCAATCGGATCTCGCCCCCAATTGCCGAGCGGGAACGCACCGCTGGGTGTTGGGATCTGGCGCCGACCGGGCGCGGTCGCGTTTCCCGAACGCGCACGTGGTCAGCGGGAATCGCGTTCTTGTCCCGCCGACGAGGGTGTTCAGTTATACTGTACATATTGATCATTTCTACTAAACAAGTCACTCTAGCCCGCGTAGCGGCGGGCCGCCGGCTTCTTCTTTGCCCCATCCGTTCGGCCCGGATACTTGTCCTCTTGCTGACGGTGGTCGCGAGCTCAGCCCTCGCAGTCCTCGCCGTGCTGAGTGCGGAAAAGCTCATGCGCTGGTGGGTACCCGACTACCTCGTGGAAACTCGCGGCCTTCATATCTTCTCCGACACCCAAGGTTGGATTCCGCGGAGCGACACTCCAGTCGTGATCGACGGCCACCGGGTCAGCTTCAACTCCTCAGGGTACCGCGGACGCGAGCTGCCCGCTTCAAAGTCTCGGAGCCGCACTCGAGTCGTCGTCCTGGGCGACTCGATCGCCTTCGGCCTGGATGTGTCCGACGAACAGACCTTCACGCATCTGTTCGAGGTCCGTGACAACGGGATCGAGGCCGCAAACCTAGCGGTGCAGGGGTACGGACCGGACCAGGAGCTGATTGTTCTCTTGGACAAAGGCCTGCGCCTCGATCCGGATGTCGTGGTTCTGGCCTTTTGTCTCGCGAACGATCTCGCCGAGGCTGTTCTCCCTTTCGCCCTTTATGACGGCAAGACGCCGAAGCCCCGGTTCTACCTCGTCGGGGATCGCCTCATTCTCGACGACTCGAACCTGCAGCAAGCCTCGTGGCGGCGAGGCATGCAGTGGATCAGCGATCACTCGCACGTGTACAACCGTCTGGCGGCGGTCGTCTCCGGATCCGAACCACCAACAGCAACCGCCTGGCGCAAGACGAAGCGCGACGCCCTTGGAGACGAGGCCTACGCTCTGAAGCTCAATCTGGCAATCGTCCGGCGCATGAATGCCGTATGCCGGGAGCGCGGCATCACCTTGATCGTGGCCGCTTTCCCGAACGAGGCTTATTACGAATCGAAGCCGTCGTTGCCGAAGCGCTTCCTGGAGTCCGTGGAGGCAGAAGGCATCGTAGTCGTGGACATGGCGGACCGTTTCCTAGCCAACGGTGAGCTCTTCTCCGCGGTATCTCTCGACGGGGTCGGCCACCTCAGTCCTCACGGACACGCGATCGCCGCCCAGGTGCTCGAGATCGAGATCGCATCACACACTCGCGCTCCGAGCCGCTAGGTCGCCGAGCCGCCGAGCAGGCTCCCGGACGTCACCGGCAGAACTGACCTCCGCTCTCCGTAAAGCGGCGTTGCAGCTCGGTCACAGCATCAGCATAGGCGCGAAGCGCCTCGTCACGGCCGTCCGTGATCCGGAGCCGGCCGCTCGTGACCAGGCCTTCGAGGTACTTGACGGAGCGCCAGAGATAGCAGACGTCGTTGGCCGACGCCCGGATCGGCTGTCCTCCGACCAGGACGTAGATTGGGCTCGTCAGGACCTGAGGGCTGCGAGCCGCGATCCAGGAACTCTTGAGAATCGGTACTCGGAACTGGGCCACCTGGAAGCCACCGGCGACCGGCACACGGCTGACGACCTCCCCGTTGACGAGCAGCTCGACGTCGGTCGGCGACGGCCCCTCGCTCTCGAGCGTGACAGCCACGTCTCCAGGAGCCGGCAAGGAAAGCTCGTCGCCGAGCAAACGCGCTTCGACGCGGAGGTTGAGGCGACTCCCGCCGCCGCTGGCGGCTGCGGTTCGTCCCGCCTTGATCGCCTTGAGCCAGGCTTCGTAGGTCAAGGGACCGTCGACGATCACCTGCGTCCGTGGCGTGTCGCCGCCGAAGACTTGAGTGAGGCACCCCCAGTCGCTGCTCCCGGTGATCGCCACGCGAAAGCCGGAGTTCTGCATGGCCTTCCACAGGCGGAACGTACCGGCGTCTACGGCCCCCTGGCCGAACGGCACCCTCTCCATCGAGAGGAAATCCAGACGGCCTCGGGCGGCGTGCACGACGACCTCCCAGGGCACGCAGCAGCCTCCCGGTGGAACCGGGAACGAGCCGTCATCCGGCCAGTAGTGCCCGTGGGCCATGCCCACAACCGCGCGCGGCTGTCGACGCGCCCACTCGACGACGGGCACGCCCGACGACGGCGTGCTGATGACGTCATCCGAGAAGTGCAGCGAATCGAGGCCCAGCAACAGGAGATGGCCCGTTCTCGCCGCCGCGAAGTGCGACACCTCCATGTCGTAGTGAAGGATGAAACCCGGCTCCGATGCCGGGTGGTCGCGGCCTGTGAAGAAGGGCTCGTCGTCATAGAAGCCCTCACCCCAGACGAGCGCGGCGGCGACTTGCAGGCCCTGCGCCTTCAGGCGCTGCACCAGATCCTCGGGGCTCGTGTAGCGATTGCAGCCGGTACTGTGGACGTGGACGTCGCTCGCGACCCACTTTACCGGTTGCTGGCAGGTCGTCAGGCATCCGTCGGAGTTCTGGGAGTTTCCGTCATCGCACGGTTCCCCCGGCTCGACGACCCCGTTGCCGCAAGTCGGCGGCGGCGACGCCGAGATCACATCGGGTGGTTCGATCGACGAGTTGCAGGCGACCAAGAGGGCGGCGACCGCGAGCACGATGCCGCAGGCCGACGACACTCCCTTCACGGTGTCTTGCCGCGCTCGTCGCCCGGAAGCTGCAGCGCGTCGACTGCATGGCTTGACGCCGAGGTCTCGTCGTCGCGCGGCCACAAGTCATCGGCGCCGAACTCCAGACAGCAGGATCCGCAGGCCGCGTAGCACTCCTCACAGAGACGTCGCTCGCCGAAATCGAGCGGGAAGAAGGCGC
>Ga0114129_10002345_pt1 | contig 26287 bp, 23 predicted proteins | sample RhiMetdeltSRZDD1_FD_80071 | JGI IMG/M metagenome (GOLD analysis project Ga0114129, IMG submission 80071) | Populus rhizosphere microbial communities from Tennessee, USA - Rhizosphere MetaG P. deltoides SRZDD1 (version 2) (version 2) | ecosystem: Host-associated > Plants > Roots > Rhizosphere >...
GCTCGCGGGCCACTCGCTGGCGCCCTGACGCGCTGTCCACTTGATGAGACAGCCATGATCGAGCCGCCGATCAAACGCGCGTGTTTTCGGGGATTTGCGCGTCGCAGGCTCTGGCATTTCGCTTGCCCCACCCAACGATGGCTTGCCTGCTCGCAGGAGGGCTTATGACGAGATGGTGGGTTGGATGCGCAGCAGCGCTGCTGCTGGCATCGGCGACGGCGCGCGCGGACGCGGCGCGCGCGGACGATCCGCGGAAGGATCACCAGGTTTTCAACGACATCGCGACGACGGTCAACCGGTATCCGCAGTTCACGATTTTCGACGACGTGAGCGCCACGGTCCGCGACGGCGTAGTGACCTTGACGGGCAAGGTGACGATGCCGTACAAGCGCGACGCCATCGTCAACCGCGTGTCGGCGATCGTCGGCGTCCGGCAGGTGAACGACAAGATCACGGTGCTACCGGTCTCGATGTTCGACGACGACCTGCGGTACCGGATCGCGCGATCGATCTACGGCAACTCGAGCTTCTGGACGTACGCCGCGATGGCGAATCCTCCGATTCACATCATCGTCGAGCACGGGCGGGTGACGCTGACGGGCGTCGTCAACAGCAACGTGGACCGCATGCTCGCGCGGTCGCTCGCGTCACAGTTCGGCGCGTTATCGGTGACCGACAATCTGAAGACCGACGCGGAAATGCAGGCGCTCCTTGAAAAATCCGACTGAGCTCCACGTCGACATCACAGGGAGCGCTGGAACGACGGCGCTCCTTTACGCCGCCGCTCCAGGTTCGCGGCGCGCCGCCCTCGTGCTCGCCCACGGCGCCGGCGCCGGTCAGCGCCAGCCGTGGCTCGTCGACTTCGCGCGCGCGATCTCCGCGCTCGGCGTCGACGTTTTGACGTTCAACTTCCTCTACACCGAGCAGCGGCGGAAGCTCCCCGATCGCGGACCGGTGCTCGAAGCGACCTACTCGGCGGTCGTTGCGGCAGCGCGCGCGCGCGTCGCCTCCGCGGCCGAGGCCCTGTTCATCGGCGGCAAGTCGATGGGCGGACGGATTGCGACGCAGATCGCGGCGGCCGACCGAGCGCTGCCGGTCGCGGGTCTCGTGCTGCTCGGCTATCCGCTGCATCCGCCCGGCAGGCCGGAGCAGCGGCGCGATGCGCACCTGCCCGCCGTCGGCCGGCCGATGCTGTTCGTCCAGGGAAGCCGCGACGCCTTCGGCACGCCGCCGGAGCTCGAGCCGCTCTTCGCGCGGATCGATCCGTGGCCGACGCTGCACGTCGTGCACGGGGGCGATCACTCGTTCAAGCTGACGACGAGGAACCCGCAGGCGCAGGCCGCGATCCACGACGACGTGCAGCGAACGATCGTCGAGTGGATCGGGCACGTCACGCAGACGTCAGCTCTAGCACATCGCCATTCGGGGTGAACCCGTGCCGGAGGTACATCGAGCGGCTGCGTGAGGTGGGCCAGAGGACGATGCGATCGACGTGGTTGGCCGACGCCCACGCGATCGCCGCCTCGAGCAGGCGGCTGCCGACGCCGCCGCGGGCCGCGGGCGTCACGTAGACGTTCGAGATGTACGCGTGCCGGTCGCGCTCGCCGTTCGGGTTGGGGATCTTCGCGAGCGGGTGCAGCCACACCTGGCCGACGATGCGGCCGTCCTTCTCCGCGACCCATGCGCGCCAGGCGCCGCTCGCCAGCGCCGCGGACATCCACGCCGCGCAGCGCTCGAGGAACGCACCCTGCTCCTCGACCGGCCGATCCTTGCCGGCCCGGAACTCCCAGCGGAGGGCCGCGAGCGTGCGCGCGTCGGCCGGGACAGCGCCGCGAACGGTCACGTCGACATCGCCTTCATCAGCCGACGCGCTCCAGAAACTCGCCGGCCCCGCGGCTGAACTCGTCGGTCCACTCGTGGCCGGCGTCGGTCACGAGCACGGTCAGGTCGGATCCCGCCGCGCGCAGCCGCGCGACATCGGCGTCGAGCTTTTCCTGCGTGTACCAGCCGTCGCGGCGGCCGCGTCCGAGGAGCACGGCCGGAATCCGCGCGAGCGAGGCGGCGTCGACGTCGGGCGGCACGTCGCCGCCCAGCGCGACGACGCCTCGCGCGCGCACGCGCGGCGCGGCGCGAAATGCCGTCGCGACGCCTTGCGAAAACCCGGCAAGCACCACGCGATCGGCGATCGCGTACTGCCCGCGCAGTGCGTCGAGCACGGACGCGACATAGGCCACGTTGTCGCCAATCGCAAGCTCACGATTCTGGCTCGTCATCCAGCTCGCGACGACCTCTTCGCTGCGGCCGCGATAGAAGCGGTGCAGCCCCTGAATCGAGACCAGCAGCCATCGGTCGGACCCGGGAATCGCGGCCAGTCGTTCCAGCTGAATGTCCGCCGGCTCGGCATAGCCGTGGAATCCGATCAGCACCGGCCAGGGCGCGTCGCCGTCGGCGGGCCGCGACAGCACCCGTCCGTGGATCGTCGCCGCGACAGCGTGTTCAATCACCAGATCACCGTCACGGCGCCGGATCCGCGGATGTCGCCGTCGCGGGTGATGAGCGGCAGGTCGATGTCGCGCGCGGCGGCGCAGATCAGCGCGTCGAACGGATCGCGGCTGAAGCGCAGCTCCTCGGCGAGAAACACCTGCTCGGGCGTGAGGTCGAGCGCCTGGTATGCGGGGTTGCTGAACAGATCGTCGAAGAACTGGCGGACGGACCGCCGCAGATTGATTCGCGCGGCGCGCGCGAGCAGCGCGCACTCCCAGATGGCCGCCGCCGGCACGTAGACGATGGCCTCCCGCCGTTCGCACCGCGCGAAGAAAGCGGCGGCGCGCGGCCCGAGCCCGCCGTTCGCCGCCGCGTGAAAGACGAGCGCGTGCGTGTCGGCCACCGCCGCCGGCGGGTCAGCCACGACGCCTGCGGCTCCGCGATCGCGGCGGTCCGTACTGCGGCGGCCGTTCCTTCACGACACTGGGCCGCCGGAGCGATGCATCGAAGAGCGCGCGGATCGTCGCGTCGGCATGCTCGAGGAGCGGATCCGCCGGATCGACGTCGATGGTCCCGACGACCGAACGCGCGGGCGCCACCGGTCCGGCGGCACGCGCCTGCGCGACGAGGCGATCGAGCAGCTCGCTCACGCTCCGCAATCCCGCCGCGCCCGCCTGCCCTTTGAGCCACAGGAGGTTGTCCGTCTCCAAAGTGACGGAGATGGCTGTTTTGGGCATATTCATACGATATACGATTAATGGACCTCGTGTCTAGGGCCGCGAGGCGGGGCCGGCATCGAGCGGGTGCTCGACGATCAGAAACTCTTCGACGATGCGCCCGCCGATCAGATGCTCGCGGATGATCCGCTCGAGGACCGGCGGATCGCACCGGCCGTACCACGCGCCCTCCGGATAGACGACGGCAATCGGCCCGCCCTCGCAGATGCGGAAGCAGTTCACCTTGCTCCGCAGGATGCCGCCCTGCTCGGACAGCCCGAGCTCCTTCAACCGCCGCTTCAGGTATTCCCACGCGACGAGCCCGCGCTCCTTCTCGCAGCACTTCGGCGTCGTCTGATCGCAGCAGAGGAAGATGTGGCGGCGCGCGACCGGCACGCCGATCGTCGCGGCAATCTCGCGCTGACGCTCGGGCGACGTTTCAGACGCCAAAATCCTCCGCGCTCCAGTTGAGCCCGAGCTCGCTCGGCGGCGCCATGTAGCCGACGAGGGCCGAGGCGGCGACGACGGCGGGGCTGGCGAGATAGCCTTCGCCGCCGACGCCCATGCGATTCTGCCAGTTGCGGTTGAACGACGTGATCGCGCGCTGCCCTTTCTGCAGCGCGTCGGGGCCCTGGCCGAAGCACGGCCCGCACCACGACTGGCGAATCGCGCCGCCGACGGATTGGAACACGTCGGCGATCGATTCGCCGCCCAGACGCGGATCGCGCCGCTCGATCTGCCGCGCGACGCCGCCCGATCCCGGAAAGACGACGAGCTCGCGCGCGGCGCGGGTCGCGCCCTGACGCCTCGCGGCGCGAATCACGAGCGCCGCAGACAGGAGGTCGTCGTACGATCCGTTCGTGCAGGAGCCAATCAGCGCCTTGTCGAACGTGATCCGTTCACGCGCCACCTCCTCCGCCGGAAAAGCGTTCCCAGGACTGAACGGCTTCGCGATCATCGGCACGACGTCGGTGAGGCTGATCGTCTCGTCGATCGCGTAGGTCGCGTCGGCGCCCGGCGCGAACGGCGGGTACGGCAAGTCGTCGATCCCCTTCGCCCGGTACCACGCGTAGGTGACGTCGTCGGGCGCGAAGATGCCGTTCAGCGCCTCGGCCTCGGCCATCATGTTCGCGATCGTGTTGCGGTACGCGATCGGCAGCTGCCGGTTGGCGTCGACGAGCTCCACCGACATCCCCTGCGACTGCTTCGCGCCCCACCGCCGGAGCAGCTCGAGGACGATGTCCTTGCCGCTCACCCACGGCTGCAGCGCGCCGGAGAAGACGACGCGCCGCGCCTTCGGGCACGTGAAGTAGATGTAGCCGGTCGACCAGCCGAAGCCGAGCGTCGTCGAGCCGACGCCCATGCCGACGGCGCCGTACGCGCCGTACGCGCGGCTGTGGGAGTCGGCACCCGGAATGAACTGGCCCGGCAGCACCAGGCCCTGCTCGGGAAAGTAGAAATGGAAGATGCCGTCGCCCGGCGTCGCGTAGTACGGCTTCTCGATTCCATGGAGGCGCGCGAACTCGCGGCCGATCGCCGTCTGCTTGTCGTCGTCCTGCTTACCGGTGAAGACGAAATGGTCGTTGGCGATCGCCGCCTGCCGCGGAAAGATCGATGAGCCGCCCGTGATCTGATTGAACGTGTGAATCGCGAACGGCGCGGTGCCGTCCGAGGCCGGCAGCAGATCGGCGTACACCCGAAGCGTGGCGCCCGGCTCCACGGCCGCGCGCGTGTCGACGCGGTGCGCCCAGACGATCTGCTCGGTGGCCGTCATGCGGCGCGCGCGATCGGGATCGGGCCACTCGACGGCCGGCGGCGTCCGCACCGACGCGGCGAATTCGCGACGGCCGATGGCGACGATGCCGCCGGAGAGGCGAATTTCGTCTTCCTTCGGCGTCAGCGGGACCGGATCGTAGGTCTTGCGTTGCGTCTCGTTCGTCAGCCGCCGCGTCTGGGGGTCGAAGCTGAAGTCGTCCGCGTCTCGCGCGTCGGCGACCGCCTCGGGACTCTGGACCACGTGCAGCCCGAGGTTGAGCGCGTTGCGCCGGAAGATGTCGCCCATGTTGTGCCCGCAGACGATCACCAGCTCGCGGCCGGCTTCCTCGGCGACGCCTTTGAGACCGGCCGGGCTCATCTCGCGCGACGAGCCAATGGCAAACCGATCGCCGGCGATGAGGAACGTTTCGCCGCGATGGACGCGCGCGCGAAAATCCGGCATCAGGTAGCGGAACGCGCCGGCTTTCCATCGCTCGTCCAGCGTGTCGAGGCTCTCCGACACGCAGTCGGCGGCGGGCGTAATCTGATCCGTGTCGATCGCGTCGAGCTTCTTCTTTTTTCCGGGAACCTTCAGGTCCCAGACGATCAGGGCCTTGCCGCGCACGATCGAGCTGGACCGTTGCGGCCGATCGGCCGCCGGCGGCGCGATCGTCTCGACCGACACGCCGGGTTTCAGCCGCGCCGGCTCGATGCGGTGCGGCGCTCGCGCGGCGCCCGTTCCCAGTTGCGGCGCCTTTCGGCTCATGCTTCTATAAGAATACCGTGAGCCGATTGCACATCACCAACGGCGATTCGGCGGCGGGGACGCTGCGCACGTTTCTCCCGGATCCGGTGACGATCACCGCCGACGTGCTGCACGAGGGGCCGGCGCCGATGACGCGGACGCGCGGCGAATGGCACGCGGTGCGCGCGCGCTTTCTTGCGCGTCCCGATCAGCGCGACGCCGACGCCATCCGTCGGAACCTGGCCGACTGGGACGAGCGGATCGCCCGCGCGTCCGGCACGGACGACATCGTGCTGTGGTTCGAGCACGATCTCTTCGATCAGCTGCTGCTCATTCGGACGCTCGACGTGCTCGGCGCGCGGGCGAAGGGTGCCGGACCGACGCGCGATGGCCTCCCGCGCGTCACGCTGATCTGCATCGGCGAGTTTCCCGGCGTCGAGCGCTTCGTGGGGCTCGGACAGCTGACCGCGGAGCAGCTCGCGACGCTGGTCGATCGCCGGGAGCCGGTGACGCGCGATCACTACGAGCTGGCGCGCGACGCCTGGCGCGCCTTCCGGGCGCCGGATCCGCGGGAGCTGCTCGCCGTCGTGGCCCGGCTCGGCACGGACGCTCGAGCCCGCCGCGCCCTGCCTTTTCTGAGAGACTCGCTCGTGCGATTTCTCGCCGAGTACCCGTCGACGACGAACGGTCTCGGCCGCACCGAACAGCTGATCGTCGAGGCGCTGCGCGAGCGGCCGTCGTCCGGCATCGGGCTCTTCGCGTCGACCGAGCGGCGCGAGCCGCGACCCTTCATGGGCGACCGCAGCTTCTTCGACCGCATTCGCGCCGTCGCCGATGCGCGCGTGCCGCTCGTCTCGATCGATCCGCGCGACGACGCGGTCGATCTGCGCCGCCACACGATCGCGCTGACGGCCGCCGGCCGCGACGTGCTCGAAGGGCGCGCCGACGCGGTGGCGCTCAACGGGATCGACACGTGGCGCGGCGGCGTCCACCTGCAGGGCACGCAGACGCCGTGGCGCTGGGATGCCGCCGCTGAAACATTGGTATCATGAGAACGTGACCCGAGGCCGTCGATGTCGCAAGCCAAGCGTGGACAGCAGCAGTACAGCTGCTCGTCCGAAGCGCTGACGAACAACGTTCGCGTCGAAGTCGAGTCGCAGTACGCGCCGGAGCGATCGCAGCCGTTTCAGAACCAGTGGTTCTTCCACTACACGGTGCGGATCACGAACGAGAGCGACGAGACGGTGCAGCTGCTCAGCCGCCACTGGATCATCACGGACGCGAAAGGCCAGACCGAAGAAGTGCGCGGGCCGGGCGTCGTCGGCGAGCAGCCGCAGCTGGCGCCCGGCGAGTCGTTCCAGTACACCTCGGGCTGTCCGCTGTCGACGTCGACCGGCATGATGCGGGGAACCTATCAGATGGTGAGCGCGAGCGGCGATCACTTCGACGTAGAGATCGCGCCGTTCGCACTGCACGAGCCGTACACGGTCCATTGACGGGCGCGCTCGGCTCAAGCCTCGCGCTACATTGGTCTGCGGAACGTTCGAATCGCGTCGAGGAACGCGTCGCCGAAATCGGCCGCCTTCTTCGCGCCGACCCCGAAGACCGCCTGCAGCTCGTCGAACGTCCGCGGCCGCCGCACCACCATGTCGCGCAGCGTCGTGTCGTGGAAGATCACGTAGGGCGGCACGCCGCGGGCGCGCGCCAGCTGTAGACGCAGGTCGCGCAGGACGTCGAACAGCGCCTCGTCGATGTCGCCCGCCGGGATGCCGGGGCCGCCCGGCCGCGCTTTCCGTCGTTTCGGCGGCGCGATTTCCCGGTACAGCTCGCAGGAGCCGGTGCCTTTGAGGAGCGCCGTCCCGTCCGCCGTCAGCCTGAGCACGGGATACGGATCGCCATCCCGCGCGAGAAATCCGGACGCGATGAGCTGCTCGATGTACCCGCGAACCGCCGACGCGCTTTCCTGCTTCAACAGCCCGAACGTCGACAGCCGATCGTGTCCCGACGCCGCGATCTTGTCCGTCGCGCGGCCAATGAGCACATCCGTGACGTGGCCGATGCCCCACGTCTGCCTGACGCGTGCGACGCACGACAGCACCTTCCGCGCGACCGTCGTCGCATCGGGAACCGGGTCGAGCTCCTTCAGACACCAGTCGCACGCGCCGCACCGAGCGGGCGAGTACGGCTCGCCGAAGTACTCGACCAGCGTGCGATGACGGCAGCGCATCCCGCTGGCGTACCGCTCCATGTCGGCGAGCAGCGTCCGCGCGCTTTCGGTCAGCTCGCCGTTCTTCTCGAGCAGCTGCCGCCACGACGCGAAGTCGCCGCCCGAGTAGATGAGCACACACTCGGCCGGCAGGCCGTCGCGGCCCGCGCGGCCCGACTCCTGCTGATAGTGCTCGAGCGACCGAGGCGCGCCGGCGTGGACGACGAAGCGAACGTTCGACCGATCGATCCCCATCCCGAACGCCACCGTCGCGACGACGATGTCGGCCTGCTCGTCGAGGAAAGCTTCCTGATGGCGGCTGCGCGTCTCGTCCGGCAATCCGGCGTGATATGGAACGGCGCGCAAACCCCCGGCCTGGAGCGACGCCGCCAGCGATTCCACCTCGCGGCGCGACGGACAGTAGACGATGCCGGCTTCACGATCGTGCCGCTCGAGCACGCGCGCGAGCTGGCGCTGCAGGTTGTCGCGCCGGAGCACGCGATACGTGAGGTTCGGTCGATCGAACGATCCGACGAGGACCTCGGGATGCTGGAGCCGCAGCTCGGCCACGATATCGCGGCGCACACGCGCGGTCGCTGTTGCCGTGAACGCGTGGAGCGACACGCCCGGAAAATCGTCGCGGAGCCGACCGAGCTGGCGATACTCGGGCCGGAAATCGTGGCCCCACTGGCTGATGCAGTGCGCTTCGTCGATCGCGACGTAACGGAGACCGCAGTCGCGGAGCATCCGCCGGAAACCGTCGCTGCCCTCGCCGACGAGACGCTCCGGCGAGACGTAGAGCAGTCGGCAGCGATCGGCGCGAAGGCTCGCGACCACGGCGTCGCGCTCTTCGTACGTCAACGTGCTGTTGAGGTACGCCGCCGCGACGCCGTCGACGCGCAGGCCGTCGACCTGATCTTTCATCAGCGAGATGAGCGGCGAGACGACGAGCGCGAAGCCCTGGAGGCGGACGATCGCAGGCGCCTGAAAGCACAGCGACTTGCCGCCGCCGGTCGGCAGCACGACGACGCTGTCGCGCCCGGCGAGAATCGCCTGCATCGCTTCGCGCTGCAGCGGACGGAAGCCGGCAAACCCCCAGATGCGGTGAAGGGCGTCGACGAGATCAGCGTCGCGCGTATTTGGTGTCGACGTACTCATCGACGAGGCGCTGGAATGCGGCCGCCAGCTCTTCGTAGGTCCCGCGGAGCGTCATCACGTGCTCGCCGTCGATGAAGATCGGACAGGTGGGCGCTTCGCCGGTGCCGGGCAGGCTGATGCCGATGTTGGCCGCCTTCGACTCGCCGGGGCCGTTGACGACGCAGCCCATGACGGCGAGCGTCAGCGACTCGACGCCGGCGTAGCGCGTCTTCCACTCGGGCATCTTGTCGCGGACGTAGCCCTGGATCCGCTCCGCGAGCTCCTGGAACGTGGTGCTCGTCGTGCGGCCGCAGCCGGGGCACGCCGTCACGCTCGGCGAGAACGATCGCAGGCCGAGCGCCTGGAGCAGCTCGCACGCGGCGTACACTTCCTCGCGGCGGTCGCCTCCGGGACGCGGCGTCAGCGAGACGCGGATCGTGTCGCCGATGCCTTCGCTGAGGAGGACGCCCATCGCCGACGCCGACCAGACGAGCCCTTTCAGCCCCATGCCCGCCTCGGTCAGGCCGAGATGGAGCGGCTGATCGGTCTGCCGCGCCAGCGCGCGATACACCGCGATCAGGTCGCGCGGGCGTGACGTCTTGCACGAGACGATGATCTGGTCCTTGCGCAGCCCGCTCTCGATCGCGAGCTCGGTCGATTCGATCGCCGAGATCACCATGCAGTCGTTGATGATCTCCTCGGACGTGCGTCCGAGATCGCGATCGGTGTTCTCCTGCATCTTCGCGACGACGAGCTCCTGATTGAGCGAGCCGCCGTTGACGCCGATCCGCACCGGACGCTCGTTGTCGACCGCGACCTTGCAGATCGTCGCGAACTGCTCGTCGCGCCGGCGGCCGGTGCCGACGTTGCCCGGGTTGATGCGGTACTTGTCGAGCGCCCTCGCGCACGCCGGGTACTTCGTCAGCAGCAGGTGGCCGTTGTAGTGAAAGTCGCCGATGAGCGGCGCGGTGCACCCCGCGTCGAGCATCCGCTGCTTGATCTCCGGCACGGCGGCCGCGGCCTCGGGCAGGTTCACGGTCACCCGCACCATCTCCGATCCCGCGTCGGCCAGCTCGATGCACTGCCCTGCGGTCGCGCGCGCGTCGGCCGTATCGGTCATCGTCATCGACTGGACGACGATCGGCGCGCCGCCGCCAACCTGAACGTGGCCGACCTTCACGCCGACCGTCGTGTGCAGCCGGATGGCAGAGCTCACGGGCATGACTGGAATTCCTCATGATAGCATCCGGCCACGCGCGCAATTCTCGTTCATCAATTCGGCGGACCCGAGGTCCTTCAGCTCGAGCAGGTGCCCGATCCGGCGCCGAGCGCCGATACGGTCATCGTCCGGATCCACGCCGCGGGCGTGAATCCCGTCGACGGTTACATCCGCAGCGGCACCTACGCGCGCAAACCGTCGCTGCCGTACGTGCCCGGATCCGACGGCGCGGGCGAGGTCGTGCACGTCGGCGCGAACGTCAAGGACGTCGCGGTCGGCGACCGCGTCTACATCGCGGGATTCGGGTCGAGTCCGGCGGGCGCGGGCACGTATGCCGAGCTCGCGCGCTGCTTGCCGTCGCAGGTCCATCGACTGCCCGCGCCAACGTCCTTCGCGCAGGGCGCCGCGCTCGGCGTGCCGTACGCCGCGGCGTATCGCGCGCTCTTTCATCGCGCGGGCGCCCGGCCCGGCGACACAGTCCTCGTCCATGGCGCGACCGGCGGCGTCGGCATCGCCGCCGTACAAATCGGCCGCGCGCACGGGATGCGCGTCATCGGCACGGGCGGGACCGATCGCGGGCGCTCGCTCGTGCGCGAGCAGGGCGCCGACCTCGTCTTCGATCACCACGCGTCGAATTATCTCGACGAGATCAAGGCGGCGACCGTCGGCCGGGGCGTCGACGTCGTGCTCGAAATGGCCGCGCACATCAATCTCGACAACGATCTCGGCCTGCTCGCGCCTCGCGGACGCGTCGTCGTGATCGGCAATCGAGGCCGCGTCGAGATCGACGCACGCCAGGCGATGGGCCGCGACGCGGCCGTCCTCGGCATGACGCTGTTCAATGCGAGCGACGCGGACCTCGCGTCGATCCATGCCGCGCTGCGGGCGGGCCTCGCCGGCGGTACGCTCAACCCGATCATCGCGCGTGAGTTCCCGCTCGCCGAGGCGCGCCGGGCGCACGAAGCGGTGATGGAGAACGGCGCGCTCGGCAAGATTACCCTGACGCCGAGTCCCGTATAATTCACCGACCCATGACACAACCAGCACGACCTCTCGCGGGCGCCATCGGTGCGCTCGCTGCCGTCGCCACTGCGTGGATTTGCGCCGTGCGCGGACCGGTGTCGGCGCAGCCCGCGGCAGCGCCGCCCGCGCAGCCGGCGACAGACGAGGCAGCGCGCGGACAACGCGTCTACCAGAAGTACTGCCGCGAATGCCACGGCCAGCAGGGACACGGCGATGGTCCCGGCGCATCGTGGGTGTCGCCGCGGCCGCGGGATTTCACTGCGGGGCGATACAAGATCCGGTCGACCGAGACCGGCAGCGTTCCGACAGACGACGACCTGTTGCGAAGCGTCCGGCAGGGACTGTACGGCTCCGCGATGCCCGCCTGGGATCGTCTGCTGCCCGATGGCGACATCGCGGACGTCGTCGCGTATGTCAAAACGCTCTCGCCGCGCTTCTCCACTGACGCGCCGGTGCCGGTGGTCGTCGGAGAACCGGTACCGAGCTCGCCCGAAAGCGTCTCGCGCGGCGAACAGGTGTACGTGAGACTGCAGTGCGGCAAATGCCACGGCACCGACGGCCGCGGCACCGGCGCGGTCACGACCGACTTCGAAGACGACTGGAAGCAGCCGCTGCGCGCCGCGGATCTGACGCAGCCGTGGACGTTCCACGGCGGCGCCACTGCGCGCGACGTCTACCTGCGCTTCCGCACCGGCATGTCGGGCACGCCGATGCCGTCGTTCAGGGACACCGCCTCCGACGCGGAGATGTGGGACCTCGCCAACTACGTCGTCTCGCTCGGACGAAAGCCGGTGTGGTCGATGACAGCCGAGGAAATCTCCTCGCAGTACGCTGCCGAAGCGGCGGAGGCGAAAGCGAATCCGGTCGGGCGCGGCCGTTATCTCGTCGACACGCACCTGTGCGCCCTCTGCCACTCGCCGATCGACGCTCAGGGCCGCATGCTGCCTGGCCTGCGGCTCGCCGGCGGCCAGATGGTCAAGGTCGTGCCGTACGGATCCTTCCCCGCTGGAAACCTGACGTCGGACAGAGACACAGGCATCGGCGCGTGGAGCGACGACGAGCTGAAGCGCGCGATCACACAGGGCATCCGCCGTGACGGTTCGCGCATGCTGCCGTTTCCGATGGACTGGCCCGGATTTGCCGCGCTGACGCCGGACGATCTGAACGCGATGATCGCGTATCTGAGAAGCGTGCCGCCGGTCTACAACAAGATCCCGACGCGGTCGCGGCCGCTGCTGCCGCTCTACCTCTGGGGCAAGTTCAAGATGCTGATCCTGCAGCAGGATCCGCCGATCATTTTTTATCCGGGCAACGCCGGCGATCGCGGAGGGCGGTCATGAAGCGATTCCTCAAATGGGCGCTGCTGGTCGTGGTCGTTCTGGCGCTGATCGGCTTCGGCGCGTTCCTGTACTTCATCCCGCCGTTCTTCGTGCAACCGCCGGAGACGTTCTCGAAGCCGCAGAACGATGCCGCGCCGGCGACGGCGGCGATCGCCGATCCCGCGGAGCGCGCGCTCGCCGAGCGCGGACGCTATCTGGTGATGACCGGCGGCTGCATCGGCTGCCATCACACGCCGGGGCCGCAGGGTCCGATCTTCGCGACCTATCTGTCCGGCGGCCTGCAATTCCGCACGCACGAGGGCGTCTACGTCTCGCGGAATCTGATGGGCGACCCCGAGACGGGGCTGCCGCGCCGCACCGACGCCGACGTCAAGCGTGTGCTGCGCAGCGGCGTGTTTCCGGACAGCCACGTCGTCTCGTACCGAGTCATGCCGTGGGGATCGTATTCGAGCTTCACGGATGAGGACATCCACGCCATCGTCGTGTACCTGCGGCACATGCCGGCCGTCAAGCATCGAATACCCGAACCGGCCCCGCCTGTGCCGTTCACCGATCCGCTCGCGTATGAAGAGGCGTATGCCGGCAAGGATTACGGCGCGTCGGCGGTTGTAAAATGATCGCCGGCGATTCGTGAAAATCACCCTTCGCGTCAACGGCGCCGCACACGACGTCGACGTCGCGCCGACACAGACGCTGCTGTCGGTGCTGCGCGACACGCTGGATCTCACCGGCACCAAATACGGCTGCGGCGAAGGCCACTGCGGCGCGTGCACGGTGCTCGTCGACGGGCAGCCGGTGAAGTCGTGTCAGCCGCGCGCATCGCTGCTGCAGGGCAAGACGATCGCGACGATCGAGTCGCTGGAGCGCAACGGCCGCCTGCATCCGGTTCAGGAAGCCTTCCTCGCGCACGAGGCGATGCAGTGCGGCTACTGCACGCCCGGCATGATCATGGCCGCCGTCGGCCTGCTCACCGCGACACCGAAACCGACCGACGAGGCGATCGTCAAGGCGATGGATCGCAACGTCTGCCGCTGCGGCACGTACCCGCGCATCCTCGCCGCGATCAAGGAGGTCGCTCGATCATGAGCGACTCGACCATCGATCTCGAACGCTACGAGCTCTTCGAAGGGCCGCGCTACGTCTTCGAGGTCGATCGCCGCGACTTCCTGAAAACGTTCGGTACGGGGCTCGTCGTCCTGCTCGTCGCGCGGCGCGCGTCGGCGCAGGAGTCGGGCCGCGGCGGCGGCGGCGATCGCATGCCGGCCGGCGTCGGCGCGTGGCTCCACATCGCCGAGGACGGCACGGTCACCGTCTTCACCGGAAAGACGGAGATCGGCCAGAACATTCGGACGTCGCTGACGCAAGCCGTGGCCGAGGAGCTCGGCGCGCCCGTCGCCTCGATCGCGCTCGTCATGGCCGACACGGCGAAGACGCCGTTCGACCAGGGCACGTTCGGCAGCCGCACGACGCCGACGATGAACCTGCAGCTGCGCAAGGTGGCGTCGGCGGCGCGTCAGGTGCTCGTCGATCGCGCGGCGGCCAAATGGAGCGCGGCGGCTGCGACGCTCACGGTCAGGGACGGCCGCGTGCACGGCGCCTCGCAGTCGATCGGCTTCGGCGATCTCGTCAAGGGCGAGCCGCTCGTCGCGACCGTCGACGACAAGACGACGCTGAGGCCGCCAAAGGAGTGGACGGTAGCGGGCACGCCGGTACCGAAGGTGAACGGCCGCGACATCGTCACGGGGCGGCACCGCTACACGCCGGATCTCAAAGCGCCGCTCGTCGGGAAGATCGTGCGGCCGCCTGCGTACGGGGCGACGCTCGTACGCGCGGACGCCACCGCGGCCGAGAAGCTGCCCGGCGTCACCGTCGTGCGCGACGGCAATTTCCTCGGCGTCGCGGCGCCGTCTGCGGCGGCCGCGAACGAAGCGGCGGCGGCGATCAAAGCCGAGTGGACGGCCGGATCCGGCGCATCGGCGCGCACGCTCTTCGCCGATCTGAAGTCGAAGGCCGAGGGCGGCGGCGCGCCGTTCTCCGCCGGATCGATGGACGAGGGTCTGGCGCGCGCCGACGTCAAGGCCGACGCGCAGTACACGATCGCCTACATCGCGCACGCGCCGCTCGAGCCGCGCGCGGCGGTCGCCGACTGGCGCGACGGCGCGCTCACGGTATGGACCGGCACGCAGCGGCCGTTCGGCGTTCAGGGCGAGCTCGTCGAGGCGTTCCATCTGCCGGCGGATCGCGTCCGCGTCGTCGTCCCGGACACGGGATCGGCGTACGGCGGCAAGCACACGGGGGACGCGGCGATCGAAGCGGCGCGGCTCGCGCGCGCGGCGGGGCAGCCGGTCAAGCTCGTGTGGACGCGCGAAGAGGAATTCGCGTGGGCGTACTTCCGTCCCGCCGGCGTGATCGACATCCGCGCCGGCGTCCAGAAAGACGGCACCGTCTGCGCGTGGGAGCTCCACAACTACAACTCCGGCCCGGCCGGCATTCGATCGCCGTACGCGTTCGCGAACCAGCGGATCGCGTTTCACGGCACGCAGGCGCCGCTGCGACAGGGGTCGTATCGCGGCCTGGCCGCGACCGCCAATCATTTCGCGCGCGAGTCGCAAATGGACGATCTCGCGCACGCGGCGGCCATGGATCCGCTCGCGTTCCGCCTGAAGAACCTGCGCGACGATCGGCTCGCGGCGGCGTTGAAAGCGGCGGCGGACAAGTTCGGGTGGAAAGCTTCGACCGCGCACGGCACGGGCCGCGGCATCGGTCTCGCCTGCGGCGTGGAGAAAGGCGGCTACACCGCCTGCTGCGTCGAGCTCGATGCCGATCGCGCGAGCGGACGGCTGACGCTCCGCCGCGTCGTCGTCTCGTTCGAGTGCGGCGCGATCCTCAACCCGAACGGTCTGCACAACCAGGTCGAAGGTTCGATCGTGCAGGGACTTGGCGGCGCGCTGTTCGAGGCGATCGACTTCGCGGACGGTCGGTTGACCAACGGGCGATTCGCCGATTACCGGCTCCCGCGCTTCAGCGACGTGCCGCCGATCGACGTCGTCCTGATCGATCGCCGCGATCTGCCGCCGGCCGGCGCCGGCGAGACGCCCATCGTCGGCATCGCGCCGGCAATCGGCAACGCAATCTTCGCGGCGACCGGCGTCCGCCTGCGATCGCTTCCGATGGTTCCTCACGGTCTCCCCACCGGCACCTCTCAGGTGTAGGTCCACGCTCGCGTGATAAGCTCGGCGGTTGAAACGCTCGGCTGAAGCCTTGAGCTACAGCGTGCAAGGCGCGTGACGTAGGCGAGGCTTTGGCCGAGTCGACATCGAGAGCGAGGTGTCATGAGACGCGTCGGACGCGCGGGTGTCAGCGCAGCGTTGCTTTTCTTGTCGTCCGCGACCGCGTTCGCCCAAACGGTGACCGGGACGATCCAGGGCACCGTGACCGACTCGAGCGGCGGCGTCCTGCCCGGCGTAACCGTCACGGTCAGACATCTCGACACGGGCCAGGAGCGCACCCTCGTCACCAACGGCGTCGGCTTCTACAGCGCGCCGTTCGTGCCAATCGGGAACTATCGCGTGAGCGCCGTGCTCTCGGGCTTCGGCACGGTCGTGCGCGAGAACGTCAGCGTCGGCCTCAACGACACGAAGGTCGTCGACGTCAAGATGGATCCGCGCCTCACCGACGTCGTGACGGTGACCGCCGAGCTCCCAGGTGTCAACACGAGCAGCGCGGAGATCAAGGGGTCGCTGACGGCGGAACAGATCGAGGACAAGCCGACGCTCAACCCGGGCAGCTTTCTGAGCCTCGCCGAGACGTTCTCCGGCTTCCAGGAAAATCCGACGTCGGGCCAGAACAACCCGACGGCGTCGTCCGGATCGTCGATCAACTTCAACGGCACGGGCACGCGCGGCGCGACGTTCCAGATCAACGGCGTCAACAACGACGACTCGTCGGAGAACCAGCACCGGCAGGGCGCGGCGCTCGCGACGATTCAGGAATTTCAGATCCTGAAGAACAGCTATTCCGCCGAATTCGGACGCGGCGACGGCGCGGTCGTCCTGGTGCAGACCAAGGCGGGCACGAACAGGTACCACGGCGATTTCTATCTGTACCGCCAGGACAGCCAGCTCAACGCGAAGTCGTTCTTCAACGCGAGCCAGCCACGGCCGATCAATCAACGCAGCGAGCCGGGCGCGACGCTCGGGTTCCCGCTGGTTCAGAACCGTCTGTTCGCGTTTCTCGCGGGCGACAAGACGTCGAGCAACGGCAAGAGCAACTACTCGCGCGACTACTTCCTCCCGAGCGAGCTCGACGGGCCGCGGCTGACGCGCGGCAACGACACGCCCGAAAACCGCGCGTTCATCGAGTCCTATCTCCGGCGCTTCCCCTCGACGTTCGTGAACAACGACGCGCGCAGCACCCGGACGTTCACGACCCAGCGCGAGTTCGACTTCCCCGACGACGATTATTCGGCGCGCGCCGACTGGACCCTTCGGCCCGGCCGCGATACGCTCGTCGGGCGGTTCCAGCGGACGCACCAGATCCGGTCGTCCCAGGACATCATCGTCGGCGAGCAGGCGCGGCAGAACAACCGGCAGAAGAACCTGGGGCTGACGTGGACCCGCGTCCTGTCGAAGACCACCGTTCTCGAGGCGCGCTACGGACTGGGGCTCCGATCCACCAACGTCGACATCGCAGCCGGCAACGACACGCCGATCATCCGTCTGACCTCGCCGGTCGCGCAGGCGACCGTCGGCAACGCCGGCAATTTTCCGATTCATCGCTCCCAGCGCGACGACCAGTTCGTCTACAACCTGACGACCGCGCTGGGATCGCGGCACTCGCTGAAGAGCGGCGTGGACGTCCGGCGCCAGCAGCTCGACGACCTCGCCGACAACAACTCGCGCGGCTCGTGGAGCTTCACGACGGCGTGCGGCGGCGTCGGCTATCCGAGCGCCTACGCGGCGTTCCTGGACGGCTGCGTCGCCAGCTTCACGAAGGGCTACGGTCCCTTCTTCCTCGAGAACCGGATCAACGAGTACAACGGCTACGTCGAGGACAAATGGCGCGTGCGCGACAACGTCACGCTGAACCTCGGCGTTCGCTACGAGTACGTCGAGGCGCCGCACGAGAAGGAGCAGCGGATCGAGTACGGGTACCGCGACGACAAGAACAACGTCGAACCGCGCGTCGGCGTGGCCTATGCGCCGCGGTGGCAGCGCGGATGGCTCGGCAGGCTCACCGGCGGCCCCGGCAACACCGCCCTTGCCGCCGGCTACGGGCTGTACGACGGGCGCATCTTCCAGTCAGTGTTCTCGCAGACGGGCGCGAGCGTCCGCTTCAACCCGCCGAACGCCGCGTCGCGCGTCTACAACACGCTTCCGGGCGTCCTGAACGTCGCCGATCCCAGCCTCGGATTCGTCTTCACACCCGGCGTGCCGGTCGCCGGCCGCGTGGGACTCACGATTCCGAATCCTGATCTCGAGATGCCGACGACCGGCAAATGGAGCCTGTCGCTCCAGCGGGGGATGCCGTGGAAGTCGACGCTGCGGATCGCGTACTCCGGCAATCACAACGACAAGCGGCTGCGATACGCGCAGGGCAACCTGCCGGTCTCGCCGCTCGCAGGCGGCATCCGCGTTGTCGACGATCCGAACAACGGGCCGCTTGCGGGATTCCCGGATCTTCGCGGCGTGCTGATCAACAAGATTGCCGACGACGTGCTCTGCGCGGGGACCGGGTTCCTGCCGGGCATCAACCCGACCGCCGCGTGTCCGACGACCGTGCCGATCGCGAACAACGAGATCAGCGCCCGCGTGCCGCGCACCAACGAGCGGCGGCCCGATGCGCGCTACACGACGAACCTGCTGATCAGCAACGACGCCGAGGCGTGGTACGACGGCCTCGAGCTCGAATGGGTCAAACGGCTGTCGAGCGGGATCCAGTTCCAGGTCGCCTACACCTACAGCAAATCGCAGGACACGACGTCGGAGGCCACGTTCGTCGGCGCCGGCGACTCGAATCAGAACGGGCCGAACAAGGGCTTCGCGAAGGGATTGTCGCGGTTCCACACGCCGCACCGGTTCACCCTCAACGGCAGCTACCGGCTGCCGTTCTTCGCCGGCCGACGCGATCTCGCGGGGCTGGCGCTCGGCGGCTGGCAGCTGTCGGGGGTGCTGAAGTTCGTGTCAGGGACGCCGTTCACGGTCATCGACGGCAGCGGGCGCGATCTGAACTTCGACGGCTTCGTCGAAGCGCGCCCGATTCTCGTCGATCCCGGCGTGCTCGGCGCGCACGTCGACAATCCGGCCCGGTCGCAGCAGCAGCTGCCCCTCTCCGCTTTCCGGTCGGCCACCTTCAACGACGGCATCGACGCCATCGTGCCGCGCAACGCGTTCTACGGCGATGCGTACCACGACGTGGACCTCGGGCTGTTCAAGAGCTTCGAGGGGCTGCGCAAGGGACAACGGCTGACGCTGCGGCTCGAGGCGTACAATGTGTTCAACTGGGTGCAGTTCGCGTATCCGACGACCGACATCACGAGCGCGAGCTTCGGACGGATAGTCGGCACCTCGACCGCGTATACGCCTCGACAGCTCCAAGTCGCCATCAGGTATATGTACTAATGTAGGGTGAAGTGAAGACGATCGACTGGCCGCCGCCGCGACGGCCGCGGCGGCGTGCGCGTCTCCTCCTCGTCGCCGTCCTCGCCGTGCTCTTGCTCGGCGCCGGCACCGCGCTCTCCTATTACGTCGACGCGCTCTGGTTCGACTCGCTCGGCTACGGCGCGGTGTTCTGGACGTCGCTGAACCTCCAGGCGACGGTCTTCACGCTCTTCGCCGCGGCGACCTTCGCGGTCCTCTACGGATCGTTCCGCGCGCTGAAGCCGACCGATCTCGCCGATCTCGCGAGCGGCGCGATTCTCATCAACGGCCAGCCCGTCCGGCTGCCGGTCGAGCCAGTGCTGCACGGCGTCGCGCTCGTCCTCGCCGCGATCATCTCGTTCGCGACCGGCGCCGGCCTCATGGCCGAGTGGCCGGCGCTCGCGTTGTACTGGTATGCCGGCGCGCAGGCCGGACCGGCCGATCCGATCTTCGGCCGGCCGCTCGGCTTCTATCTGTTCACGCTGCCGGCGTGGCAGCTCGTGTCCGGCTGGCTGATGACGCTGTCGGTGATCGTCGCGCTGATGGCCGTCGTGTTCGCGGGCATCGCGGGCGGATCGCGCGCGCTGACCGGCCGCCTCCGCGGCCCACTCGGCGCCGGCTGGCGCGGCGTCTCGATCGCCGTCGCCGCATGCCTCCTGATTCTCGCCATCCGCGTGTACCTCGGGCGGTTCGATCTGCTGTTCGCCGAGCACACGATCTTCGCCGGCGTGCGCTACACCGACGCGCACGTGACGATCGCCGGCCTGCTCGTGGTGTCGCTCGCGCTCGTTCTCGGCGCCGTCATCGCGGCCCTCAACGCCGTCTCCGCGCCGAAACTCCGATGGCTCGTCGCCGCGATCCTTCCTGCCGCGGTCGCCTACATCGTCGTCGGCCTGCTCGGCTGGTACGTCGGCACGTTCATCGTGCGGCCCAACGAGCTCGTGCGCGAACAGCCGTACATCGCGCACAACATCGCGTTCACGCGCGCGGCGTACGGCCTGAGCGGCATCGAGCAGCGCGCGTTCCCCGCGGAGACGTCGATCGACGCGATCGACCCGGCCGCCAATCAGGCCACGCTGCGGAACACGCGGCTCTGGGACTGGCGCGCGCTGCAGGATACGCTGCGGCAGATCCAGGAAATCCGCACCTACTACGACTTCCCCGACATCGACATCGATCGCTACGAGGTGAACGGCGCCGTCGCGCAGATGATGCTCGCCGCGCGCGAGCTGAACGTCGACAAGCTGCCGCAGAGCAGCCGCAACTGGATCAACGAGAAGCTGATCTACACGCACGGCTACGGCGTCACGATGAACCCGGTCAACGGCTTCACGCCGGAAGGGCTGCCGACGCTGGTGCTCGGCAACATGCCGGTCCAGAGCACGATTCCGGGAATTCAGGTCACGCGCCCGGAGATCTATTTCGGCGAGCTGACGAACACCGACGTCTACGTCCGGACGCGCCAGAAGGAATTCAACTACCCGCAGGGCGAATCGAACAGCTTCACGTTGTACGAAGGCGCCGGCGGCATCGCGATCGGCGGCGTCTTCCGCCGGCTGCTCATCGCGCTCGATCGCGGCGACCTCGCCAAGCTGCCGTTCAGCGACGACGTCACCGCGGACAGCCGGCTCCTGATGCGGCGCAACGTCCGCGTGCGCGTCCGCGCGCTCGCGCCGTTCCTCGCCTACGACGACGACCCGTACATCATCGTCGGCGACGACGGCCGGCTGTCGTGGATGATGGACGCGTTCACCACGTCCGACACCTATCCGTATTCGCACCACTCGCGCCTCGATCGCGGTTCAATCAATTACATCCGCAACAGCGTGAAGGTGGTGATCGACGCCTACGACGGCTCGACGACGTTCTACGTGTTCGACGACGCGGATCCGATCGTGGCGGCGTACCGGCGCGTGTTCCCGTCGCTGTTCAGGGACGCGGCGGCCATGCCGCCGGCGCTCCGCAAGCACGTGCGCTACCCTGAGCTGCTGATCGAGCAGCAGGCAGCCATCTACACGCTCTATCACATGAGCGATCCGGGACTGTTCTACAACCGCGAGGACCTGTGGGCCATCGCGACCGAAGTGGGCACCAACAACCGCGGTCAGCAGGCGACGATCCCGATGGACGCGAACTTCGTCCTGATGACGCTGCCGGGCGAGCGGTCCACGGAGTTCATCGAGATCCTGCCGTTCACGCCGGCGAACCGCAACAACCTGATCGGCTGGATTGCGGGCCGCAGCGACGGCGAGCACTACGGCAAGGCGATCGTCTTCGATTTCCCGAAGACGAAGCTCGTCGACGGGCCGCTGCAGGTCGAGGCGCGCATCGATCAGAATCCGCAGCTCTCCTCGCAGCTGACGCTCTGGAACCAGCAGGGATCGCACGTCCGCCGCGGCAGCCTCCTCGTGATCCCGATCGGACGCGGGCTCCTGTACGCCGAGCCGATCTACCTCCAGGCCGTGCACAGCCCGATGCCGGAGCTGCGCCTCGTCGTGCTCGCGACCCAGGATCGGCTCGCGTACGGACCGACGTTCGAGAGCGCGCTCGCGGGGTTGTTCGGCAACACCGCCGCGACTGCGGCGTCCGCAGCGCCCGCCTCCGCCGGCGGTGCGATCGTCCCGCCGGCTGCGGCGAGGCAGGCAGGCGAGACGGACATGAACGCCCTCATCGCCGACGCGGCGCGCGACCTCGAGGCGTACCAGCGCCTCACCGCCGAAGGCAAGCTCGGCGAGGCGGGGCAGCGCCTCGAGGCGCTCAAGCAGAAGCTCGATCAGCTCGCGAAGATGAAGCGCTGATGGTTGCTTACCAGTAACATACCGGGAATGTCCATCCGGCTCCTCGCGTTGACGTGGCTCATCGCCGCGACCGTTTCCGCTCAGAACGTCACGATCAAGGTCGTCCCGCCGCCGCCCGACGTGAGCGCGCCGCCCGCCGACGCGGTCACGAGCTCGACGGGCCTGGCGTCGAAGGTCATCACGGCGGGCTCCGGCGGCGATCATCCGTCCGCCAGCGATCTCGTCGTCGTCGATTTCACCGGATGGACGGCCAAGGACGGGAAGATGTTCGACAGCACCGTCTCGCGCGGCCGGCCTTTCACGTTCCGCGTCAACGGCGTCATCGCCGGGTTCGCCGAAGCGCTGCAGTTGATGATCCGCGGCGAGACGCGGCGCGTATGGATTCCCGAGAACCTCGCCTACAAGGGCGCGGCCGGCAAGCCGGCGGGCATGCTCGTGTTCGATCTGACGCTCCGCGAGATTCCAACGCGTGCGCCCGCTGACGTGAAAGCGCCGCCCGCCGATGCACAGCGGACCGCCTCGGGCGTGGCCCACAAGGTGCTGCAGGATGGCGTCGGCGGCCGTCATCCGAGCGCCGCGAGCACCGTAACGGTCAACTACATCGGCTGGACGACGGACGGGAAGATGTTCGACAGCTCCTTCAATCGCAATGCCCCGGCCGTGTTCGCGCTGAAGGACGTCATCGCCGGGTGGACCGAAGGCATTCAGCTGATGGTCGAAGGCGAGAAGCGGCGCTTCTGGATCCCGCAGACGCTGGCCTACAAGGGCGAGCGTCCGCCGTTCGGGATGCTCGTGTTCGACGTGGAGCTGCTGAAATTCCAGTAGGACGTCAGCGCGCTTCCCTCCCGGATCTCCCCGGCACTCCCGGCCCGCCCGGCCGGGCGCCCTTTTCCGCGATGGTCCGGCACGCGCGCTGGAAGCGATCGGCCAGCGCCCGCCGAACCGGTTCCGGAACGGGACCGATCCGCGACCAGTTCGCCTGCGCCTGCCGCACTTCGTCCTGCGCGGCGCGCCAGCGGCTGTCCTCGTCGACTTTCCCGCCGATCGTGTTCGCGGCGAGCGCCTCCTTGAGCATCGCCGCCAGCCGCGTCGACGCCGACAGCGCTTCGTCGGAGGCGGGCGACACCCCGCGGCTCAGCGAGCCGGCCAGCTCCTCGATGCGCTTGACGAGCGCCTCCATGCGCTTGCGGTTTGCGTCGGGATCGAGATCGGTGCCGGCGAAGACCGTCGGCCAGCGCTCGGCGACGGCGCGAAACGCCGTCTGAAACCGATCCTCGAGCGCGAGCGCGCGCTCGCGGTCGACGCCGCGCGCGGCGATCTCCAGCTGCCATCGGCGGCGGAGGTCGCGTACTTTCGCGAGGACGTCGGCGGGCGGCTGATCTGGGAGACTGGCGTCGGTCTGCGCGGCGTCCGCCGGCTGGCCGCCGGCGAGCGCTTCGAGCTCGGCGACGATCGCTTCGCGCGCGGCAATCCGCTCGGCGCGCGCGACGTCGTGGCGCGACGCGTAGCGCGTGAAAAAAGCGTCGCACGCGGTGCGGAAGCGCTGCCAGATCGCCTCGGCGCGCGTCTTCTTGACCGGGCCGATCGTCTTCCACTCCGCCTGCAGCCGCTTGATCTCGGCGGCCGCCGCCTCCCAGTCGGTCGAGGCGGCAAGCGCTTCGGCCTTCGCGCAGAGCGCGTCCTTCTTGGCGAGGTTCTCGGCCCACAGCGCCTTGCGCTGGACGAGATCGTCGTGGCGGCGCGTGAAGAACGTGTCGCACGCGGCCCGGAAGCGCTCCCAGATGGCTTTTTCCTGCCCGCGGGTCACGGCCCCGATCCGCTTCCACTCGGCCTGCAGCCCCTTGATCTCCTCGGCAGTCTTGATCCAGCTCGTCGATCCGGCGAGCGCCTCGGCGCGCTCGCATAACGCGATCTTGCGCGCGAGATTGCCGACGCGCGCTTCGGCCTGGGCCGCGAAGTACGCCTCGCACCGCGCCCACAGCTGGTCGTGGGCGGCCTTGAAGCGGCGCCACAGCGCATCGCCCTGGCCGCGTGGAACGTCGGCGGCCGCGCGCCACTGCGCCTGGAGATCGCGGATCTGGCGGACGATCTGGTCGGGATCGACGGGCCGGGCCGCTGCACCCTCGACGCTTGCGGCGGCGGCCTTGTCGAGCGCTTCCATCTTCGCGCACAGCTGCTCCTGCACGCTCAGGTTCGCGAAGCGCTTCCACTCGTCGGCCTCGCGCAGCTCCTGCACTTTCGGCGTCAGCGCGGTGTGCGCTGCCTTCAGGCGGCGGACGATCTCCTCGTGATCGCGCTTGGTCGGCAGCGGCGGCATCGTGCCGAGCGCGGCGCGGATGTCGTGCAGCGCGCGCTCGCCCGCCTTGAGCGACAAGTCGGCGCGCGCCGCCAGCGGCTCGACGCGGTTGACCAGCTGCTGCAGCCGTGCAAGCCCCTCGCGTCGATGGCGGGCATCGGCTTCGCGCGCCTCCGCTTCGCGCGCGGTGAGGCGCGTCTCGGCCGCCGCGAATTTCGCGGCCGGCTCAGGATCGATGGTGATGCCGGCGATGAGGTCGGTCCATTCCCGTCGCGCGACCGCGATCCGGCGGCGCGCGGCCGCCAGGTCGGCGTCAGCCGACGCGCGATCGGCCTCGTCTGCGAGCTCGGCGAGCCGCGCGTCACGGCGGGCGGCTTCCTTCTGCGCCGCCTCGTCCTGCGCCACGTGCCGCGCCCGCTCGGCGGCCTCGCGCTCCTCGCGCCGCCGCGCCGCTTCTTCGTCGGCCCGCCGGCGCTCGGCGGCTTCGGCCTGCGCCCGCGCCTCCTCCGCCGCGCGCGCGGCCGCCGCGGCTTCGGCCGCCGCCGCGCGCTGCCGCTCGACGCGCGCGATCTCGTCGGGATCGGGCGGCGGCGGAGCGGCAGCCGCCGCTTCGGCGGCGGGACGCTCGTCCTGCTCGCGCAGGATCGCCCGCGCCCGCTTCGCGGCGCTCTTGTTCTTGGCGCCCGCCGCGATCGTCTCGAGGTCACCGCGATCGGGCAGCCGGTCGAGCGCCGCCAGCGCCGTGTCCCTGAAGTCGCTGTTCATCGCGACCGCCAGCACCTCGTCGTGCTCGCTCACCGATTCGAGCGCCGCGGCGCGGACCGACTCGACCGCGGCGTGGCGCGCGATGGAGCCCAGCGTGCGCGCGTCGTGGACGCGCGCGAGCGCCGCGCGCGCGACCGCCTCGCGCGTCGAGCTCTTCGCGACGAGCGCCAGCGTCTTCGCGCCCGACGCCGCGCCGAGCGCCTCGAGCGCGTCGACCGCCGCGAGGCTCTCGCCTTCCTCGACGCCCTCGAACGCCTCGAGCGCGATGTCGCGCAGCATCTCCACCGCCTGATCCCGCACCGCCGCGTCGCGATCCTCGCGCGCCACCGTCGTGAGCGCCGGCGGATCCATCAGCTTGGCCACCGCCGCCCGCCGCACCCGCGGATCGTCGTCCTCGCGCGCGACCGCGGCGAGCTCCGCTCGTTCGTCGATCGGCAGCTCCTCGACGTACGCGAGCCGGACGGCCGGATCGGGATGCTTGCTCAGGGGCTGCGACCGGAACCGATCAAGAAGTGCCATGGCGCGTCACACCCAATTCAGCCAGCCGCGCGGCGATTTCTCCGCCGTGCGTCGCGGCGCCAACCTGCTTGTCGATCGCGAGCACGCGGCGATCGGCGCCGATGTAGAACGTCCATCGCGACGCGAAACCGCTCGCGCCGAGCACGCCGTACGCCCGCGCCGTGTCCTTCGTCGCATCGCTCAGGATCGGATAGTCGAGATCGAGCGATCGCGCGAATTTCGCGTTGGTCTCGGGCGTGTCGACGCTCGCCGCGAACAACCGCACGTCGAACTGCTTCAGCCGCTCGCCGCTCTCCCGGAGCGACACGCATTCGGCCGTTCAGCCGCCGGTGAACGCCTTGGGAAACCACGCGATCACCACCGGGCGGCCGCCCGCCATGACGTCGGTCAGCCGATATGTCCGGCCGTCGGAAGCCGGCAGCGTAAAGTCCGGCGCCAGATCGCCGATGTTCAACGTGATGTGTCCCGGGTGACCCGCGCCGGTCGCCAGCGTCGCGGCGCCCTCGACGACGGCGCCCACGGTCGCCGCAATCGTCCGCAGGAGTCTCAGGGCGTTCACGCGCGTTCCAGGCGAACCATGTCATTCTATTAAACGCAAGAGACGCGATTTCGTATTCCCGGAGTCCAATTCACGAATGAAATTCGA
>Ga0114129_10002346_pt1 | contig 26282 bp, 17 predicted proteins | sample RhiMetdeltSRZDD1_FD_80071 | JGI IMG/M metagenome (GOLD analysis project Ga0114129, IMG submission 80071) | Populus rhizosphere microbial communities from Tennessee, USA - Rhizosphere MetaG P. deltoides SRZDD1 (version 2) (version 2) | ecosystem: Host-associated > Plants > Roots > Rhizosphere >...
AACTGCTCCGGCGTCAAGCCCGAGCCGATCTTCTGCTGGAACGGGAGCCGGCGAATTCGGGCGTCCTGGATCCGCTCCACGTGGAGCGCGTCGACGCGCTCACAGATCGCAGTGAGCGTGATCGGCAGCGCGTCCATCGCGAAGCCGGGGTTGACGCCGGTGCCGACCACCGCGACCTTCGCCTTCTTGGCCGCGGCGTCGATCTTCCTCGCAAGCGCCCGATTCGAGAGCCAGGGATACGAGAGCTCCTCGGTAGTGGAGACGACGGGCAGTTTCAGCTTGAGGACGCTCTCGAGCTGCGGCCAGATACGCTTCAGGCTGGAGCTCGTGCAGAGCACTGCCGCCTGCGGCTTCGCCTTGCGGATCGCGCCAGGAGCGTCGGCCGCGACCTTGATACCGGTTCGCCTGCCCAGGCCGATGAGCTCGCCCAGGTCCTTGCCCAGCTTGGCGGGGTCGATGTCGACGGCCGCGACGATCTTGAAGTTGCTGCGGGAAAGAAGCTGGCGCGCGACGCCCGCTCCGATCGGGCCGAGGCCCACGATCACGACTCTGGTCGGCATGAGTTCGGCTCCTTCGTCGACGAAGCGGAGACGCCACACGCGGCGACACGATGATAACTCGCTCTTGTGGCGGCCTCGACGTGGCTCCGAGGCCGGGGCCCGCTCTCGAACCACCCCATCGCTAGGGTGTGCGTTTCTCGATGCTCGCAGGCGTGCTTCGGCCCGAAGGCGCTTCAGGCCAGCAGGGTATCGGTGTGTCCGCGCCGCCGCTCGTCGAGACGGCGACAGCCCTCGAGCAGCAGCCCGTTGAAGTCGTCGCTCATCGGCAGGCCATCGACGCGAGCGCTGCGGTCGAACTCGAACTCGCCCGTGGACCAGGCGATGAAGTCGTAGACGACGTCGGCGCCGCGTTGGTCGCCACCGGTCGCCGAAAAGATCTGGCCGCGGCGGAACCCGATCCGCAGTGACTGGCTGCCGCGGCGGGCCACGAGAACGCCGGAGAGCTGGTTCAAGTGGCAGATCTGCAGCACTGCGGGCGCACCCATCAGCTCGACCGTTCCGCGGAGGCCGGCCCCCGGCGCCTCGCCCGGAATGTCGGCCGTGAAGCGGCGCAGCACCAGCTCGAGCCGAATCAATAGCTCACGCGAGGGTGTGGGTTTCGCGAGGTAGTCGTCCGCTCCAGCCTGGAGTGCCTGGTGCCGGCGGTCGCAATCGTCCAGCGCCGACAGGAACACGATCGGCGTGCGCCGCAGCAGGCTGTGCCCGCGCATGCGCCGGCAGAACTCGAGGCCGCTCTCGTCCGCGAGCTGCGCCTCGGTCACCACCAGCCATGGATGCCGGGCGACGGCGACGCGCAGCGCATCCTCTCCGCTCGCCGCCTCGTAGACGGTGAAGTCATGATGCTGCAGGCTCTTCACGAGCGACCGGCGCGCCGCCACGTCGGGATCCACGACCAGCGCGGAGCGCAACGGGACCGGCGTCTTCTCGAACGGGTGCGCCAGCGGCTCACTCTGGCCTCCGCGGGCCGGGGCTGGCCCGTCGAGAGCCGGGAACTCACCCTCGTCGAAGACCTCGACGAGCCCCTGCACCAGGCGGCGCGCGCTCGCGTCGCGCGGCAGCAGCCCGACGACAACGAAACGGCAAGATTCTTCGCTCTGCGGCTCGTGCCGCAAGGTGACGATCGGGAAATGGGCTTGCGGGTCGAGGAGCACTGGGCGGAGGACCGCGTAGCCCACCCCGAGCGAAGCGAGGGCGTCGTCGAAGGCCGCATGTCCGCGCCGGTGCGCGGCTTGCGGCTCCGGCGAGAGCACGTCGAGCTCCAGGTCGACGAGCAGCAGGTCGACGGCGGAAACGGCCGCGACGCGCACTGCCGCCGTCGCATCATGCGTCACGAACACCCAGTAGTCCTCCCGGCGCAGGATGCGCTCGGTCGAGTATCGATGGATCGTGTCGCGCTCGAGGACGACGACGCGGCGCTCCAGGAGCTGCCCTTTGAGCCGCTCGGGCTGGGGCGCTCTCAGCTCTGACAACTCCGGCTCCGGTGACTGAGGACGAATCGGTCACGCGCCGAGCGGGAGGGAGAGGCGGGTCCAACGCCTCGTATCCGCTGCGCTAAACGTCCCCGCCAACGAACCAGGGGATTGGCATGATGCGAGGCCTGCGGAAGGCTGTCAAGCCTTTTTCACGCAATGGCTTACAGTGAATCTTATCTCAACAGAAAATGTATCCGGATTTTCAGTCATGCACGCTAGAACCGACTGAACCGGCTCATTCTGACTCGCGCGGGAGGCCGGAACGGTGCGGCGACTTTCCGGGAGTGGGACTAGCGGGCTCCCGCAAGGGAAGCCAGGACCCAGTTGACCAAGGCGACGACCAGACTTCCCAGGATGCCCGGCACGATCCCGCTCACGGCGTAGCCCGGGATCAGCAGTGATGCGAGCCATAGCAGGATCCCGTTGAGGATCAGGTAGAAGATCCCGAGCGTCACGATGATCAGAGGGATGGCAAAGAAGATCGCCACTGGCCTCACGACTGCGTTGAAGAGGCCGAAGATCAACCCGGCGAGGAGCAGCGTCACCAGGCTTCCCCTGAAGGTGATCCCGGGCACGATCGTGGTCGCAAGCAACGCCACCGCGTTCAACAGCACGGCTAGAAGAAGTCCCATGCGTTCCTCCTGCAGCGCCTTACGATCCTCAAGCGCAAACCGTGTGGAGGCGGAGCCTGACCGATTGATCTCGGTGCAAGGCGCGCGACTGGAGCGCGGTGGTAGGGAGCGCCTCGGTTGCCCGAAGCGCTCCCTACTCCTGCTGGCCCGGAGCGTGCGCTCAGGGCTGGAAGGACAGGTTCTCGATCTGGACGGCCGTCAGTTTCACCCTGCTGGCGAGGACCTGGGTACCTTGGCAGTTCAGGACGACACTCCCGCCTCCGGCGGTTAGATCGGCCGCCGCAGAAAGCGGCAGAGTGTCTGTATCCGGGGAGCCGAGCTGAACCGCGGACTCATCGACGACGCCTCCTCCAGCCTCGAGCGTGCATTCGACGAGCGCCGTGGTCTGATCGTTGGCGAGCTCGAACTGTGCCTTGGCCACGACAAAGTAGTTGCCCGCGGCGAGGTTCAAGGTGGCGAGGTCCACACCATTGGTGATGCTGACGGCATCCGCTGGCGCGGACGCAAAGGCGTCGCTGGGTCCCCTGGGGCCTTCAGGTCCCGCGGGTCCAGCTGGGCCCTCAGGCCCCTCAGGTCCGGCAGGTCCTGCCGGTCCGATGGCTCCCGCTGGTCCTGCCGGTCCCGCCGGTCCAACCGCACCGGCCGGCCCTGCCGGTCCTGCCGGCCCAGCCGGTCCGATGGCTCCCGCAGGTCCTGCCGGGCCCGCCGGGCCCGCCGGTCCTGCCGGCCCCGCCGGTCCGATAGCTCCCGCAGGTCCTGCTGGTCCCACTGGTCCGGCCGGACCTGCTGGTCCCGCGGGTCCAGTCGCTCCCGTATCCCCTTTCGGGCCTTCTGGCCCTCGCGGTCCGGCGGGTCCGGCCGGGCCTGGCGGTCCCGCAGGTCCCGCCGGTCCTTCCGGGCCGGGAGGCCCAGGCGGCCCCGGGGCGCCACGCCCGTTCAAGAGGAGGAAGCTATCGTGCATCCGACAGTCCTCGGGTCCAGAAACGACGCGCCAGTTTCCGTTCGTGCGGTTGAAGCAGGTGGGAATCGGGTCCGAGGACTGAGCCTCGACGGACACTGCGAAACCCACCAAGGACAATGCGAGGGACGCACACACTGCCACGGCTCTGCGTGTTCTCATCGGGCCCCCTCGAGCTCGTTACAACCCGGACCACCGGTTCCGGTCCACTACATCACTATCTTCAACCGGCCGGGTCAATCTACGCATTCGGGTCGCCTATGGACCAGTCAGGGCCGACGTTGTAGCACGCGGGCGTCATGAACGTCAACGAGATTTCGCCTGGAATGATCGGGAACCGCTAGTCTTAAGCGGATTCCTCGCGACAGATCACTTATACGTATTCAGTGTCCCGTCTATTCACTCAGGGGGTACGTGCATCATGGGTCAGGCAGGGCGAATGCTAGATACGCGTCGCTCGACTTCGTGCCCATCTTCCCGCCGCCCGCCGCGATCACGACGTACTGGCGGCCTCCGGCTTCATAGGTGGCGGGCGTCGCGTAGCCGCCCGCCGGCAACGTTGTCTCCCACAGCACCTCGCCCGTTCGCTTGTCGAAAGCACGGAACTTCTCGTCCTTCGTGGCAGCGATGAAGACGAGACCGCCCGCGGTGACGATCGGGCCGCCGTAGTTCTCGGTTCCCGTGGGCGGGATCCCACGGCGGCGCAGCTCCTCGAACTCGCCGAGGGGGACCGACCAGCGGATCTCACCCGCGTCCAGGTCGATCGCGTTGAGCGTGCCCCACGGCGGCTTCACTGCGGGGTAGCCCTCCGGATCGAGGAAGCGGTTGTAGCCGAGGTGAGCGTACGGCCGTCCGGCGAGCGCGGCCTCGCCGTCCGGGGCGTCGGGCTCGGGCTCCCCGCGCGCGTACGCGGCGACCGCCGCGTGCTCGCCGGGCGACAGGAATGCGAAGCCGGGCATGACGCCCTTGCCTTTCAGGATGATCGCGAGCGTGTCGCCCTCTGCCTGGCGCTTCTCGAGCTCGACGAGCGACGGAGACTGCGCCTGGGGAGCGCCCTGTCGCGCCGCGCCGTGGCAGACGGCGCAGTGCTGGGCGTAGACGCGCGCACCGAGCGGAAGCGTTCCGGCCGCCGGCACCTTTCGCATCTCGAGGATCCACGGCATCTCGTTGGCGTTCACGTACAGCAGGCGCGTCTCCGGATCGAACGCGGACCCGCCCCACTCGGCGCCGCCGTCGAAGCCCGGGAAGATGATCGTGCCTTCTGTGCTCGGCGGCACGAACTGGCCGGCGCTGCGCACCTGGCGCAGGCGTTCGAGTACGGCGGCGCGCGAGGCGGGCGAGATAAAGGTCGCATCGGCCTCGCCGAAGAGCTGGCGCGCGAACGCGGGCGGGTGGCGGGGCAGCGGTTGCGTCTTGGAGGTTTCCTCTTCCAGCAGGTCCGAGGCCGGAACGGGACGCTCCTCGATCTCGAAGACCGGCTTTCCGCTCTCGCGCTCGAACACGAACACGTGTCCCGACTTGGTCGCTTGTGCGACTGCGTCGATCGTCCGCCCGCCCCGCCGCACGTCGACGAGCACGGGTGACTGAGGCAAGTCGCGGTCCCACAGGTCGTGATGCACCAGCTGGTAGTGCCACACGCGCTCTCCGGTCGCAGCCCGAAGCGCGATCAAGCAGTTGCCGAAGAGGTTCGCACCCTTGCGGTCGCCGCCCCAGAAGTCGAAGGCGGGCGATCCGGTCGGGACGTACACGAGCCCGCGTGCCTTGTCCAGGCTCAGGCCGCTCCACGAGTTCGCGCCGCCAGCCGTCTTCCACGCGTCGGGAGGCCAGCTTTCGTGCCCGTACTCCCCGGGCCGCGGAATGGTGCGGAAGGTCCAACGCACGGCCCCCGTCCGAGCGTCGAACGCGCGCACGTGGCCGGGGGCGGCGGGGCCCGGGCCCTCGCCGACGCTGCTGCCGAGAATCAGCAAGTCGCCGTAGACGACCCCGGGCGTCGTCGCACGCACGTAGGCGCCGGCGAGATCGCGGCCGAGCCCCTCGCCGAGATCGACACGTCCGTCCCGGCCGAAGCCCGGGACGAGCCGGCCAGTCGCCGCGTCGAGCGCAAAGAGCGTCTGGCCGGCGCTGTAGAAAACGCGGCGCTCCCGGCCATCGCTCCAGAAAACGACGCCGCGATTGACGCCGAGCCCGAGCGTGCCGGCGCTCGCGTTCGTGGGATCGAAACGCCACAGCTCGCGTCCCGTCGCCGCGTCGAGCGCGAATGCATTGAGCCCGGGGGAGGTGGCGTAAAGCACGCCGTCGACCACGATCGGATTGCACTGGATCTGCGAGCGGCCCTCGCTGCGAGCGTCTCCAGTCCGGTAGCTCCAGGCGAGCTTCAGTCGGGCGACGTTGCCGCGGTGGATCGCCGCGAGCGGCGAGTGCTGCGTGTGCCCGGGATTGCCGCCGTGGGTCCGCCACTCACGTTCCGCAAGAATGGGGGAGCCTTCCTCGGCCGCCGCCCGATCGAGGGTGGCGAGAGCGAGGGACACGGCTACGAGTGAAACCGCAAACGACGCGTGACGGTTCATGCTGACGCAGGATAGACGCTCGCGCGGGACGCGGCAATCGGCTCTGACGAAGTGGTTCTCCGACGACCCGGCTACTGGACGGCGAAGGCGAGGTCGTCGTGGTCGTTGTACGAGCCCGCCCCGCAGGCGGCCACGCTCCCCTGGTAGCGGAAGCGCGCCCGCACCGCCTGCAGCCCTCCTGCCGGCAGGGTGTAGGTCGCCGAGAGCGTCTGCGCCCCCGCCGCCGAGGGTGTCAAGGTGGTGATGAACGTCCAGGCGGGGCTCGCCGCGTTCGCCGTGTAGTAGAGATCGAGGTGGTCCGCTGAGGGAGTCGTCCAGGCCCAGACCGTCGCCTCGATCTTCACCGTCTTGCCCGGCGCGAGCGGCGTTCCGTCCAGCGTCGCGACCACGATGCGGTCGTTCGACTCGTCCGCGTGGAAGCTGCCCGAGCTTCCGTCGCTGCACGAGCTGGCGATGGTGTTGGGTTGATTGGGCTCGGGCCCCCGCGTGCCGCGGCCCAGCAGCAGGGACGCTCCCGAGTCGCACCAGCTCGCGACGAGCCCACAGCGCGGGGCCCGGAGCGTCGCATCGTACTCGGCCGTCCCCGCAGGGCTCGACGCTGTCAAGGTGACGTCGTCGCTGGCGGTGGCGCTGCCGTCGCTCAGCGTCAGCCGGAACACGTACACGCCCGCGGTCGCAGGCGTGACGCTGGCCACCGCCTGAGCGGGGTTATCGATGACCGTCGCCGGACCCGATACCTGCGACCAGGCGAAGCTGAGCGGGCCGGGGCCGCTGTCGGGATCGCTGCCGCTGCCGTTCAAGGTCGCTGCCGTGCCCGCGACCACGGTCTGGTCCGTGCCCGCGTTGGCGGTGGGCGGCAGATTGCCGTCGTCATCGAGCCCGCCCTTGGCGAGCTCTGCCAGGTAGGCGGCGGAGAGCTTGGCGAACTTCACCGCGTGGTGCGCGTTGTTGCCGCTCAGGGCCAGGGTGTCGCCGGACGAGTGGATGCGCGGGTTGGAATCGTTCAGGGTGGACTCGAACGGAAACGACGCCACATAGCCCCGCGAGTTCCAGGACGCGTGGTCCGAGCAGGCGTACCCGCACTGGGTGGTGGTGCGGGGCAGGCCCAGGTAGACGTCCACGAGCTGCTCCAGGAACGCGTTCTGCGCCGCGTTGGTGTGGTCGGTGATCATCGCGATGTCGACTGACGGCGTGCCCTTGTAGTTGGTCATGTCGAGCTGGAGCACGCCGACCACGTTCACGTTCGCGCTGCGGTGCTGCGCGGCGATGGCGGCCGAGCCGCGCAGGCCCACCTCCTCGGCCGCGTACGCCATGAACTTCACCGTGCGCTGCGGGCGATAGCCGTTCGCCATGGCAACGCGGATGACCTCGGACAGGCTGGCGACGCCGGACGCGTCGTCGTCCGCGCCGGGCGCTCGCCCCCACGGGCCGAAGTTGATCGAGTCCTGGTGCGCGCCCAGCACCACTACCTCGCCGGGCAGGGTCGTGCCCTGGATGGTGAGGATGACCGAGGGCTGCGGGGTGGTACTGCTGGGATGCGACAGGAGCTCGACCGTGACGTCCGGTCGACCCTGCGCATAGCCGGCCCAGAGGTCGCGAATCCAGGCGGCGGAGTCCTTGCCGGTCTGGGTGGTGTGGTAGCGGGTGTAGAACGCGGCGAGGGCTTCGATCGTGCCACGGACGTTGGTCTCCTGGATGCCAGACAGGAGGGTCTCGACGACTGGTCCGTTGTCGATCGTGTAGGCGACGAGTGGCTCGAGCGGGGCGAGCGACAGCTCCTGGGTCACGGCCTCGAAGGCAGCCTCGCGTGACTCGTGCGCCACGAAGCCGCCGCAGCGATGGAGCCGCTCGTGGATGATCCGGGAGAGTAGCGGGAGGCGGTCCTCGCGGATGCGTGCCACCACAATATCCCCCTCCGACTCGATCTGCAGTACCGGCGCGCGAGCCGCCAGAGCCAGGGCCGGCAGAACCCGATCGGCTTCCTCCTGCCCGAGCGTGATCCAGATTTCGGAAGACGGAGGGGGTGCGCTTCCTCCCGGTAAGGCGACGGCCAGAGCCAAGGCTCCGAACCGCAGAATCCGGGAAACTTGCTGCTTCATGGCTCTGCACCTCTAGACGACGGACGGCGAGGTTCGGCAGTCCCTGAAGTTCTCGCTCGCGCGTTCGCGGTTGCGCAGAACATACGCAAGGACGAACTACTCTGTCATGACGCGGTGGTACTGGCCCGGTGTGGTACCTGGGTACTTCTCGAACGGCCAGCGAGCGGCCGTGACGCCGCGGACCGCTCCGAAGTCAGGTCAGGGGAAGATCAGATCCAGCGCATGGGCGCGGCTATCGCCGAAGCGTGTACTGCAGCTTGACGAGCAGCTCGTTCGCGTCGCGGCGCCAGCGGTCCTGGATCTCGCGCAGGTTGTGGTTGTAGATCACGAACAGGTCTCCCCGTGGGTTGAATGTCCAGCGCAGCCGCGTGTTGGTCCCGAAGGCCCGGTCCCCCGTGTCGTACTGCAGGAAGCTGTCGAGCTGCAGGTTGGGCGACAGGTTCAGACGGGCCCGCGTGCCGACAAGGGTGAGATCAAATTTGCCCTGCTCGAGGTTACCGATGTCGCGCTCGGCCTCGACCAGGAGCGTGACGATCGGCGAGGGCGTCCAGGAGGCCGAAAGCTCGATCTGGTGCAGTGTGCCCGTGTAGAAGCCGCCGAACCACCAGGTCGCCTGGCTGGACAGCTTGCGCTTGGCCGCTGTCTCGACTTCGACCCGATACCTAACCCAGTCGTAGGCGCCGGGCGGGATGACGAGTCGCTCGACGATCTCGAACGGCTCCTTCAGCCGCTCGCCCGCCGGTGCGACGTTGAGCTCGAAACGATCGCCGCTCTCGAGCCGCCAGTTGACCGGGGCTATGAAGACCCGGTAGCTCTCCCAGCTCCCGTCGAGATCGGTGGTGAGGCTCGGGTAGAACTCATGGAACATCTGCCGGATGAAGCTGTCCTTCGGCCGCGGGGCGTAGCTGCAGCCCGCCTCGTAGCTGTTGATGCCGCGGCGCGGGACGAAGCCCAGCGACGGGTCGAAGCCGTCACCCACGTGACGGTAGATCAGGTAGCAGTCCCACAGGTCGTTCGGGTAATCGAGCTTGAAGCCGTAGGCCGTCCGGTCGCTGAAGCCACGCAGGTCGTCACGTCCTGTCACGAGGCCCCACAGCGCGGCGATGAAGTTCTTGTCGCCACGGAAGTGTGACGTCTGGTACGTGAAGTCCGCTCCGAGCTCGAAGCTTCCACCTCGACCCAGAGGATCGCCGGCGGTGGCGAGGACGCCCACGCGCGACTCGGCGAGCACGTTCCGCTGCAGCCGAACCACTCCCAACGTCGTTGCAGGTGCCCGGTCAGGCTCCTCGCGCATCCGTACCACGAGGCCGCCGAAGTTCATCGCGCCGACGCGGCCGGTCGTCTTGAGACCGGCGAGGGTGGGGACCTCCTGCCCTTCGACGAGACCGATGCGGCGGCTGAAGAAAGGCAGCAGGCTCTCGCCCCCGAGGCCGAACGAGAAGATGTCCGCGGCGTCGAGGAAGAATGTCCGCTTCTCGGGGAAGAAGAGCGGGAAGCGCGTGAGGTTGGTCTGGCGCGCGTCGACCTCCGTCTCCGCGAAGTCCGTGTTGACCGTGAGCGAGGCCAGGGCGTTCGTGCCCAGCCGCTGCATCACGTCCAGGCTCGGCTCGAGCGTGCCGTCGGTCGCCGCGTCCGGCGCCGGATTCTGGAAGCCCCCCACGAGCGCGGGCCGCACGCCGAGGCCCAGGCCGAGGTCGAAGCGGGGAAGGCCGGTGAGCAGGCCCGCCTGGCTCGTCTGGAAGACGGTGTAGTCCTGTCGCGGGCTCGCCCAGCGATCCGTCTCCTGCAGCCGCTGGCCTCGCCGCTGGACGTTCAAACCCCATTCACGCAGGTCGCGCTTGAAACGGAGCGTCGCGATCGGGATCCTGATCTCCGCCGTCCAGCCGCCTGTGTCGCGCGCTGTGGCGGCCTCCCACTCACCGTCCCAGTTCTTGTCGACACCCTCGCCGCCTGGTTCGACGAGGGCGTCGTAGCGGGCGCCGCCGGGGTTGACCGCGAAGACGTAGCCGGAACGGCCGTCCTGGAACGGATCGAGGACGACGACTACGTGGTCCTCGAACTCGAAGTCGCCGTCGCGCTCCTTGGTGAAGCTCACGATCCCCGCGGGCTCGGAATCCTCACAGCGGATCCCGAAGACCAGGGCTTTCGGGCCTGCCAGCACCTTCACGATCCCGCGGCCGTGCGCGCGATCACCCTGTCGCGGCTCCACCATCACCAGCTCCGAGCTGGCTGGTGCCTGTGCCCACCCGGGTTCGTCGAGGACACCGTCCAGCCGCAGCGCATTGGACAGCACGCCAGCCTGCAGCGTGGGTCGACTGCGATCCTGTGCGGCAGCGTCAGGCCGTCCGGCGACGAGCGCGAGGGTTGCGAGGAGCAGGAGACGGCAAAACACTCGACGCATTCTGGCAGGCAGGCGCGGCTCCTTCAGCACTGACGTGTGCGGAATGGCGCGATGGCCTCGTTACTGGGTCACGATCTTGAGATCCACGACCGTCTGTGCCGAAGCACCGGCACCGGATGCTGCCCATGCGATCGCACCGCCCACGACCCACTTTCGCATGGCTCCTCCTAGTTCTTCTGCGTGTCGAGCGCTGTCTTCAGGCCTCGTGCGAGCGCGTCGACCCGCCCACGTCCCCAGTAATGCAGGAAAAGAAACCGGGGCGTCTCGCTCGCCATGTGGTGGTGGATCGCCACGATGTTGATGTCGGCCTTCCGCAGCGCCTTCAGCACCCCCTGAAGCTCGCCTTCCAGCATCGCAAAGTCGCCGTCCACGAGAGCGTTGTCGTCGGTGCCCGCGAAGGCAGCCCACGTGTTGACGCCCATCTCCTTGGTGATCTCGCAGCCGCAGGCGGCCTTGGCCGTTCGACCGATAACGACCTTGAACATCCCGTCCTTCGCCTGACCCTTGACGCCGAGAGCGTCCTCGATGATCTTCCCGCTGATCGTGCTCGTGGGCGGCAGCGGCGGGGCCCCAAACCCGGAAGCCGGAGCCGGGACCTTCGTCCGGACCTCCCTCACCTTGTCGAGCGCGCGCCGCACGCCCGTGGCGAGTGGCTCGGCTCCCGCCGCCTCGCCCCCGATGTGCATGAAGTAGACCTTCGGCTCGTCGAAGAAGAAGTGGTTGTGGAGCGCGGTCACCTCCAGCCCGGAGTCGAGAAGCTCGCTCAGCACCGGGTTAACCTCGTCCTGGAGTAGCACGAGGTCGCCCATCACCATGGCCTTGCCCGGTCCACTGGCGTGGAACGAGGCCCAGGAGGTCAGGCCCATGAACGGCGGCATCGTCCACCCGTCCACGGAGATCTTCTGGTCGGTCCGAGGGGACGTCACCTTGAATACGCCTTCCTGTTCGATGAGAGTCCCCTTGAGGCCCGTGATCTCGTCGATACGAGCTGTGTCGAGCTTCTGGCCCTCCGCCAGTACAGTTCCTGCGGTCGCTGCCAGGACGGCCACGGCTGCAAGGAATTCGGCTGCAAGGAATCGCGATCGGCTTCGTCGCTTCATAGGCACTCTCCTTTCCCGGCTCGCTCGCTCGTCGAGGAGCAGAAGCGACCGCCTCGCCGTGAGGTGCGGCCAGAGCGCAAGGTCGTGCAAGACGAAGCCGACTCCACGCCGGTGCGGCGGCCTGTCGATCATTCCCGACGCGCTAAAGGGCACCTGGTCGCCGAGCCGGATCGTCCCGGCCTGTGGCGTGAGAAGGCCAGCGACCGCACCGCGCCGGTGGCGGCAGCCACCGGCGCGGGAGACCGGAGCTGCTACTTGATCGCGACGATGATGAACTCGATCGGCTTGCCGCTCGTGTTCTTCGACTCGTGCTTGGCGCCGCGGGGGATGAACTGGACGTCGCCGCGCGCCCACTTCGTCTTCGCCGGCTGGCCCTCGACCGCGACCGTCATGTCGGCCGGGCCGAGCCCGATCACCACCTGGTCGAACTCGTGGGTCGAGCCGGCGGGCTCGGCGAAGTCCGCCGCCGCGGTCGCCTTGAAGGCGACTCCGCGCTGAGTCTCGGCAAGCACCGTTTGTTCGACGCCCGGGCGTGCGGTTGGGAGCGTGGCAGTACCCGGCGCGGCTGCCTTGAACTCCACCAGAATCGCGTCGATCTTGGTGGTGCCGATGTTCTCCGGCGCGTGCGTGAACGCCGGCGTGTAGGCGGCGGTCTCCTTGACCAGCTCGCGATCCTCGGTCTTGCCGTCCGGCATCTTGAAGCGGGCCTTGCCGCTGTCGAGCGGCACCAGGATCGCGTCGGGGTGCGAGTGCATCGGGCTCTTTTCCCCGACGCCCACCTGGACTTTGATCACGCGGACGGACGGGTTGTCGACGAGGACCTTGTAGTGGCCCGGATCGACCTTGACCGGGTCCTGGGCCGAGGCCGCGAGCGGCAGTGCGGCCAGGACCACGGCGAGTTTCAGCGGCTTCATGACACCTCCTGCGGAAACACGGACAACGAGCAACGGATGACGGTCAACAGATCAGTGGACGGCCTGAGGGGGGTCTCCCGACCCCCCTCAGACTCCCCGGGGGGCGCTACCAGTCGAGCTTGAGCGCGAACTGCATCGAGCGGTTGTCGCCGAGAGTCGTGGTGATGCGACCGGCGGTCGGCGAGCCGATGTTCTGGTTCGGGAAGCCGAACTGCGGCGTGTTGAAGAGGTTGAAGGCATCCGCCCGGAACTGCAGGCGGAACGTCTTGATCGGGAAGACGCGCGAGAGCGACACGTCCACGGTCTGCGTTCCCGGGGCGTACAGGATGCCGCGGCCGGAGTCGCCGTAGGTGTTGGCCGGCGGCGCCACGAAATCGGCGATGTCGAACCACAGGTCGGGCGAGGGGCTGTCCAGCTTTCCGTCGCCGATGCGGTTCGGCCACGACGGCGCGCCGTTGTTGACGCCGGTGTTCAGGAACACCGTGAACGGCCGGCCCGTCGAGAGCGTGACGATCCCGCTGAATTGCCAATTCTCCAGGATCGGCTTCAGGATGCCGGAGTCGGCGAACGCGTGGCCCTCGCCGAACGGCAGCGCCCAGACCCAGCTCAGCACGAAGCGGTGCTTCACGTCGAAGCCCGAAGGCCCGCGGCTCTGGTCGAACAAGGTCACGCTCTGCGGTCCGCCCACCGCGCCGCCGCCCGACGCGGGCGACCCGGAATAGTCGAGCGACTTGCCGAACGTGTAGCTCGCCAGGAACTGCAGGCCGTGCGAGAAGTGCTTGAGCAGCTTGGTCTGCAGGCTGTTGTAACTCGAGCTGTTGTTGGTGTCGAAGTAGTTGATCGTGGCGACGCCCGACAGCGGCTGAATCAGCCGGCGCGAGGCCTGCGAGCCGGGGCCGGGTTGCACCTCGTTGATGTTGCCGACCCAGATCAGGTGCTCGGACTTGCTGCCCACGTAGGCGAGCTCGGCCATCAGCGTGTTCGTGATCTGGCGCCCGTAGCTCACTTGCCAGGTGTGCACGTAAGGCGTCTCGTTCGAGAACGCGTGGCCGAGCACCAGCGGGTTGGCCGCGTTGAGCTCCGCGGTCGTCCGCGGCTTCACCGGCGCGATCGCCGGGAACGGGTTCGAGAGGAGCGGGACGCGATTCGGCGTGTAGACGAGCGGGTTCGTTTCCACGCTGTAGTTCTGCGAGATCGTGTAGGGCACCTGCTGGCCGAGCAGGCTGCTGGCCGAGTGCGGGACCGGGAAGTAGCTCTTGCCGTAGCCCGCGCGCACCACGTTCTTCGCGTCTCCCGTGACGTCCCAGGCGATCCCGACGCGCGGGGCGAGGTTGCCCCAGCGCGTCTCCTTGTTCACGTGGCGGTCGGTGCCGTCCTCGCCGGCGTACACGAGGCGCATGCCCACGGGGTCGTAGTTCACCAGCCGGTCCTGCTCCTCTGTGTCGGGGACATAGACCTCGTAACGCAGGCCGAGGTTCAAGGTGATCCGCTGGCTGAGCTTCCAGTCGTCCTGGACGAAGATCGAGTGCTCCTGGTTGGTCATGTTGTAGGGCTCGAGCAGGAAGCCGCGCTGGCCGCCGGTCGTGTAGCCCAGGAGCAAGGTGGCGATGCCGGAGCCCTGGCTGTTGGTCGCCGGGTTGTTGGTCAGGTTGCGGTTGATCGCGATGCTGCTGCGGGTGTTGGTGTTCGTGAACGGTGAGGGCTTGCGCAAGATGAAGCGATAGCCGGTCTTGAGCGAGTGGCGTCCGGTCACCCAGGAGAGCGTGTCCTCGACCTGGTAGTGGATCTGCTTGGGGTTGACGGGCAGGAAGGCCGGGCCACCCGAGATGCCGGTGACGTCCTGGATGTTGAGGTTCGGGAGCCCGGACGTGAACTCGGTCACGTTGATGCCCTGGATGCCCAGGCTAGCCGCCGCGTTGTGCCCGAAATCCGACTGCCGTGTCTCGGGGTTGGTCTTGGCGAAGCCGAGGCGCAGCTCGTTGACGAGGGTCGGCCCGAAGAGATGGGTCCAGTTGAACGCCCCGCCGTGGGTGGTGAGGCGCGTGTTCTGGATCCCGGCCACGAACGGTCCGAGGTCGAACTGCGCCGCCGCCGAGTCTGGCGTGGGCAGGCAGCAGGCGGCCTGGCCCTGCGGCGCATCGAGCTTGAAGTTGTCGTAGCTGTAGCGGACGAAGAAGCTGTCGCGATCGCCCTGGCGGTGGTCGACGCGCGCCGTGAAGGTGCTGTCGCGGGTGGAGCGGTTCACGGTCGAGGTGTAGTTGTCGAAATTGCCCGGCCCGTTCGGGAGCGGGTAGATCGAGGCGACGTTCAGCCCGACGCTGTCGAGCCGGTCGGCCGGGATGACGTTACCCGGGAAGGGGCTGCGCACGAAGCCGACGCCGCTCGGGTTGGCTCCGGTGGTGAGCGGGTCGTAGATCAGGATCAGGTTGCCGTTCCGGTCGCGGTAATCGCTGAAATCGCCACGGCGGGTGGCCTCGGTCGGCACGGTGTTTACGAACACCTGGCCGCGGTCCTCCCGAAGTCCGGCGTAGTCCACGAAGAAGAACGTCTTGTTCCTGACGATCGGCCCGGAGAGCGAGGCGCCGTACTGGTGACGATCTAGGGGAGCCTTTTTTGCGGTCGGCAGCGCGAAGAAGTTCTTGGCGTCGAAGGCCTCGTTGCGCAGGTACTCGAAGGCCGTGCCGTGCCACTCGTTGTTCCCGGACTTCGTCGAGACCGACACGACGCCGGCGCCGCGGCCGAACTCGGCCGAGAACGTACCGGTCAGCACCTTGAACTCACGCACCGACTCGACCGAGGGCGCCACGATCACCGTGTTGAAGGTGTACTCGTTGTTGTCGATACCGTCGACGAGCCAGGCGTTGGTGTTGGCTTGCGAGCCGAGCGCGTTGAAGTTCGAGGCGCCGCGGGGGTTGAAGGTGGAGGCGCCCGAGAGGTTCTCCCCGGCCTGGCCGGGCGTGATGCCGGGGGCGAGATACACGAGCTGCGCGAAGTTGCGGCCGTTGAGCGGCAGCTCGCGCACGGCGCGCTCGTCGATCACCTCGCCTATCTCGGCGGAGTCGGTTCGCGTCAGCGGCGCGAGGCCCACGACCTCGGTCGATTCGGTGAGGCCGCCGACCTCGAGTGTCGCGTCCACTCGCGCGCGCTGGTTGACCTGCAGCACGACTCCCTTGTGAATGAAGCGGCGGAAGCCGGCGAGCTCGACGGCGACGTCGTAGCTGCCCGGGATCAGGAACGGCACCATGAAGGACCCGCTGGAATCGGTCGTGTGCGTCGACGAAGTGCCCTTGCCCAGGTTGGTGATCGTCACGCTCGCTCCGGGAACGCCCGCGCCCTGCTGGTCCTGGACGGTGCCGACGATGGTGCCCGTGGTGACCTGAGCCGCGGCCGGCAGCGGCACCCCGGCCATGAGAGCGCCAGTGACGACCCCGCAAGCGATCCGTCGCATCCGCTGGCTCACGTTAACCTCCTTGTTTGTCGCGCCGCGAGGTCGCTAAGGACCCTTAGGGTCGCGGGTGCGTCTTCTGCCATTCCTCGAACAGCTTCTCGAGCTCCGGGCTGAGCTTGGGATAGATCTCCTTGGTGCGGTACTTGCGACTCGCGATCATGATGCGCTTGAAGGTCTCGGTGTAGACCGTGTCTTCCGCACCCTTGATCGCGTCGGCCGCGAGTTGCGGGGGGAAGAAGAGCAGGCCGGACGAGTCCCCGATCACGACGTCACCGGGAAGCACCGTGACGCCGCCGATCCGAACCGGCACGTTCCACTCGACGCCCACCTGGTCGGCCATCGCCGACGCGTGCGCGCCGCGGTAGTAGACGGGGAAATCCTTCCACGGCAGGAACTCGGTGAGGTCCCGAAGGCCACCGTCGATGACCACGCCTACGGCGCCGGCCGTCTTGATCGCGAGCCCCGTCACGTCTCCCATGAACGTCGCGCGGTCGACGCCGCCGGCCAGCTCGACCACCAGCACGTCGCCGGGGCGGATGTCGTCGCTCGCGCGCATGTTGAAGCCGGTGTCCCAGTCGCCCTCTTTCGCGAGCGTCTCCACTGCTTGCTGCACGTCGGGGCGCACCGGAAGGTAGCGCATGGTGAGCGCACGGCCGACGAGCTTCGTCTGCGGCTGCGTCGTCGCGAGACCATTCACGAAGCAGAACTGGTACTTCTGCCGCTGGACAGCACCCCAGACGGCTTCGATTGGGAACGTCTTCAGCCGGGCGAGCTCCGCGTCGCTCACCGGCGTGCGCGCCGGCCGCAACACGTCCATGATCGGCGACCAGGTATCGCGTGCGGACCGCAACCTGGCAAGCGTTGCGGCATCGACGTCGAGCGGCTTGGGTGCGACCGCGCTCTGGGAAAACACGGGAGCAGCAGGCAGCAGTAGCACGAGGGTGAAAAGCGACGCTAGCCTTTGCATGATCAGCTCCACAGCCGGTCCCAGGACCGCTCGTTGTCCCACTCGGGCGTGGGTGCGAAGTACTGCGTGCCCGGCTTGAGGTGTGCCTTCACAACCTCCTCGACGAGCTCGACCCCGAGCCCCGGTCGATCCGGCGGGGTCGCGAAGCCGCGCTGGTTGAGCGGCTTCTCGGGACCCGTCACCAGGTCCTCCCACCACGGTACGTCGACCGAGTGGTGCTCGAGTGCGATGAAATTCTCGGTAGCGGCGGCGCAGTGCAGATTGGCCATGAACGAGACCGGCGTCCCGGCGAAGTGCATCGCCATCGCGACCCCGTGCTCCATCGCATAGTCGCCGATCTTCTTCGTCTCCAGGAGCCCCCCGGACGACGCGAGGTCGGGATGGATCATGTCGACGGCGCCCATCTCGACCAGCTTGTTGAAATCTTCCTTCAGGTAGATGTCTTCGCCGGTCAGGATCGGGATGTCGGTGGCGTCCCGAATCTGCTTCATCAGCTCGCTGAACTGCCAGGGCACCATGTCCTCCATCCAGGCGAGGTGGTGCTTCTCCATGGCGCGAGCCAGCCGAATGCACGAGTTGACGTCGATGTGGCCGTAGTGATCCGAGGAGAGCGGTACCTCGGGCCCGATCACCTCGCGGATGGCGGCGATCCAGTCGGAGAGCCAGGCGACGCCCTTCTCGGTGATCGAGATGCCCGTGAAGGGATGCATCACGGTGTCGCGCCCGACGTAGCTCGTGCCGAGCGGCTTGGTGAGCCCCCCCGGGACGTCCTTCAGCAGGTTGATGCCGAAATCCTGCTTCAGGTAGGTGAAGCCCTGGTCCATGCGGGCCTTGAGTCGCTTTCCCTGCTCCGTGGCGTTCTCGGCTTCCGTCGTGTCAGCGTAGAGCCGCACCTTGTCGCGGAAGCGCCCGCCCAGCATCTGGTAAGCCGGCACGCCGTAGGCCTTGCCGGCCAGATCCCAGCAAGCCATCTCGACGCCGCACACGCCGCCCGCCTGGCGCGCGTGATGTCCGAATTGCTTGATCTTCCGGAAGATCTTGTCGACGTTGCACGGGTTCTCGCCCAGCACGCGGCTCTTCAGGAACAGCGCGTAGGTGGCGCTCGCGCCGTCGCGTACCTCGCCGTAGCCGGAGATCCCCTGGTTCGTGTCGATGCGGATCAACGGACACGTCATCGGCGCGTTCACGACGGTCGCCACGCGCAGGTCGGTGATCTTGAGCTCGGACGGGATCGAGTTCTTGTTGACGTTCTGGACGGCGCCTTCGAGATCGGCGTCTCCGAGGAAGCCGATCGCGGAGGCACCGGCGGCGGCGGCTCCGGCCGACTTGAAGAACGTGCGGCGGTCGAGCTGACGCTGCACCGATGCCTTCATGGGCGCTCCTTCCGGACGTGGGTCCGCACTGATATGGATGGCGACGATGACGCGAGTGGCGAAAGCTTCGGGTGGTATGAAATATGAGGACCCGGGCGGAGTCAAGGCCTGCCGGGCGCATGGATATGCGCCGGCGAGCAGGGTAGGCTTTGCGCATGAAGAAAATCACGGCGCTCCTGTTGCTGCTCAGCCTCCCCAGGCTCGCCTCCGCCGCGGACCCGGACCAGAAGGAGTGGATCTCGCTTTTCAACGGCAGGGATCTCACAGGCTGGGTCCCGAAGATCACGGGCTATGAGTCGGGCGTCAACTTCGGCGACACGTTCCGCGTCGAAGACGGGGTGCTGAAGGTCGTCTACGACAAGTACGACAACTTCGGCGGACGCTTCGGCCACCTCTTCTACAAGACGCTCTTTTCCCACTACGTGATCGCCGTCGAGTATCGCTTCGTGGGCGAGCAGTCGAAAGACGGCCCGGACTGGGCGTTCCGCAACAGCGGGGTGATGGTGCACGGCCAGCCAGTCGAGACCATGAAGAAGGACCAGGACTTCCCGATTTCGATCGAGGCCCAGTTCCTGGGCGGTCGTGGCGACGGCAGCGCGCGCTCCACGGCCAACCTCTGCACGCCGGGCACGAACGTGGTGATGAACGGACAGCTCGAGACGCGCCACTGCATCAACTCCTCGTCGAAGACCTTCGACGGCGACCAGTGGGTGCGGGTGGAGGTCGAGGTCCACGGCGGCGGCGCGATCGTCCATCGCGTCAACGGCGAGACGGTTCTCCAGTACGAGAAGCCGCAGTACGGCGGCGGCAACGTGGCCGGACACGATCCCGCACTCAAGCGCGACGGCGAGATCATCACCAGCGGCTCGATCTCGCTGCAGGCCGAAAGCCACCCGATCGAATTCCGCAAGGTGGAGCTTCTGAACCTGGTCGGCTGCAAGGACAAGAAGGCGAAGAACTACAAGTCCTATTTCGAGAAGGACGAGCCGTCAGCCTGTCGTTTTTAGTCTGGGGGGTGCAAAGGCAACCTGACGCAAAGCAACGGGCTGCGGAGCGAGGTGGGATTACAAAGCGCCCTCGTCGAGCCGAGGCCGCTTCGTTTCGCCTCGCTGGCGCTCGGGGTCCACTCCCGAGAGCCTAACGGGGGGTCCGGTGGGGGTGCGGCGCAGCACCCCCCAGATCAAAGAGGCCGACCACTTCCAAGTCGTAGTCCGTGTAGCTGCGGTAGGCTCCGCGCAGCCACAGCAGCAGCTCGTCACGTGCTTGCGTGCGGGGCACGAGCGGCCGCAGGTTGTCGGCGGTCGAATCGCGGGTCACGTGCTCAAAGCGCCAGCTGAGGCCGTCGTCGCTCGTGGCGCCGCGGAAGATCTCCCAATGTCGCTTGCCGTCCTTGGCGCTCACGAGCGGAGCCCCGCTCACGGGATCGGCGTCCGTCGAGATGAATACGCGGGTCGGGTCGCCGGGTACGAGCGCCACGCCGCCCGTGTAGTCGTCCTCGCCGGCGTAGAGTCGCGTTCCCGCGTGGGCGATCTCGCGGTCATGCCAGGCCTTCCCGGTCCAGCGCGCCAGGCGATAGCGGTGGTCCGAGCCTCCCTGACCCGGGGGCAGGCCGGCAGAGTCCTTCTGGACCGAGTACGCGACGAACGGCCGGCCCTCACTGTCGAGCTCAAGGTCGATCACCCATGCCACGTTTGCGGGGTCGCCCTGAAATACGCGCGTACCCTCCACCGGGTCGTGCAGGCCCTCGGCCAGCGGCCGGATCGCGCTCCCGTCCGAGCGGTGCAGCACACCGCCGCGGTAATAGACGTGATACAGGCTGTTGTCGAAGTTCCGAGGATGGCCCTCGGTGTAGGCGAGGTGCACCGACTGCTTCCCGTCCGAGGCGTACTTCACGTAGGGCCGGTGCCGAAAGGCGGCCGGCACGTCGATCACGACTCCGCCGCCCTTGAAGCTCAGGCCCTCGTCGTCGGACCAGGCCAGCGACGGCTTGAAGCGGTTGTCGAGGCCGCGAAAGAAGTCGTAGATGCGGCCCTGCTCTCCCGCGAGCCGCTGCAGGTTCGAGTAGGTGACACTCGAGGTCGGGCTTGGCACGAACGTGCGCTCCTCGCCCCAGGCCGTGGCGTCTCCCGGGCGCAGCGAGACCCTCGACAGGATACGGTTGTCGTAGCCGTGGCCGGCCCAGACCGCGAGCAGCCGTCCGTCGCCGCGCACCACGAACGCGGGCGTGTCATGGTCGTCGTAAACCCCGGCTCGCTCGACCGGAGTCGCGTTCAGCCGGAAGCGGGTCGCGGCCCCCGTCGCGAGCTCGACGCTCGTCGCCTCCACCATGCCGAGCCGCGACGCTTCGGTGCGCCCGGCCGCGACGCTGCCGAAGACGAGCCTTTCGCCGACGACGAGCGCGCGCTCGTCCTGGAACCAGCACCAGCCGCCGTCGTCGTTCAGGACGATGGGAGTCGCGAGCGAGCGCAGGCCGAGCGGTGCGTTCGCGGGCTGCTGCGCCGACACCGAGAGCGCGAACAGCGACATGAGTGTCGCCGCGAACGCACGTCCTCGCCGGCCCCGCTGCGCCATGCGCTCCTCCGCTCGCTTCGGATCGCTTCGGACGATTGCCCCGCTTCGCGCGGCTGTCAAGCCGCGGCGCCGGCGCTCGACCGACTACAATCCGCGGCGGGAGGCCGCGATGGAGTACCGGCAGCTCGGGCGCACGGACATGAAGGTCTCGGCGATCAGCTTCGGCGCCTGGGCGATCGGGGGCACCTGGGGGCCGGTCGACGACGAGGTGTCGATGCAAGCGCTCCACGCGGCGATCGACGCCGGCTGCAACTTCATCGACACCGCGGACGTCTACGGTGACGGGCGTAGCGAGCGGCTGGTAGCCCGCCTGCGCCGCGAGCGCCCGGGCGAGACGATCTTCGTCGCGACCAAGGCGGGGCGGCGGCTGCCGAAGCAAACGCCGGAGGGCTACACTCGCGAGAACCTCCAGGCCTGGGTCGAGCGCAGCCTGAAGAACCTGGAGACGGAGCGCGTCGATCTGCTGCAGCTCCACTGCCCGCACCCGGACGTGTACGACCGGCCCGAGGTCTTCGGCTTCCTCGACGAGATGGTGCAGGCCGGCAAGCTCCGGTACTACGGGATCAGCGTCGAGAGCACCTCCGAGGCGCTGCGTGGCATCCGCTTCGCGGGTGTCCAGTCGGTGCAGATCATCTTCAACATGCTGCGGCTGAAGCCCGCCGAGGAGTTCTTCCCGGCCGCGAAGCAGCGCGGGGTGGGGATCCTGGCCCGGGTCCCGCTCGCGAGCGGTCTCCTGAGCGGCAAGCTGACGAGGCAGTCGACGTTCGCGAGCGACGACCACCGCAGCTTCAACCGCAACGGCGAGGCCTTCGACAGGGGCGAGACGTTCTCCGGTGTGCCCTTCGACGTGGGCCTCGCGGTCGTGGAGCGCCTGCGGCCGCTCGTCCCCGCGGATGCGACGCTCGCCCAGCTCGCGCTGCGCTTCACCTTGATGTTCGACACCGTCAGCTGCGCGATCCCGGGCGCGAAGACGCCGGAGCAGGCCCGCGCCAACGCCGCCGCGGCCGACCTGGCGCTGCTGCCACCCGAGACGATGCAAGCAGTGCAGCAGATCTACGACGACACGATCCGGCCGCTCGTCCACGCAAGCTGGTAGACGATCAGGGCGCCTCAGTCGGCCTGGGGTCGCTCCAGGAACCCGTCCACATCCGCCAGAACTCCGACGAGCCGAGGCCGAGCTCGTCCCACCAGCGCTCGCGCATGGCGCGCTCGCCGCGCAGGACACCCTCGCGGGTGACGCCTGCGGGAGGCGGGACGAGCAGCTTCAAGCGGTCGAAGACACGGCCGCGGTCGTCGCCGTCGACGCGCGTGAGCAGGTGCCAGAGCGACAGCGCGTCGCGCGGGCGGGCTCCCGCCAGCACGCGCTCGAGCGCCGCCTTCCGCGACTCGCCCGGAGGGCCGAAGTCGATCGTCTCGAGCGCCTGTGCGAATTCCGGCGAGGCGGTTTCGAAGCGCGGGGTTCCGGGGCCGACGCCGGTGCGCGTCGCGCAGAGCGCACCGGCCGGCACCAGTGACTGCAGGCCGCGGTGCTCGAAGCCGACCCAGCCGGCCTCGACGCGCAGCAGGCCCGCGCCCGTCTCATCGATCTCGAGCGTGTAGCGGCAGCCCATGTCGACGGCGACCGCCGAAGGCGTGTCGACGACGAAGTCGCCGGGCGGCGCCCAGATCGTGGCGTGCATCACGCCGCGCGCGAGCGACAGACGATGCCGGCGCTCGCCCGGGTCGACGAGGCCCACGCGGGTCTTCGGCTCGAGCTGTACCTCGCCGATCTCGTCGCCGGTCCGGCCGACCGAAAGCCGCGCCCGCGCCGCCCGCGTCTCGATCCACTCGCCAGCGCGGAGCCGGTCTTCACGCACCACGCGCGATTCGGTCCAGCTGGCTCCTTCCAGCCACCTGAGCTCCCAGCCGCCGTGCGCTGGCGGATTGCGGATCAGGCTGGCGCCGAGACCCAGCACCAGCGCCGCGGCGGCCGCGAGGCCGACAAGGCGCCAGCGCGAGTGTCGTCCAGGGTTTCCCGGCCACGCGGGCGGCGGCGGGAGCCGGCGCAGCGGGCGCAGTCGCTCTTCGAGCTCGCGCACCTCGGGATCCGGCTCGCCGCTTTTGTCCCAGAGGTAATCGTCGCCGCTCACGCCTGCTCCTTCCCGCCGAGCGCCGCGCGCAGCAGCTGCATGCCGCGGTGCAGGTTCACCCGCACCGAGCCCGCTGTGAGCCCCGTACGCTCCGCAATCTCGGGGCCTGTCATGCCCTCGACCAGGCGCAGCACGAGGGTTTCGCGGTACGCCTCCGGCAGCCGCCGGATCGCCGCGAGCACGGCGAGCGCGTCGGCTTCAGGGTGGGGCGCGCCCGCCACGTCGTCCGGCAGCTCCACGCTGTCCTCGCCTCGACGCCAATGATCGCGCGCCCGGTTGCGCGCGATGGTCGCGAGCCAGCCGCCGAACGCCTCCGCGCTTCTGAGCGACGAGAGCCGCCGCATCGCCTGCAGGAACACGTCCTGGACGAGGTCGTCCACGTCCGAGCGAGGCACGCGCGCGAGCAGCAGGCCCTGGACCATGGGCGCGAAGCGATCGTAGAGCCGACCGTAGGCCGCGCGGTCGCCCGCCCGGGCTGCGGCGACGAGCTGGACCTCGAGCGACGGGGCCGCATCCGCCGCCGGGCTCAGCCTCGCGATCTCATCCATTGGCGGAGTGTACCCAAGCGCCAACCGCCCTCCGTACCGACACTAGCCTGCAAAGGGAAAGACGCCGCCAGGCTGTCGGGCGTTAACGAACGCGCGAAGAATAGTGGCGTAACGCGGGCGGACGCGCGCGGAGAACGGCTGAAGCCCGCCCCGGACGGACCCAACGAATCAAAACGCGGGGGTAGCGAGCGCAACCGGCGGGCTCGCTACCCCGCGGGGAATCAGAACACCAAGCGCGCGCCGAGCTGGAACGTGCGGGGAACGCCGCCCGGGCGGAGCGCCGTCACCACCAGGAAGGTAGGGGAGCGGCGGTCGCCCGAGGGGTTGTCGAAGTTCGCACGGTTCGTGAGGTTGAAGCACTCGCCGAACAGCTCGATGCGGCTTTCGCTCCTGAGCTTGAACTGGTAGCCGAGCCGCATATCCCACTGGAAGAAGCTCGGCCCGTAGGCGCCGTTGCGGCCGCCCGCGTTGTCGACCGAGAGGGCGTCGCTGCCGTTCCCGGAATAGCTGCCGGAGGGTAGCGGGTCGAACAGGATGCCGTTCTGGTCAGGATCGGTGTTCTGGTCCTGGATGGTGAAGGCCGTGCCGGACAGATAGCGCACGACGGTTCCGATCGTGAGCGCGCCCGTCCGTGGAACGATCACGGCGCCGCTCACGACGACGTTGTGACGCCGGTCGACGTCCGTCGGTCCCTGGTTCAGGTCCAGGTTCATGTCGTCGAGGAACTGGAGGTTGCTGAGTGGGATCCCGTTGCCCGAGGTATTCCCGCGCGATTTTCCGAGCGTGTAGGAGACGCGGAAGCGGTAGTTGTTCGCCCAGCGGCGTTCGAGCCCCAGCATCACCGCGTCGTAGTCGATCTCCCCCACGTTGACGCGCTGCTGCACGGAGGCGCTGAAGCTCGGATTGACGCGGGTGACGCGGCCGGTGCGCGAGGTGTCGACGCGTACGCCCGGGTTCTTCTCCAGCGACATGAACTGGGCGCGGCCGCTCGCGTGGACGTAGTCGACCCCGAGCGAGAAGTTCCTGAACAGGGCGCGCTCGAAGCCGACCGTGAACTGGTCGGTATACGGGATCACCCGGTCCGGGCTGTCGAGAAACACCGTTCCGGTGTTCTTGGTCTTGCTACCGGCGGGGAAGTCCGCGGCCAGTATCTGGCGGTTCACGGTCGGCCCGTCCACGAGGTAGGGATTCGTGGGTGCTATGCCCTGCGAGGGTCCGGGGTCGGCCGCGTTCGTGGGGAAGTTCACGATGAACGAATCCGAGAAGACGCCCGCGGTGATGATCTGGGTGATCAGCTCGTAGTGCGTCTTGTCGAAGAAACGCCCGTATCCGCCGCGGACCACGGACTGGCCGTCGCCCTTCATGTCCCAGGAGAATCCGACCCGCGCTGCGAAGTTGTTCTTGTCGATCGGATAGTCGTTCGCGCTGCTGAACTCGGGGTTGTCGAGCTCCTGGATCGGGATCTTCTCGAGGTCATAACGAAGTCCCAGGCTCAGGGTCAGCCGCCGGTTGAGCTGCCACTTGTCCTGGATGAAGCCCCCGAAGTACCGCGCGTCCATGTCGGTCAGGCTCTCGCCGGGGACGCGGATCGACAGCCGCTCGGGATAGGTCGAAAAGTCCCCCGCCACGAACGGCCGGTCGCTCGCGAAGGCGAAGGTGCCGTTCCAGTTGTCCTGGGCGGTCGCCTTGTTGGTGGAGTATTGGTACTGGAAGCCGACGCGCAGGTTGTGGTCACCCTTGGCGCCGGGGATGAACCAGGAGAAGGTGTCCTCGAGCTGCCAGCCGTCGTTGACGCGCGCCTGGGCGACGTTGCTCTGCTGGTCGACGTAGGATCGAAACAACAGGGTCGGCGGAAGCTGGTCCTGGTGCCGCCCGTTGCCGTTGAAGCCGGCGGTCGCGAAGGACACGTCCTCCTGTGTCCAGGCGAAGCGCAGCGTATTGACGCGCGTGTTGCCGAGCACCGAGTTCAGCGAGGCGGCGAGCGTCTGGTCGAGGTCGTCCTCCTCGCGCGACGCGGCGAGCGTGACCGGGAAGGTGCCAATCACGCCCGCGATCGGGTTGACCACCGGAATGATCTGGTTGTATTGCGGCGAGTACTCGCGCAGCCAGCGCACACCCCAGGTATTGCCGGCATTGATCTGGTGATCGAACCGCGCCACGGTGTTCCAGATGCGCGTCTTCTCGATACCGGTGGTGTTGAACTCCGGCCGCGCCGGGACGTTGATAGTGATTCCCTCGTCCATGATCACGCGCTCGACGCTGCCGAAGAAGTGCGCGCGATCGCGAACGATGGGACCACCAAACGTGCCGCCGAATTCCTGGCGCTTCGTGTCCGGCTTTGGTGAGTCGTTCTTCTTGGCGAAATACTCCTCCGCCGTCAGGTCCGCGTGCTGGCCGAACGCGAACGCGCTGCCCCGCCAGCTGTTGGTTCCCTGCTTGGTGACGGCATTGACCACCGCACCGCTGGTCCGCCCGTACTCGGCATCGAACTGATTGGTGATCACCTGGAACTCCTGGATCGATTCCAGGGGCGTCCGCGCCTG
>Ga0114129_10002347_pt1 | contig 26280 bp, 19 predicted proteins | sample RhiMetdeltSRZDD1_FD_80071 | JGI IMG/M metagenome (GOLD analysis project Ga0114129, IMG submission 80071) | Populus rhizosphere microbial communities from Tennessee, USA - Rhizosphere MetaG P. deltoides SRZDD1 (version 2) (version 2) | ecosystem: Host-associated > Plants > Roots > Rhizosphere >...
ACGGCTCACGGCCCTACACGAGAGGGCGGCCCACGAGGTCGCCATTGTCACGACCCCGGGGCCGTTCATTGGAAGGATTGCTCACTACAGCGGAGGTCCAGTGAGCACCGGACCGGGCCGCTATAGCTATGAACGCACGACCCACCCAAACAGTTTCACCACGCCTCGAGACCCTCCAAGAAGGCTCGAACCGAATCCGTCACGACCGTTGGCTGCTCCAGCGTCGGAAGATGGGCGGCTCCGGCCACCACGATCATCCGGGCATCGGGAATGGCCGATGCCATTGCGCTCGCACGGGCCGGCGGTGTGAGCCGGTCCTCTGCGCCGACCATGATGAGGGTGGGGAGCGCAGTGAGCGATGCCAGCATCCCCACGCTGTCCGGGCGGTCTCGCATCGCGCCGAGCGCACCGACTATCCCAGCCACAGGGGCCGCGGTCATGATCGCCCGGACACGCTGAACCAGCTCCGCGCTGGCCGAGCCCGCCAGCATGTTGGGCAACATCGTTTCGGCGATTGCCGCTGCTCCACCTTCACGAGCCAGGGCGGCCGCCTCATCACGCAGTCGTTTCCCTTCGGCACTGTCCGCTTCCGCCCGGGTATCGACGAGGATCAGTCCCGCAACGCGCTCGCGCCAGCGGCGGAGAAATTCGAACGCGATATAGCCCCCCATCGATAGGCCGCACAAGACCGCGCGATCGGCGCCGAATGCATCCAGCAAAGCGGCGAGATCGGCAGCGTAGGTTGCCATGCTGTAGCCCAGGTCTGGCGCATCGGATAAACCCATGCCCCTCAAGTCGGGTGCAATCCGCCGCCACCGATCCAGACCGGCGACCTGCGGCTCCCAGATCGTCCGATCGAGCGGATATCCGTGAATAAACAGCACGGTCGAGCCCTCGCCCTCGACATTGACGGCGAGATTGACCCCGTTCACGGTAATTCTGGTAGCGCCTTCACGAGGCGTGGACCTTGCATTCATGAACTCCCCGAAATCCGCCGGAACCGGAGTAGGTTTGCCCTCTCGATTGACGCAGACGAACACAAACTCAGCCGTGGCAATCAGAGCGTCATCCCGAACTCGGCGAGCGGTTTGGCGGACGGTGAAGCTGGTTCGGCCGTGATGAGTCAGGGCCTGATGAAATCGGAGCACGTCTCCCGGATACGCAGGGGCACTGTAGTCCACCGTCGCCTTGCGGACGGCGGGCCAGGCACCATTTCGCGAGAAAATGTCCATGCCGGGTCCACGCGCCAGCATCTCCCAACGGGCGCGCTCGAAAAGTGCGAGAAACGATGCCTGATTCAGATGGCCAAAGGCATCGCACTCGTCCGGATAGACGGTGAGATCGATTTCCTGGGTCGCCATCGACAAGAAGATACGCCGCGGGCGGATCGAAGCGAGGTGGCATCCCGGTGTCGCCGATCTATTCTTCACCAACAGCGAGGACGCACGTGAGACGAACCGTCTTTCTCAGCCACCCGGCCTATGAAACCAGCGACCGACTATATACGCCACGCTGCCCGGCTCGCACGCAAGCTCCAGATGGACGCTGCGATGGGCAGCCCAACGCCGCCCGACGCCGAGTTCTACAAGACCTTATCGAAGGCGCTGGAGGAAATCGCGGCTGGCCTGGAGATGGTGGCAGCGCGTGAGTGAGGAAGGCCTCAGCCTGGTCGCCTCGGCGGCCGAGCTGGAGCGAGCGCTGACCGAATTGAGCCGGGAGCCGCTGCTGGCCGTCGATACCGAGGCCGCCAGCTTTCATCGCTACTACGACCGCGTTTACCTGGTCCAGCTGTCCTCCCGTTCTCGCACGGTCATCATCGACCCCCTAGCGGTGGGGGAGCTTGGCCGCCTTGGAGCCATCCTGGCTGATGCCGACGTCGAGGTTGTCTTTCACGACGCCGACTATGACCTGCGTCTGCTGGACCAACAGTACGGCTTTCGCGCCCGCCGAATATTCGATACTCGGATTGCCGCGCAACTGCTCAACGAGCCCGGCATCGGCCTCGCCGCGCTCCTCGAGAAGTATCTGGCCATTTCGCTGGACAAGCGCTTCCAGCGAGCGGATTGGTCCATCCGACCTCTGTCACGGGACATGCTGCGCTACGCGGCGGACGATACGCGCCACCTTCCCGCGCTCCGCGACATTCTGCGAGACCGATTGACTTCGCTGGGGAGGCTTTCGTGGGCGGAGGAGGAGTTTTCCCTGCTCGAGGAGGTTCGCTGGGGATCGAGCGACGGAGAGGAGCCCGGCTATCTCCGAGTCAAAGGAGCCAAGCTTTTGCGCGGCCGGTCACTGGCTGCATTGCGGGAACTCTATCAATGGCGAGATGAGACGGCGGCCCGCGCGGATCGCGCCGCCTTTCGGATCATCAATACGGAGCCCCTCCTCGAGATTGCGAAAACGTTGCCAACCGATGTGACGGCACTCCGGGCTATTCGGGGTGTCGGACAGGATTTGGTCGAGCGCCGCGGCCGAGACATTCTCGCAGCCGTCCGCCGTGCTCTCGAGCTGCTGGAGCAGGAGCTTCCTCGTATCGAGCGCGGCACCCGCCGTGTAGCCGATCCGGCGTTCGATGCTCGAGTGGAGCAGCTCAAGGCCAAGCGGAACGAGCTGGCAATTCGACTCAATCTCGCACCGGGAGTTCTCTGTCCCAATGCTACGCTCGAGGCCATTGCCCGCGCGGTGCCCCGTTCGCTGGAGGAGCTACGCGCGATTCCAGGTGTGCGTCGATGGCAGGTTGAGACGGTCGGGCAGGACCTGCTGGCGGCAATGAGCGCGACGAAAGCTCAGTGACCGAGGAAGGCACGAACGCGGGGATCCATTCGCTCCGGCGTCCAATAGGGTTCCCACACCAGCTCGACGTCCACCGAACGCGCGCCTTCGAGGTCCGATGCGACCTCTTTTACGCCCTGGAGGATCTCTGCGCCGGCTGGGCAGCCAGGTGAAGTGAGTGTCATCTTGACCTGAATGTCCCCTTCCTCGCCGACCTCGATGTCGTACACCAGGCCCAGATCGATGATGTTGAGATTCAGCTCCGGATCCTTGACGGCCCGAAGAGCTTTGCGGACAGCGTCAGAGGTGAGGGACATGGCGCACCACCTGGTTTAGTCGGGCCTAGCTAACAACCACCTCTTCAATCTAGCGGCCTCAACGGGATCAGGGGCGCCAATGCCCCACTCAGCAGCTGGCTGAAGACTCCGAGCCGCAGGCCGCGGGCACAGCCCGGGCAGTCGCATCGGAGAGCTGGGCTCGGACTACCCTCAGTTTGTCGATCGATCGGCTGGTTCGGGGATCGTAGCTTCGATTGGTGAGAAAGACGAGGAATAGGTCCCGGACCGGATCGATCCACAATTCGGTGCCGGTCCAGCCCGTATGGCCATAGGCCGCAGGACTCACCAGAGTCCCGAAAACGCTCGGGTCGTCGGCAGGGGCATCCAAGGTTGGGCCGTCCCACCCGAGGAGCCGCGTCCCGCTGCGTGGGCCCGGCGTGAGGAAGAGTCTCATTGTCTCGGCTCTGACCCACGCGCCGGTCGGGCCCTGGCCCTGGCGCAGCCAGACCTGCGCGAACCGGGCGAGGTCATCGCCGGTCGAGAAAAGCCCCGCATGACCCGCAGCCCCGCCAAGGCGCGCGGCATTCTGGTCATTTACCTCTCCGCGAACGGGCCGTCCGCGATAACGGCCTGTTGGTGCCACTAGTCGCCAGAGCTTAGAAGGAGGACGGTAAAGCGTGTGGGTGAGCTCAAGCGGTGCCAGCACCTCACGCTGTACGACCTGATCCAGCGGTTCTCCCGTCACCTGCTCGATCAGGAGCCCAAGGAGCATGGCATTCAGATCACTGTAGAGAGCGGTGTCACCCGGCGCTCGCTGCAGCGGCTCAGCATACAGCCGGTTGATAACACCGTCGCGGGAGTGAGCCTGGCGATAGAAGGGAACCCAGGGAGGGAGGCCGCTCGTGTGATCGAGCAGCATTCGAACCGTGACCTGACTCTTTTCGCCGCCCGCGAAGCGCGGAAGATAGCGGACCATCGGGGTATCGAGGCCCACCTTCCCGGCGTCTACCAGACGGAGCACGACGCTCCCCGTTCCCACTACTTTGGTGAGCGAGGCGAGGTCCCAGAGAGTCGAGTCCGAGGACGGTCGAGCCGATTTCTGGCTCCAGGTCAGCCGGCCGTAACCCCTGGCGTACAGGATCGTGTCGCGCCGACCGATGACCACCACGGCGCCCGGATATAGTCCCTTCTCAATCCCGTGGCGTACCGCAGCGTCGACGTCCTTGAACTGCTGGGCCTGCAGAGAAGGGCGAGTAAGCGTGAGGACCACGAGCGCAACGAGGGCCAGCAAAACCCGTCCTACCCTACGGTGCCGGCACGTGGAGGGGTTAGGGATTTTCTTCGCCTTTTATGGAACCTGGCGGAAGCTGGTACAGCAATTGGGCCGTCCGCACGTCCCGCTCGGAGAGGCGGGCCGTGCGTGTCGACGGGAACATGACGTCGTTCGAATCTGCCGAGTGGGGAAGACCGATCGCGTGGCCGGTCTCGTGGACGGCCACCGAAAGCAAAGCGGGATCGGTAAGGTCTGCACCGGCGCTTGAATGCATGGCCAGTGAAATGGTCGCCCGGCGCACCCGTCCTGCCTGATCCCACGTCAAATCGGTTTGCCCTGCCCGATCAATGTCGAAGCGATCGATCCAACGCACGATGATGTCGGCTTCTGCCGTGTCGCGCGCTTCGCTGAAGCTCACTCCGACGCCCGCCTCGATCCAACGACCCAGCGCTTGTCGCACCAGCGCGCCCATCCTTGGCAAGTATCCCGGTGTGTCACCCTCCACGAGAAAGACCTTGAGGGGGGCGCCATTGCGATCCGGCCAGCGACGGATCACCGAGTCAGTGGTAGCGATGAGCGAATCGAGATACGTCCGATCTGCCGCGCCGGTGAGTTGGCGTCGGACCGCCAACCGGGCGAGCCGGTCCAGGGTAGAGGGCTCGCCAGTGGGAACCGGCGATGGCGACGGCTGGGCGGCGGGCAGTGGGGTCGGAGCCGGCTGACGGGAAGGGGTAGCTGCCAAGGTGTCTGCGGGCGTCGGCGACGTCCGCGCACTGAGGGTGGTCGAGGCGGTCCTGGTCACTCGGTCCGCCAAGACGGCGAGCAGAAGGAGTCCCGTCAGGGCGGGCAGAAGAATGCGTTTCATAGAATGTGATGAATATGCCGTGAGCGAGTAGCCGGACGCCAGCATGCTGGCGTCGGTGGCTGGAGCCGTCTAACATTTGGCCACCCGGTGCCAGGGCTTGGCACGGCCATGGAGGCACCAACTGAGCGCGAGGGAACGTATCGCCCGGGGCCTGATCCGCTGGCGCTGGGCCATTGTAGTCGTCTGGTCCGTAATCGGCGTGTTCGCGGCAGTTCGCGCCCGGGCGACCGAGCAACTCCTCAATCTTCGGGGTGGCAGCACTCGGGAGACGGAAGCGTCGCTAGCCGAGGCCATGCTCAGCCATCGTTTCGACAGCCCCGTCAACGAGTTTTTTGCGGTCACCCTCGCTGGCCCGGCATCATTTGATCTTCCCGGCCCTCGCCTCGTAGTCGACACCCTCGCGCGCGCGCTCGCCGCCGTGCCCTCCGTGCGTAGCGTCGTTTCGTACGTTTCCACCAGCGACACCTCCTTTGTTAGCCGAGACCGCCGCACCACGTTCCTGGTGGTGGCGTTGCGCACGTCCACCGGCGACAGCGCCGCCGGTCTGGTTCCGATGATGCGCCAGACCGCACAGACAACGTTGAATGCAGTTCCCGGGGGCCGACGCTACACTGCGCACGTCACCGGACGAGCCCCGCTCGACCTGGACATCCGCACCGTTAGCGCTCAGGACAGCCGACGGGTCGAGCGGCTACTGATTGCCCCTACCCTGCTAATCCTGGTTCTTGCGTTCGGCGCTTTGGTCGCCGCCGTACTGCCTCTTGTCGTCGGCTTTCTCGCGATCGTAGTCTCGCTCGCCATCATCGGCGTCTTGGCGCACGTCACCCCGATGTCCGTGTTCGTGCTCAACATGACCACGATGATCGGACTGGGAGTGGGAATCGATTACTCACTCCTGGTGGTAACCCGCTTTCGCGAGGAGCTGAGCCGAGGCCGTCGACGCCGTGAAGCGGCAGTCACAACACTGCTGACCGCTGGAGCGGCCGTCGTCACTTCGGGGCTGACCGTCGTCGTCGGGTTCGGGGCGCTCCTTTTTACCCCCCTGGTGGAAACACGGAGCGTCGGGCTGGGAGGACTGGTGACCGTAGCCGTCGCCGTCCTGTTGTCGACCACTCTTCTGCCCGCCCTACTCGCCATCATGGGGCGCACCATTGAACGCCCCCGGTGGCTCGCCCGCCGCGTCGCCTGGTGGCACGCTCCCAGAATCTGGGAGACCTGGGCCCGCACGCTGAGCCGGCACCCATGGAAGGCGGCCGCATTGGGAGGTCTCACCATCGCACTCTTGACGGCACCCATTTTCTGGATCCGGATTGGGCTGCCCTCGCGGCATTGGTGGCCCAGCGACACCGATAGCGGTAAGGGCGTCGAGACGCTGACCGCCATGGGCGTTGGCGGGGTGATTCAGCCTATCCGTCTCGTGATCGAGGCGCCGGCTGGCCATACTGCAGTCGAGACCACCACGCTTCGGGGCCTACGAACTCTGTCGGACTCGCTTAGGGCTGACCCGCGAGTGCGTGACGTCCGCGGCCTGGTCGACGCCAAGCGGAATGCTTCGCTCCTAGCCTATTCCGTTCTCTACAGCGACCTGGATGCCGCACGCCAGGATCTTCCTTCTGAGTTCCTGGACGCGTACCTGAGCAAGGACACACGGGCGACGTTGATGGATGTCATTCTTTCGGATACAACGTCGCTAACCACAGCGATGGACGTGGTTCGCAAGATTCGCGACCTCCGAAACGAACCCCTGCGCGGTACGAAAGGCCTTGATATCAAAGTCGGCGGTTACGTCGCATCCGCTCTCGATTTTCAAGACGACATGCTGGAGCGCCTCCCGTTGCTGATCGGCTTGATCCTCGCCGCCACCGGAGTCATGCTTGCGATCGCGTTCCGCTCCGTGCTGGTCCCCATCAAGGCGATCATCATGAACACCCTATCGGTCAGCGGAACTTTCGGACTGATCGTACTGGTCTTCCAGCACGGAATCGGAGCCCGCCTCTTCGGCCTCACTGGTCCGACGTCTGCAATCTTCGTAGTTGTTCCAGTCCTGGTGTTTGCCATCGTGTTCGGACTGAGCATGGATTACGAGGTCTTCCTGCTCAGCCGAATCAAGGAGGCATTCGATCGGACCGGCCGCAATGACGAAGCGGTCCTGGAAGGATTGAGCGCAACGGCTTCGGTAATCACCTCGGCCGCGCTTATCATGATCCTTGTTTTCGGGGTCTTCGCGTTTGCCAGAATACTGGTAATGCAGTTCTTGGGATTCGGGCTTGCGGTGGCCGTGCTGCTCGACGCCACGATCATCCGCATGGTCCTGGTTCCAGCAGTCATGCACCTCGCGGGGCGCTGGAACTGGTGGCCGGGAACAGCCGTGAACAGTGAACAGTAAACGGTGAACGGGGGCTGCCTTTCCGTACAGCCCCCATTCACTGTTCACTGTTTACCGCTTTGCATCTCGCCAGTTGGGGCCCACGCCGATGTCGACCACCAGCGCCACATCGAGCGGTACAACGGTTTCCATCTGACTCCGCACCAGGTCCCGCATCTGTTCCACTTCCGCCACCGGAACCTCGAACAGCAATTCGTCGTGCACCTGCAGCAGCATCCGGCTGGCCAGCCCGCGCTCGCGAATGGCGTGGTGAGTGCGGACCATCGCCAATTTGATAAGATCCGCCGCCGAACCCTGGAGGGGTGAGTTCTGCGCCGTTCGCTCGGCATATGCCCGCATATTAAAATTGCGGTCGCGGATTTCAGGGATGTAGCGACGCCGCTTGAACAGGGTCTCGACGTATCCTTGATCGCGGGCGAGCTGCACCTGCCGGTCCAGGAACGCGCGCACCCCGGCGAATCGTTCGAAATAGCGAGCGATAAACGCCTTCGCGTCTTCCTGAGAAATGCCAAGCTGCCTCGAGAGCGCGAACGGGCCCTGACCGTAGATGGTCGCGAAGTTGATTGTCTTGGCCCGCGCCCGCATCTCGGGAGTCACCCGGTCCACCGAGACACCGAAGATGAGCGCTGCCGTCTGTCGATGGATATCGCCCCCCTGGCGAAAAGCCTCGATGAAGGCAGGATCGCCGGAGAGATGCGCCATGATGCGCAGCTCGATCTGGGAATAGTCCGCCACCAAGAAGACCGCTCCCGGACAAGGGACAAACCCCCGACGAATAGCCTCACCCCGAGGCGTGCGAATCGGGATGTTTTGCAGATTGGGGTCGGATGACGACAGCCGGCCGGTCGCGGCCCCGGTCTGGTTAAAGCTGGTGTGGATCCGGCCGGTCTTGGGACTTACTTCCTGAGGCAACGCGTCCACGTAGGTGCTCTTCAACTTCTGCAGCTCGCGGTATTCGAGAATGAGCCTGGGCAGCACGTGTCCCATCGCTGCCAACTGCTCGAGCACGTCGGCATCAGTAGACGGCCCTGTCTTGGTCTTCTTTTGAACCGGAAGCTGGTGTTTCTCGAACAGCACGGTCGCGAGCTGGCGGGGCGAATTCAGATTGAGCTCGACACCGGCGACCCGGGTGATCTCTCCTTCCAGCCTGAGTAGATCGGCACCGAGTTCACGAGACAGCTGCTCGAATACCTGCCGATCGACCCCGATACCGTCCCACTCCATCTGGGCAAGGACTTCGATAAGCGGAAGCTCGAGGTCGCGGAGCAAGGGCTCTAGCGAGGTGTCCCGGAGTCGCGGGGCGAAGAAGTCGTGCAAGGCGAGGACGACTGCGCTGTCGGCCCCACATAGATCGGCCGCTTGCCGCACCGGCAGCTCGGCCACCGGCATCGGCTTCTTGCCCCGGCCGGGTGCGTCCGGATACGGTTCCATGGTCCGACCCAGATACTCGAGTGCCAGAGTATCGAGACTGTGGGACCGTCGTCCCGGATCGAGCACAAAGCTGGCCAGCATCGAGTCGTAGGCGACGCCTGCGAGCTCGATGCCACCTCCGCGAAGCACCTGCCAGTCGAACTTGAGGTTGTGCCCGGCCTTGGGAACCTCCGGGTCGCGCAGCAGGTCGGCCAGGACAGAGCAGGCGGAGCTCGCGAGCTGAGGAAGGTTGGTGACCGGTGGCGGCGCTGCCAGCTCACCGTCCTGTGGGCGATGCCCGAAGGGGAAGTACCAGGCCTCGGAGGAGCTCGCCGCGAGCGACAAACCAACCAGCTCCGCCTGGCGGGCTCGTGAGGAGCTGGCAACGGTATCCAGTGCAATCAGATTCGCAGCGCGAAGACGCCTCACCACATCGGCCAAGCGCGCAGGATCCTCAACCACGTGAACGACGACTGCAGGCGCTGCCCGATCGACCCCCGGCTCGGCTGGAGCCGGCCGTCCCTCAGCTACAGGAGAAGGGGCGGCAGTGTCAGGCTCGCCAGCGCCGTTCACCTTCCGCACCAGGGTGTAGAACTCGAGCTCGGTCAATAGTCGGAGCAGCCGCTCGCGATCGGGTTCGACCGCAGCCATCACCTCGAGATCGAGGTCGACGGGAACGTCCCGGCGGATAGTCACCAGCTCCCGTGAAAGACGCGCCTCAGCGGCGTACTGGATCAGTGCCTCACGGGGTCGCTTGGCGGGCACTTCAGCGGCCCGGGCCAGCAGGTTGTCGAGATCGCCGAAGTCGGCCAGGAGCTTTTGCGCGCCTTTCTCCCCTACCCCCTTCACGCCCGGCACGTTGTCCGAGGTGTCGCCAACCAGCGCCAGAAAATCCGTCACCCGAGCCGGCTCCACACCAAGGCGTGCCGCTGCATTGCTCTCGTCCACCCAAGTCTCGTCAACTCCACCCGGACCGCCCCGTCCCGGGTTGAGCAAAGCGACCCGCGGTCCAATCAGCTGATAGAAGTCCTTATCGCCTGACACAATGACTGCCTGAAGCCCGCCCGCGGCGGCCTTGGTGGCGAGAGTTCCAATGACGTCGTCCGCCTCGAAACCCGGGACTTCCGAGCAGGTGACCCGGAAGGCCTCGAGCAGCTGGCGAGTCCGCTCCACCGCACGATCGAAGTCCGCCTGAAGCTCGTCCCCCAGCTTTTCGCGAGTGGATTTGTAGTCGGGGTAGCGCTCGGCGCGGAACGATGTACCCGCGTCGAGGACCCAGGTGAGGTAGTCGGGCCGGTATTTCTCCTGCAAGCGAAGCAGGAAATTCACCACTCCCCAGGCCGCCGAGGTATTCTCGCCGCGGGTTGTCCGCAGCGGCCGGGACATCATGGCAAAGAATGCGCGATAGATCAGGGCATAGCCGTCCACCAGAAAGATCTGGGGAGGGGTGTGATTTGGCATGGGGGGAAAATACTGCTGCGGTTACCGCCTAGAAGCCGCTCACTCCCGGTCGGCGGTTTCACCGCCACCCCGTCGGAGGCGTGAGACGACACGCTCGTAGTCCGCACGGGAGCGGGAGGTGAGGCGGAAGCGACCGAACGAGGATTCATCGACGAAGAACAAGGTGAGGCGATAGCGATAGTACACCCAGCGAATGACCCGAGACGACGTGCTGGGTGCCTGCTCCGTGACCTCATCCGGAGCGCCGAGGACCACGAAGACCTCGCCCCGATCGGTACGCCAGCCCGGCATGCCCTCATCCTTTATCTGGGCGTTCGCGGTCGCCAGTCGGCTGAAGTACTCGTCGAGCTGCTCGTTCTGAGGGGTCTTCGGGTCGGGATCGCTGGACTTGCGGAACTCCCGCCAGAGGCGGGCCCGATCGGCCGGAGCAGCTCGATGCAGCGAGTCCAGGGCCGGATTCGGACCAAAGTAGCGCAACAGGCTGAGCATCTGATCGTAGCTCGTGACCAGCCACTGAGACGTGAACGACACGATGGCAGTGGACCGGCGAGCTGTGGCCCCGGACCCGACGACGAGGCGCATTTCGCCCAACACCAGGCTATCGGGTGCGATGCGGATTACCTGGCTTTCGATTGGCCGCCCCCCCTGGAACCGCAGGGAGTCCCGATACACCAGGCTGTCCTGTCCGTCGCGCACCTCGAAGGGCAATGTCTGTCGGCGAGGAAAGGCATAGCCTTCGATGTATGCCAGCAGGGTATCGCCGCCAAAGCTGACCACGCCTCGGGGGTTGATGACGAGCTTGAGCGGATCCGCCGGCTTTGCCCTGCCCTGCACCTGATACGCGAGAATCGGCTCGCTCGAGGTTCCGGGCGCGAGCTTCGGGACCATATAGTCGCCCTCGGCCCGTGACTCGACCCCTGCGTTCATGTCCCGCACGTTCACGATGACGTTGTAAGGACCCGGCAGCAACTTGAAGTGCTGCTGAAACAATACACTCTCGTCGGTTCGACCAGTCTCCGGTTGCGTCGCGACCCGGACCGTTTCCTCGCGACCCACCTGTACGGGCGCCCCGGTCACCGGACGGAGCGTGATATCCACCCGATAACGAGCGGTGAACCCCGACGGCTCGCGTTGGAAGTTGAGGGAGCGATTCTCCAGCGAAAGACCGAGAATTGCGAAAGTGGTGTCGCCGACACCTTGAGCGAACGCCACGTTGCCAACGAAGGGCAGAGGATCGGCCGCCGCGAGACGACCGACACCCCGATAGATGCCGGTCGTGGACGTGACAGCCGGCATGTCGTCGGGAGCTGGCGCCGGCCCGCCGCCCGCAGAGCCTCCCTTCCCCGCTCCGCCGCCTCCGCACGCTGCGACAGCGCCCGCGATCGAAAGGACCAGCGCGAGGCGCCGCATCGACAGTCTCCGGTCGTCGTGGAGGTAAAGCTGCGCCTCTTCAGGCGTGCGAGCGAAGGTTAGCGGCGGCACGCGACGAGCGTCAAGCAGCGGCACGATACACTCTCCGAGAGTGAGCTTGCTGGCCATCCGGCGACCCGCTAGGTTGGCTCACGGATGCCCCCTGAGAACCTCGTCGGTCGCACGGTGGCGGGTTACCGCCTCGTCCAGCATGTCGGCGAGGGCGGGACCGCGAGTGTGTACAAGGGGGAACATCCTGAGCGCGGCCTGGCCGCGGTCAAGATTCTCATCCCTCGCCTTGCCAAAGATCCTGTCGCCATCAAGCGGTTTCTGCGCGAGGCCGAGTTCGGTGGTAGGCTCAACCACCCGAACATCGTGCGGACGTACGACTACGGCGAAGCCGAGGGGCTGAACTATCTCGCCCTCGAATGGGCCGAAGGTGAGCCGTTGGCGAGCTTCGTCACGCGGTCGGGGATGCTCGCGCCCACGTTGGTCGCGACGATCGTCGAGCAGATCGGCGCGGCGCTCTCGGCGGCGCATAAAGCGGGCATCATCCATCGCGATCTCAAGCCTGCCAACATCATGTACGATCCAGCGACGCAGCGTGCTAAGCTGCTCGATTTCGGTATTGCACGAGACGCCGAGGGAAGCCCCGAGGAGCGGCTGACCAGGGCGGGATTCTTCGTGGGAACCCTGCAATACGTGGCGCCCGAAACGCTGAGCGGCGAACTGGTTGGCGAGCAGGCGGATGTGTACAGCCTCGCGACAATTACGTACTACTCGCTGACGGAGTGCCTGCCGTTTCCAGGTCGGAGCCCACGTGAGTTGTTTCAGCAACTACTCTCTCAGGATCCAATCCCGCTCGGCCAGGCAAAGCGGGGGCTCCGGTTCTCCCCAGCGGTCGAGACCGCCGTGATGAACGGGCTCCAGCGCGACCTGGCCAAGCGCAGTAAGTCGGTGGACGAATTTGCGCAGGGATTCTGCACGGCAGTGCGGGACGAGGGAGGTCAGAAAGGTGGGTTTCTGGCCAACCTGTTCCGCAAAGGCCCTCGGTGACCCCTCTCGAGCAACTACTGCTGGCAAAATCGGTTCGGTACGGTGACTTTGTGCTGGCCTCGGGTCAGCGGTCGTCGTACTACATCGACTGCCGCCTCACAACGATGTCAGCTGAGGGGATGGTCCTGGTGGGGCGGGCCGGACTTACGGCGATTCGAGAGGCTGGGTGGACCGCCACCGCGGTTGGCGGGTTGACCCTTGGAGCGGATCCCGTCGCATACGCTATTGCGGCGGCAAGCTTCGGGACTGGCGCAGTGCTGGACGCGTTCACCGTGCGGAAAGAGACCAAGGGGCACGGAACCCAGCGCCTGATCGAGGGGAACTTTGCGCCAGGAGTGTCCGTCGTGATCGTGGAGGACGTGATCACGTCCGGCACCTCGGCCCTGCAGGCTATCCAAGCGGTCAGCAACGAAGGTGGGAGGATCGCCGGTGTGTTGGCGGTGGTAGACCGTGAGCAGGGCGGGCGACGGGTGCTGGAGGCGGCCGGTCACCAGGTTAGGTCGCTAACTACTGCGTCGGCAATGGGGTTGGGGTCAACCTGACGACTAGGCGTTGCCCTCCCAACTCCCTTGGGTCAGCGGGTGAAAGGTAGACCAGATCGCCTCGTAAGGCTGGAGCAGTCTCTCGACAAAGCCACCTACAGCGACCGGGAAAGGGTACCGGGTGCGAAACTCCGATGCGGTAATGCCGAGCATTGCCCGGAGGTGGCGACCAAAGCTCTGAGGGGACGAGTACTCCAGCCGATAGGCGACATCGGCAACTGAAAGCCCCGACGTCTCGAACAGCAGCGCCGCATGCAGCAGCCGAATCGCGGCCAGATAGTTCTTGGGTGAAGGCAAACCGGACCGCACGAAACGCGACATCAACGTGCTCGGCCGGACGAAGAGCCGGTCCGCCAGGCGGCGGACCGTCGGCGTTTCCGGTGCCAACCGGATCAGCGCTTCCATAAAGAGGCGAGCATCCGGCGGCGCATGGGCGAGCGCTTCGAGGATCGGCCCTTGAATGCGAGCAACGGCTCTGGTAGCGGGCTGACCGACCACCTGACGCAGCCGGTTCCAGCCGGTCGGCGAGGTTACGTCGACTACCTGGCGCACGCCTGTGGCACCCAGCCGGAGCAGCATCTCGGTGGCACCGGCATCGTGCTGCGAGACCAGCGCGACCATGGGAATGGCGGGAAAGTCTCGCACCAGGTGGGCCAGCGCCTCGACCTGTTCGGGTGCGCAGCGGTGAACCGAGACCAGAACTGCGTCGACCGGTCGCTCCCGCACGACGCGCAACGCATCCGAGATCGAGTCGCGATGCACGACAGAGAAGCAGCCGTTGCCGGCCGCGTCGACTCGGGATCGCTCACCGGGCAGCAGCACGGCGGCGACGGTGGGCGATGGCTGAGCGAGCGGGGCGGCGGCGAGTGACATGCGACCTCCTCGAGTCGCGCCCAAGCTAGCCGGGTCATCTCAATCGCGGGTCAACGTCGCCGACGGACCTGGCAACGCAACGTTCCGCGGCGGCGCCGCATCGAATTTATTGCGCGCGTTATTGCTCCCGTCCTCCCGGCTCTCGACCCCTACGTCGGACCTGCAGGTGCCGTGAGCGAGTCTACTGCAGCAGATCTGTTCGAGACCTTGCAGGCCGTCTTGCAGCCGCAGTATCGCCTCGAGCGCGAGCTGGGCCGTGGCGGCATGGGTGTGGTGTTCCAGGCGGTCGACCTCGCGCTCGACCGCCGAGTGGCCGTGAAGGTCGCTCACCCCGAGCTGGCAGCTCAGCCTTCAGTCGCAGAACGCTTTCTCACCGAAGCGCGGATGCTCGCGCGAATCCGCCACCCCAACATTGTGACCGTGCATAACGCGGGATCGGTCGGCGGACATTTGTACTACGTCATGGATGAGATTCCCGGAGAAAGCCTCCGGCAGCGGCTCAATCGGGAAGGATCGCTCGAGCCGGCTGATGTAGAGCAGATCATGGCGGATATTGCCGCGGCACTGGACGCGGCGAGCGCCGCCGGCTTCGTGCATCGAGACGTGAAGCCCGAAAACATTCTGCTCGACGCGGTCAGCGGCCGGGCGTTGTTGGCGGACTTCGGAATCGCGCGCGCCTCGGGTGAACCAGGCCAAGTGACCCGGACGGGGCAGGGGGTTGCCGTCGGCACGCCGACCTACATGAGCCCCGAGCAGGCCGCCGGCGAGTCGGTCGACACGCGGAGCGACGTGTATTCGCTGGGCGTCGTCGCTTACGAGGCCCTGGTCGGACAGCCGCCGTTCGTGGGCCCCCGCCGCGTCGTGGTGTCGAAGCACATCGCGGAGCGGCCGATGCCTATCCAGCGTGCCAGGTCCGGCGTGCCCGCACCCCTCGGGGCAGTCATCATGCGTGCGTTGGAAAAGCATCCGGCCGATCGGTGGCAGGGCGGGGAAGCGATGAGGCGAGCGCTGGCGGAGCGGCGGGCGCCGGGCAGGCTTTCGCGTCCCAGAATCGCCATCGCGGCAATCGGCACGCTGGCAGTGGTCGGCGTCCTCGGCCTTACGCGACTTCGGTCGGAGGCGCCGCCGGCCGGGATCGACCCACGCCACTCGATTCTGGTGCTTCCGTTTCAGAATCTCCGAGCCGACCGGCCAATGGATTGGATGCGGGATGGGGCGGTCAGCATGCTCGGACTCAATCTCTCTCAATGGAGCGATCTCACGGTGGTGGATCACGAGCGGGTGCACGACCTGCTCGCCCACCACGCCGTGAAGCCGGGCGATGCTATCGGGCTCGAGCTGGCGCGACAGCTCGCCCGCGAAGCCGGCGTCTGGACCGTGGTGCTGGGGGAGTACAGCCGGAGCGGTGACTCGCTCTACCTCTCGGCGAGGGTATTCGATGTGGCGACAGGAAAGCGGGTCGAGATCGGTCGGATCGAGGGCCGTCCGGGGACCGACGTTCGACCGATGTTCGACGAGTTGGCGGCCCGGCTGCTCGATCTGTCCGGCGCACCGGCGGACATCCGCACGGGACTGGCGCAGGCGACCACCTCGTCGGTGGAGGCCTTCCGGTCCTACCTGAACGGTGTCGAGCAGCTCAACCGGTGGAACCTTCCCGCAGCGCAGCGCGACTTTGAACGAGCCACGAGCCTCGACACCACGTTCAGTCTTGCTTTCTACAAGCTCGCGTTGGCGCGGGGCTGGACCGTGGGTGAGGACGACTCGATCGCGCGCTACGCCATCCGACGAGCTACGGCCTACGTGGACCGACTGCCGCCGCACGACCGCGCAATGGTGAGCGCCTACCGCGCGTTCGACGACCGGGACTATGTGACCGCCCGTGCCCTCTACAATGAAATGATCGCACGCGACAACCGCGATCCGGATGCCTGGTACGGCCTGGGCGAGGCGTGGTTCCATGATACGGCGGCAGCGGGCGCGGGGCCGCCCCAGTGGACCAAAGCCTTGCGGGCATTCCGCCGGACGCTGGCCATCGATCCCGGGTACACCCTGGCCTATTCGCACGTCGCGGACTTGCTGGCGATTGCGGCGCGCGAGCGACCACCCGTGGTCCTGGTGGGGGAGGATTCGCTCGCACCGGCGTTGGGGCCTGGGTTCGAGCCTTTGGTGGACAGCGCGACAATGGCGGCAGGAACAGCTCGCGCTCGCCGGGAACTGCTCCAGCAAACCCAGACCTGGGTCGCCTCTCAGCCGACCAACAAGGCCGCCCACGCCGCGCTGGTCGATGCGCAGATCGAGTCGGGACAACCGGACCGGGCACTGGTGGAGGTCGAGCGTTACGCCATTACCGTTGGGCGCTATCCGGACCGACCGTTCGTCGAGGCGAAGATCCGATTTGCAGCGGGCGAGGCGGAGCGGGCTGCGGCCGATCTGCGACACGCCGTGGACTCTTTGTCGGCCGCTGATTTCCTCGGCGAGGACGCATCCTCGACGGCCTGGAACATTGCGGCCGCCGCTAATGTCTTTGCGTATCTCGGTCAGGTCGAATCCGCAGCGCGACTGATCGAATTGAGCCACCAGGTCATGCAGGGAGGCGGCGCCATCGTCCAATCCCAGGAGGCGGCGCTGCGCCACGGCCAGGCGCGGTGGCGGATGCTGGGGGAACTCTACGCAGCCACCGGCGCACCGGCTCCGTCGCTTCGGCAGATCTGGCAGGGCGCCGCCGAAGCGGCCCGCAATGCACCGCCCGCGCGGCGAGCCGACGTGGCTTCGAGCGGCGGCCCGGCGGCAATCGGTTTGCTCGCTGGTCCCAGCGCGGATACCACCGCAATCTCGGAACTGGCCGGTCTGGCAGGGCCTCAGGAAAACCGTGAGGTCAGGGCGTTGCTCGCGCTTAGCCGCCACGACACGGCAGCCGCCCGCCGAGCACTGGCCGACTCGACCCGGCCCGAAGGGCGCGGAGTGCGCTACACGATCTACCTGAGACCACTCGCGGCCCAAGCCTACTACGCATTGGCGGATTATTCCGCGGCGCTCCAGGCGCTGGGCAACTTCGGTCCCGCAGAATTCAGCCGAACAGTGTTCGATATGCGATGGGGCATCCTGGCCCGGGTACGCCTGGTTCGCGCAACGAGCCAGGAGCGCCTCGGGAACCTGAGCGAGGCGCGACGCGAGTACCGCCTCGCCGCCTCGCAATGGAAGCTGGCCGATGCCCCCCTACGGCCGCTGCTCGAGCAGGCCGAAAGGGGGGCCGCGCGGGTGGAGGCAAGCCTGGCCCGCCGGACGCCCTAGCGGGGCTCGACCTGTTATCCTTTAGGCGCGGGTCGAGCGGGGTGGTCGCGGGACCGTTTCGGTTCCGAGGAAAGTCCGAGCTCCACAGGGTAGACTGCCAGGTAACACCTGGGCGCCGCGAGGCGACGGACAGGGCCACAGAAAAGACACCGCCCTCGCGCAAGCGGGGGTAAGGGTGAAAAGGTGGGGTAAGAGCCCACCGCACCACCGGCAACGGATGGTGGCACGGTAACCCCCAGTCGGAGCAAGGCCAAATAAGCGGCGAGGTGTGACCCACACCAAAAGGCCCCAAGCGCAAGCAAGGGCGAGCCGCGGGTAGGCTGCTCGAGGCGGTCGGCGACGACCGTCCCAGACAGATGACCATCCTCTCGCGTGAGAGCGCGAGGGAACAGAACTCGGCTTACGGCTCGACCCGCTCTGCCCTCCGGGCTCATCTCGGGGGGCAGTGCTTTCCACCATTGCATGCTTCGAGGATCGGATGACGTCTCGGCTCTTCGCGCTCACGGCGCTGGCGGGAGTCTCGGCTTCGGCAGCTCCTAGTAGCACGCATTATCGGGTCGACCAGACCGTCGACCAGACGATCGATGCGACGGCCATCGGCGGTGCCCCACAACGACAGCGGTTCGGCGTGTCGACCTTTATTACCGTCACGCTCGCCGACACGGCCGGGGGTAAGGTGGTGAACGCAGTCATCGATTCAGTGGTGAGCGACTCGGCTCCTGTGTCGCAGGCAGCGCTGGACAGCGTCCGCGGCCTTCCGTTGCACGGCATGCTGGATCAGGCTGGTCGAATATCGGGAGTAAAACCACTTCGCGAGACCTCACTGGGCGCTCAAATGACGGATGTCGTCTCCCGGCTTTATCCGGGCCTCCGGCAGAAGGTCAAGCAGGGTGACGGATGGACGGACACCACTCAGGTCTCGACACCGGCGAATGGCGGGACTATGAATCTGCGTCGCATCACCACTTATAAGGCTAGCGGCAAGGAACGGCGCGGGAACACGGACGCACTGAAGATCGATGCGAGCTTCAGCTCTACGGTGAACGGGACGCAACAGACCACCAATGGTCCCGCGACAATCGAGGGCACCGGATCCGGAACCGGGGCTCACTACGTGGCTTCAGATGGTCGCTATCTGGGCGGCAAGTGGACGGTGACAACGAAGCTGACCTTCGCCGGCTCGTTTGCTCCCAAGCCGCTCCCCGTCACATTGATCGAGACATACGCCGTGAGCGAGCTGCCATGACGCGGTCCATTGTGGTGCTCGGCCTGCTGGCCGCGGCAGCCTGTTCCGGTGGTACGAGTCCGTCGTCTCCGGCCCCCCAGCCAGGGCCGCGTCCTTCCGGCGGCGAGAAGGCTCCCACACCTGCAGCGGGTGCCCGCGGGGGCGCAATCCTTTACCGGCCTACCCCCGGAACGATTTACGCAATCGAGCGCCGCGACAGTCTCACACTCGAGCTGCAAGGTGGCAATCAGGCTCAGCAGTTTGCTCGAACCGCCTACTTGACCGTCTCGATCGCCGAGGGATCCGGCGGCAACTATGCCACAACCATCCGGCTTGATTCGCTACGGCAGGAAGAGGGTGGGACGCTTTCCGCCGACTCCCTGCTCAGGGCGGAAGGGACCACGTGGACCGGAACGTTGTCTCCCCAAGGCCGGCTCGGCGACCTCAAGGCGGATCGCGCGTCGGGAGTTGCCGACCAGGTTGGCGCGAACCTGGGCGTACTCTTTCCGGTGCTGCCGGCGGGCGGTCTTCAGGGAGCCACCGCCTGGAGCGACACGGCCGAGCGGGCGATCAAGACGGATGCCTTCGCTGCCAAAGAACGGGCCGTGACGAGCTACCGCCTGATCAAGCAGGAAGGCCAAGTTTACATCGTCGACGCCGCTACTGGCTTCCAGCGTACCGGCACCGGAGGACAGCCGGCACAACCGATGGAGATGACCTCGCAGGGGACCAGGAGAACAACCTATCAGTTCGGCGCCGACGGTCTGGTCGCCAGCGCCCAGGGGGCCGATTCAGCGGAAATGACTATTTCCGTGCCGGCGGTCGGCCAGACGGTGCCGGTACATCAGCGAGCCAGCTGGAAGATCAGCAAGAAGTAGCCGCGATGGGCAGTCAGTCGACCAGGCGCAACGGCATCACCAGGGTGAGGAAGCTCGCGGGATCGTTCCAACCGACCGGCTCGCAGGTGGCGGCTCTCTCAGGAGCCTTGAAGGTGAGCCGTACTTCGTCGGTCGGGATGTACTTGAGAATCTCCAGCAGATACGCGGCGTTGAAGCCGATCTCCAAGGGGTCGCCGTCGTAAGTGACGGTGACCTCTTCCTGTGCCTCGCCCAGATCAGGCGTCTGAACCGAGAGCTTGCACGACCCGCTGGCGAACGCCATGCGGATCCGGTGGGTCTGATCGCTGGCGACGATGCTCATGCGGCGGAGTGCCGCCGTCAGGGCCGACCGATCGGCCGTTGCTGCCTTGTCGTTTTCCCGCGGAATGACCTGCTCGTAGTTCGGGTACGGACCTTCGATGAGCCGCGTAAAGATCTGAGTCGTCGCCGAACGGAAGCCGAGATGGTTCTCGCTCCGGGCGATCTCGATTTCGTCCTCTGGACGGAACAGGCGACGGATTTGCTCCAGAGCTTTGGGCGGAACGATGAGGTCGGCCTGGCCTGCACCGGCCGCGGTGGGAACATCCATCCTGGCCAAGCGGTGGCCGTTCGTGGCCACCATGCGCATCTTCTCCGGCCGAAGTTCCCAGAGAACCCCGTTCAGGATTGGCCGACTTTCCTCAGTACTCGCCGCAAACGCCACGTGCGCGATGAGCTTCTGCAGATCCTTGGCTGGGGCTTTCCAGCCGTTCTCGAACTTGACAGCAGGGAATGCCGGAAACTCCTCCCGCGGAAGACCCAGAAGTTTGAACTTGGAGCGACCGCACTCGATTGAGACCCTCTGCTCCCCGCTTGCGACCAAGCGAATCGGAGCGCTGGGCAACTCGCGAACGATCTCCACGAGCTTTCGAGCGGGCAGGGTGATGGCACCCTCCTGATCCAGGGATGCCGGCACGCTGGTGCTCACAGCGATGTCCAGATCCGTGCCCGACAAGCGCAACCCGTCGCGGGTGGCCTCGAGCAGGATGTTGGACAACACAGGAAGAGTGGTTTTGGTCGGAACGCTGGCAGCGACTGCGACCAGTCCTTCCTGTAGCTGCTCTCGGGTGATCGTAAGCTTCATCCGCTCCTCGGCGTGCTAAAGATCAATACTTCTTCTGTATTAAAAGATTCTAGCAGTAGTAGTAGAGACTCTGGAAATGTGGAGCACAACTGCAACGCGCTCCGCACTCCGCATTTGACTGCTTCACGAGCTGTCGATCGCCTGTTAGCGGTGGGGACACCGCGACGACGATCCCCACTCATTCAGGCTGCCAACACCGCCGCGCCCACATCGGGGATTATTCTGCGCACAACTCCTGGCGCGCGTACTCGATTTTCTCGCGGAACGAACGGTCGCGAGACATTTGTCGCTGCACTTTGTCCACGCTGTGGATCACTGTGGAGTGATCACGCCCCCCGAACGCCTGGCCGATCTCAACCAACTGCATCTGGAGGAGATCGCGAGCGAGATACATGGCGATCTGGCGTGGAATAGTGAGCGTCTTGATGCGCGCCTTGGACCGGAGTCCCTCCGGCGTAACGCCCCATCGGCGGGCGACGACTTCCTGCACGCGATGAATGGTCGGAAGCGGCTTGGCGCGCGCCTCAGCGCCGTCGTCGCCCGGCTTGATCTTGTCAGAGAGTGCTTCGCGGGCCAGCTCGATCGAGATTTCCTTGTGCTTGAGCGACGCGAAGAGCAGCAGCTTGATGATGCAGCCTTCCAGCTCGCGCACGTTGGATCGGACATGCTCGGCGATAAAGCGGAGCACGTCATCCGGAATGGTCATCTCGAGATGGTCCTGCTCCTGCTTTTTACGGAGAATGGCAATGCGGTGCTCGAGGTCGGGTTGGCCGATGTCGGCCACCATGCCCGACTCGAAGCGGCTCACCAGCCTCGCCTCGAGGCCCGGGATTTCCTTGGGAGGGCGGTCGGATGTCAGAACAATCTGTTTGTTGGCCTGGTGCAACGCGTTAAACGTGTGAAAGAACTCCTCCTGGGTCTGCTCTTTCCCTTCCAGGAAGTGCACGTCGTCCACCAGGAACAGGTCGACCTCGTTTCGGTAGCGACGCCGGAAATCCGGCATCGTCCGGCTATGGATGCTTTCGATGACTTCGTTCAGGAACTGCTCTGAGCCAACATAGAGAACGCGGGTGTCGGGCGCGCGGGTGAGGCGTGCGTGTGCAATCGCCTGCATCAGGTGGGTCTTGCCGAGTCCCGTGGCGCCGTAGATGAAGAGCGGGTTGTAGGTCTTGCCGGGAGCCTCGGCGATCGCGTGCGCGGCAGCGGCGGCGAGCTCATTCGATTTGCCGATGACGAACGTCTCGAAGGTATAGCGTTCGTTCAGCGGTTGCATGCTCGCGTTGGTGGGGCCACTCGCCCCCGCTGCCTGCGTCGGCGTGACGAAGAAATCCATTTGAGGCCGCCGCTGCCGCTCTTCCTGCACGCGGAACACAACGGCGGTGGGCCGTCCAACCACCGGCTCAGCGAGACGGGTCAGAATCGGCGCGTGCTTCGTTTCGTTCCACTCGGCCGCGAACTGATCGGGAGCGCCGATGACCAATTGACCTTCGTCAAGGGCAATTGCCTCGGTAGGCTCGAGCCAGTTCCTGATGATGTCCGCAGGAAGCTCGCGCTGCGCCTCATCGAGAATGCGCTTCCACGCTTCTTTAGGGGACAGCTGCATCGGTGCTCGACAACGGGTGGGAGGGTTTGCAAGGGCAGCCGATTCTACGGGTCGGTTGTGGAAAAGTCAACCTTGACGCGTGGCCCCTTGCGTCACTAGGTTCTCGGGCTCATTGGGAGGCCAGTAGCAGATGAAACCGTCTTATCGCCCGCGCAACAAACGGCGTCTCAACAAGCACGGCTTCCGGGCACGGATGGCGACGCGTTGGGGTCGCGCAGTGCTGTCTCGCCGCCGCAAGAAGGGGCGGAAGCGTCTGACGGTGCGCATTCCCTCGAAGCATGGAGGTCGCTGACGGCGCGTGAGCGGCTCCCGCGAGTCACTCGACTCGCTCGAGCAGCGGACTTTGGTCGCTGTCTCGCCGAAGGACGCCGGCAACGAACCCAGCACCTCGACATGATCTGGTTGGACAACGCAACGGGTCACCCGCGGATCGGACTGATTGTTCCCAAGTTTCAGTCCAGTGCGGTGGCCCGTAATCGCTTGCGACGGCAACTCAAGGAAATTTGGCGGCGGGACCTCCAGTCGCAGCTCCCCGCCGGTGATCTCGTGGTGCGGGCTCGCCGGGAAGCCTACGGCGCCGGGTTCGAGGCGCTCCAGGGCGAGATGAGGCTTTGGTCTAAAAGCGTGAACGGTGCAACGAAAAAGCGTGAACGGTGAACAGTTAAAAGCGTGAACGGTGAACGGTGAACGGTGAACGGGGGTTGAGTCAGTCTGGTGCCGGTGTGCATGGGAGGCGCGAAACGCCATTCGAGCAATCTCGTTTACCGTTTACCGTTTACCGTTTACGATTTTTTTTACAACGGCTCCCCCGCCAAGGGCTCGCCACCCTGATCAGGACTTACCAGGTGGTGATATCTCCCGCACTTCCGCCCGCATGCCGGTTCACGCCGACCTGCTCGCAATATGCGCTCGAGGCGGTGGGCCGCTACGGGGCCCTCCGAGGCTCCTGGCTCGCCGCGCGTCGGCTGGTGCGCTGCCACCCTTTCAATCGGGGCGGGTTCGACCCGGTCCCGTGACTCGGTGAACTAGCTCGATGGATCGCCGTGCCATCTGGGCCATCGTTCTCATGATGGCCATCGCACTCGCGCCTGCGCTGTTCATAAAACAGGGCCATCGGCCTGCCGGCCGGACGGCAAGCGACTCCACCACAACGACACCGGTCCCTCCGCCACCGACGCAGGCGCCCGCCGCGGCGCCCGCTGGGCCACCCGCTGGTACTGCGAAGGCTCTGGCGGAAGACACGGTACTCGTCACCTCACCACTCTACACCTACGGAATCAGCACCCGAGGGGCCCGACTGATCCGGGCCACCCTCCACCGCTATCCCTCGATGGCCGCGTCTACTCGAGGGCGCCCGGCTGATCTGATTCGCCCCGGCACCGGCTTGCTGGGCGCTACCCTCGTGCGGGGCAATGACAGCCTCAAGCTGACCGACGTGATCTTCACGCCCAGCAACTCGAAGCTGGACGTTGCCGCGCCGAGTCCACTCCGGCTCACCGCTCAGCACGGCGACGTCAGTGTCGAGTTGACGTATCAGTTTGCTCCCGACGATTACCGGATCGGTGTCTCAGGTCGGGTCACTGGAGTCGGGCCTAACGGTGGCCTTCTCCTCCTCGATCTCGGGCCAGGCCTGGCCAACACGGAGGCCGATTCCAACGAGAATCATCGAGCCCTGGCCATCGTGACCAAGCAGGGCGATGCGGAACGGACCGATTTTGCGAGCCTCAAGCCAGGCGAGCCAAAGACACTCAGCGGGCCGTTCGAGTGGGTTGCCGTCAAGTCCAAGTACTTCGTCACCGCGTTGCTGGCGTTTGACAGCACCGGCGGAAGTATCAGCGGCGCCACGGCGGCTGCTGCGGCCACTGCCCCCAAGCACCCGACGGCGGCCGAGATACGGCTCAGCTTGCCGGTTGGGCCGGCAGGGGTATTCGCCTTCTCGCTATATGCGGGTCCGATGGAGTACGACCGGTTGCGTCAGATCGGGCACGACTTCGACGACGTCAATCCTTACGGCTGGCCTGGATTCCGTACACTGATCCGGTTCTTTACGGTACCGATCCGTTGGCTTTTGGTCTTCATGCATCAGGAGCTGGGTCTTGCCTACGGAATCGCGCTCGTGATCTTCGGCGTGCTGGTTCGGCTGCTTCTCTGGCCGTTGAACCAGAAGGCGATGCGGTCCAGCATGCAGATGCAGGCGATCCAGCCCCTGATGAAAGAATTGCAGGAGCGCTACAAGGACGACCCCACCAAACTGCAGACCGCAACGATGCAGCTCTACAAGGAGCACGGGGTCAATCCGTTCGGCGGCTGCTGGCCGATGCTGCTGCCGATGCCGATCCTGCTGGCGCTGTTCTTTGTCTTCCAGAACACGATCGAGCTCCGGGGGGCCTCGTTCCTCTGGCTGCCGGACCTCTCGCGCCCGGACCCGCTCTACATCATTCCGCTACTGATGGGGCTCACGATGTACGGTGTGAGCAAGGTGGGTCAGATCGGGATGGAACAGACCCCGCAGATGCGTAGTATGCTCTACATCATGCCGGTAATGATGACCGTGCTCTTCCTCAACTTCGCGTCGGGCCTCAACCTCTACTATGCGGTCCAGAATCTGACCAGCATCCCGCAGCAGTGGATGCTCGCCAAAGAGCGGCTGAAGCGCCAACCGCCTCCCCCACCTCCACCCCCGAAGGTTAGCAAGGCCAAGGCACGAAGCGAGAAGTAGATGCTTTCCGACGTCATCGTGGCCCTCGCTACTCCGCCCGGCCGCTCAGCCCTTGCAGTAATCCGGCTCAGCGGCCGTGCCGCGTTCGACGTGGCGCGGCAGGTCGTTGACGGCTTCGAGATCACGCCTCCGCGTCAGGCCAGATTGGCAACCTTCAGGAGTGCGCAAGGGCAGGCGATCGACCGCGGCCTCTACACGGTCTTTCCGGGTCCCCGGAGCTACACCGGCGAAGACCTGGTCGAGCTATCCTGCCATGGCGGTCTGGCGGTTCCTACCCAGGTGATCGTTGCATTGACGGCGGCCGGAGCCCGGGCGGCCCATCCCGGCGAATTCACTCGGCGTGCCGTGCTGAATGGGAAATTGGATCTGATACAGGCTGAAGCAGTTGGCGACCTGATCGATGCGACGGCGCCGGCACAGGCCGGCGCAGCGCTCGCGCAGCTCGAAGGTGGATTGTCTCGAAGACTGGCTGAGCTCCGCACGCAATTGATCGAGCTGCAAGCGCTTCTCGGCTATGACATCGACTTCCCGGGCGAAGACGACGGACCCGTGCCTGCTGCCCGGATTGCGCGTGCGCTCGACGATGCGTCTTGTCGGGTGGAGCAGCTCCTGGCGACGGCACCATCGGGACAAAGGCTCAGGGAAGGGGCCTTGGTGGTGTTCGCGGGTCGCCCGAACACCGGCAAGTCCTCACTCTTCAACGCATTGCTCGGCGTCGACCGGGCGCTGGTGACGGAAATTCCCGGGACGACGCGTGATGCGATCGAGGCTCACACCGCATTTCTCGGCTGGCCTGTCCGCCTGGCCGACACGGCCGGACTTCAGAACGCGGTCGATCGAGTCGAGCGCATGGGCATCGAGGTGAGCCATCGCTATGTCGGCTCTGCAGACCTGGTGCTGCTCTGTGCGGAGGCCGGCCGACGGCTCGGATCCGATGAGCGTGCGATACTGGAGCAGCGGCCGGCGGTTCTGGTTCGAACCAAGGCGGACCTTTCGAACAAAATGCCCGATGGCGGGCTCCGGGTGTCGTCCGTTACCGGTGAAGGTCTGGGACACCTGAGGCAGGCCGTCGCGGAGCGGATTTTTGGTGACCGAATTTCTTTAGCAGATCTCGA
>Ga0114129_10002348_pt1 | contig 26266 bp, 18 predicted proteins | sample RhiMetdeltSRZDD1_FD_80071 | JGI IMG/M metagenome (GOLD analysis project Ga0114129, IMG submission 80071) | Populus rhizosphere microbial communities from Tennessee, USA - Rhizosphere MetaG P. deltoides SRZDD1 (version 2) (version 2) | ecosystem: Host-associated > Plants > Roots > Rhizosphere >...
CCGCAACACAGTAATTGGTGAGTTCGAGAATTAGTGAATTGGTGAACTGGTGAAGTGAATTCACCAATTCACCAACTCCCTCATGCACCAATTTTAGAAGACGAACTTCAATCCAAACTGCAGAATGCGCGGGTCGCCCGAGCTCGGATCGGTGCGCGTGATCCGGCCGAGCGTCGACTGGTTGCTGACCGCCGTGTTCGGAATGTCGAAGTTCACCTGGTTGAAGATGTTGAAGAACTCCACGCGCGCCTGGACGTACGAGGAGCCGTTGAAGCGGAAGTTCTTCGACAAGCCCATGTCCCAGTTGTGCAGCGACGGCCCGTAATACGCGCCTTTCGGAACGTTGCCGAACGTGCGCTGATCGTTGGCCGCGAACGCCGCTGGATTGAAGAACCACACGCAGTTGGCGCACGGCGTGGTTGGAACCGCGTTGAAATCGGCGCCGGTCAGCTTCGCGCGATCGTTTCCGATGCCGTCGAGCGAGTTGTCGGTGCCGCTCGTCACCGTGAACGGCCGACCGGTCTGATACTGCATCACGCCCGACCACTGCCAGCCGCTGAGCGCCCACCGCGCCGGACCCGAAAGATTCTGACCCGGCAGGTCCATCACCCATGATGTCGTGAACCGGTGGCGATGATCCTGATCCAGCGGGCCCCACATCAGCGCGGGATCCTGATACATGGTGTACGGAATCAGCTGACTGCCGAAGTCGCCGACGACTTTCGAGAGGGTGTAGTTGCTGCTGATCTGGAATCCGTGCGAGTAGCGCTTCGACAGCGTCAGCTGCATCGCGTTGTAGTTCGACCTGCGATCCTGCACCTGCAGGCTCACCGTGCCGATGCCATCAGCGGCCGTGTTCAACGGCCGCCGCGCGTCGGTGTTGCCCGTCGTCGCGCCGGGGATTGAGGAATCGGCCGGATTCAGCTCCCACGTCCAGCGGCCGTTGCGGTTCCGCGATCCGACATACGCCGCGCGCGCCATGATGCCCTGCGCCACTTCACGCTCGAACGTGAGGTTGAAGTTATAGGTCACCGGCGTCTTGTAGTGGTCGTCCAGCGTTTCAATCAACACCGGCCTCGGGAAAAGCGCCTGCTTCGTGCCGATCGTCGCATCCGTGATCAGATTGAAGTCGGTCCGTCCCCGGTACGGATCGGAGAACGGGCCGGCCGGCCGCACGACCGACAGCCGCAGGTTCCACGGTGCCGCATTGACCGCGCCATTGCCGGATTCGCCGTCTCGATGCTGGTCGTAGAAGGCGCCACCGCCACCGCGCAAGCTCGTCTTGCCGTCACCGGTGATGTCCCACGCGAAGCCGACGCGCGGACCGAAGTTGAGCGTCGACGGGTCGGTCCCGTCTTCGGGAACGCCAGGGTCGCCGCGGAACGTTTCCCCTCGCGGCGCCTGCGGGAACACGGTCGAGCGCACGTTGCTCTGGTAATCCGCCAGTGAAAACTTCTCGATCCGGCCGACCTTCTCGTGCCATGGCGGCGTCGACTCCAACCGGGCGCCAAGGTTCAACGACAGCCGTTGATTCACCTTGAAATCGTCCTGGAAGAACAGCGACCCGTAATTCACCACGTAGTCCTTGTACTCGCCGGTCCCCTGATCGAATTGACTGAGCTGGCCGAGCAGGAAATCAGCGAGGGTGTTGCCGGTGCCGGTCGTGGAGCTGCCGTTGAACTGGAAGTGACCCGCCCGTCGGAACTGGTTTCGGATCTCGACGGTGTAGTGCTGCAACTCGCCGCCGAACTGCATGTTGTGCTTGCTCTTCGTCACGGTCATCCGTTCGTTCAGCTCGATGCCGGGCCGAAAGAACGATGCCTCGAGGTTGTCGCCGATGTTGAAGAAGTTGTTGGCGTTGATCTCGGAGATGGACGCCAGCGCTGGATAGATCGGCAGCCTGACGCCGAGATCCTGCATCGACGGCACGCCAGGCGGCGGGAAGCGCCGCGAGAACGTGCGGTTGTAACCAACCCTCGCCTCGTTCAATACCGTCGCCGAAAGAGTCCGCGTCCATCCTACGACGACGTTCTGCATGCGTGTGCCCGCCGCCAGCGTGGGATTGCGGTAGCTCAGAAGGTTGCCTTCGGTGTAGGTGGGATCGTTGTGGAAGTTGTCGAAGAAGTAACGCACGCTCAGCTGATCCTCGTCGCTGAGCCGCTGATCGACCTTCGAGACGAGCTGATTATCCTGCTGTCCAATCCGGCGCGGAATCGAGATCCGTCCGTCTGGTCCCGGCATCGGGATGTATTTCAGCACGTTCACCGACGCCGAATCGAACCGGCTCACCGGAATCTGATTGTTCGGGAACTGCAGACCGGTCAGCGGGTCCCTGACGGTGGTGCTTCCGAAGTTGCCGGCGCGCTGCTCGGCGGTCGGCACGGTTGCGGTGAGCGTCGTCCCGACGTTCTGAAGGTCGGTGCCCTGCCATCCTGCGAAGAAGAACGTCTTGCTGTGCTGAATCGGACCGCCGAGGAAGCCGCCCTGCTGCCGCCGCTTGAGGAAGTCTTTTTCCACTGAGAAGAAATTCCGCGAGTTGAAGGTGCGGTCGCGCAGGTAGCCGAATGCGCCGCCGTGGAACTCGTTGGTCCCCGAGCGGGTCACCGCGTTGACGACCGCGCCGGCGCTGTTCCCCTGCGCCGCACTGTAGTTGCTCGTCTGAATGCTGAACTCCTGCAGCGCGTCGGGAAACGGGAACGGCTGGTTCTGCTGGAAGTACGGGTCGGTGTGGCTCGTGCCGTCCAACCGGAACGAGACTTGACGCGACTCCGTCCCGTTCGTCGAAAGCCGCAGCGCGCCAGGGATGGTTTTCCCCGACTCCTGGTCGATCTGCGTCAGTACCATGCCGGCCACGAGCGTGCTCAGCTTCGCCGCATCGCGGCCGTTCAGCGGCAGCTCGACGATCCGTCTCGATTCGACGACTTCACTGATCGCGGACGAAGTGACGTCGACGGTGGGCGATTCGCCCGACACCGTGACCGTTTCAGAAAGGTTGCCGAGCTCGATCGCAAAATTCACCGTCAGGTTCTCGTTCGCCTGGAGCAGCAGCCCCTTGCGCTGCGACGTACGGAACCCGGTCAGTTCGGCGGTGATGTCGTACGTCGTTGGCCTGAGCGACGGGAAGTTATAGCGACCATCGGCGCCGGTCACCGTTTCTCTCGACAATCCGGTCGCGATTTCAACCGCCTTCACGGTCGCGCCGGGAACGACGCCGCCGGTGTTGTCGGTGATGACGCCGTTGATTTGGCCCGTTTGTGCAAGCGCCGGGCTTGCGTGAGAGATGAAGACGACAGCCAGCCACACTCCGAAAAGGATGCGTCGCATCTAGCCCCCTTCTGTTGACGATCGGCGAGCATGAGTTAACATCCGCCACCGGTAAAGTAAAGGGAAATAGCAGTGGTATGACCGCATGGCTCTGGCGGAACCGCTATGACGCGGGAACCTTCAGGAACTGGTCTACCGCCAACGCGCGCCGCGTGAAACGCGAGAGGTGAATCGCGCCTTTGAAGTAGTCGACCAGGTTGATGCGCACGCCAATTGACGAGCGACCGGGCCCTTGCGGCGCCAGACGGATCTCGGCAGCGCCTTCCTGAGTGCCGTTCACATAGTTCCTGAACTCGCGCCCGTCGTAAACCGCCGCCACGTGGTACCAGGCGCTGAGCGGGTGGAGACGTTCCCGATTGATGAGCGCCTTGTCGGCGTCGCGGGCGTGCACGTAGCTGTCGAAGTACCATTGGCTGTCGACGACCCGGATCTCGAACAGCATCCGGTTCTCGGTGCCGGCTTCCTGCAAGTGGAACCAGCGCTGCGCGGGACGGCCGCCGTCGGGGCGGAAGATCGCTTCCCACGTGAAGGTCTCAGCACCGGCTAACGGATGCTCGTCTACGAGCAGCGCATCGTCGACGCCGTCGAACTCGATCGCCTTGCCCACTGGCGTGTCGACGACGCGCGGATTCCCAAGCACGGTTGGCTGGTGACCGCCGATGCGATCGAGCCGATCGAATGTCCACACGTCGACTTCCCCCGCTGCGGACATCGAAGCCCGGACTAGAATGGCCAGCGCGATGCCCAGGAGACCTCTGATGAAGAGTTGTGTGCGCGCGCTCACGGGCGCCATTGTGATCCGCTTCCGTGAATTTGTCACGACCGGAGGCCTGTGTGTCTCCGTTATCACCGTGGCCTCCGCTGTCTCGGTTGCCCAGCAAGCTGACACGACCCGCAACCCGCTCGGAATCGGTCCCGCTTCGATCGCAGATGGAAAGCGGACGTACGACCAGACGTGCCAGACGTGCCATGGCCCCGCGGGACAGGGCGATCGCGGACCCGCTCTCATCAACACCGGCACGTTCAGACATGGGAGCGAAGACGGCGACCTCTTTCACACGATTCGTGAAGGAGTGCCCGGCAGCCAGATGCCGCCGTTCAAAGAGCTGACGGATACACAGGTCTGGCAGCTCGTGTCCTATATCCGCAGTCTCTCCGACTCGAAGCCTGGCGCACCTGCAGCGGCCGCGGCGACCACACCCGGTGGGCGCGGCGGTCGCGGCGCGGCGCCGCCGCAAGTTCTCGTCGCCACCACGCGCGACGGACGTGAAATCCGCGGCGTTCGCCGCAACGAGGACACATTCTCGGTCCAAATGGTCGACGCGTCGGGCCAGCTGCATCTGCTCGACAAGCTGACGCTCGCCTCTCTGCGGGTCGAGACCGGATCGTCGTTATCGATTGACTACGGGACCAGCATGTCCCGCGGCGTGACCTTCGAGCGGCTGCTGAGAGCCGACACCGAGCCGCACAACTGGCTGATGTACTGGGGCAACTTCCGGGGCACGCACTATTCCCCGTTGACGCAGATCGACGCGACCAACGCGCGCCAGCTGCAAACCGCGTGGGCGTTCCAGATGCCGGGCGAATCGGTTCTCGAAGCGACTCCGCTCGTCGTCGACGGCGTGATGTACAACACGCAGCCCGGTGCCGTCGTTGCGCTCGACGCGCGCACCGGACGTCAGATCTGGAGATACGCGCGGCAGCAGAAAGTCAAAAGTCCGTACGAGATCAACCCGTTCAACCGCGGCGCCGCCGTGCTCGGCCAGCGGCTGTTCGTCGGCACGCTCGACGCGGCGCTCGTCGCGCTCGACGCGAGAACGGGGTCGCCGCTCTGGGAAACGCAGGTCGCCGATTCGATGCTCGGCTACAGCCTGACGAGCGCGCCGCTGATCGTGAAGGACAAGGTGCTCGTCGGCATCACCGGCGGCGAGTTCGGCGCGCGCGGGTTTCTCGACGCCTACGATGCGGCAACCGGACAACGCCTTTGGCGTTGGTACTCAGTACCCGGGCCTGGCGAGTTCGGGCACGACACGTGGAAGGGCGATAGCTGGCAGCGGGGTGGCAGCCCGATGTGGCTGACCGGCTCGTACGATCCCGAGCTCAATCTCGTCTACTGGACGGTTGGCAATCCTGGACCGCAGATCGACCGATCGGTGCGCGGCGATCTCGACAATCTGTTCAGCGATTCGGTCGTCGCGATCGATCCCGACACCGGACAGCGCAAATGGCACTACCAGTTCACGCCGAACGACGGTCACGACTGGGATTCCTGCCAGGACGTCGTTCTCGTGGACCGAGTGTGGCACGGCCAGATGCGGAAGCTCCTGCTGCATGCGGATCGCAACGGCATCTTCTACGTGCTCGATCGCACGAACGGAAAGCTGCTGGCCGGCACACCGTTCGTGCACGTGAACTGGACGAGCGGATTCGACGCGAATGGCAAGCCGATCCAGGTGCCGGGATCCAACTCGAGTCCCGAGGGCAGCTTCTTCGTCTATCCGACGCTTGTCGGTGGAACGAACTTTCAGGCGCCCTCCTACAGCCCGCTGACCGGGTGGTTCTATCTGGAGTATTCGGAAAATGGTCAGCGATACAGGAGCGCCGCCGTGCCATTCGAGGCCGGCCGGCAGTACATCGGGAGAGTCGCCGCCGACAATGCCGTAGTCGGACCGAAACCAGGCGAACCGCCGGCATCGGCCGGCGTCAAAGCACTGGACCCGGAAACCGGCAAGACGATGTGGGACTTCAAGATCTATCAGGGCTCGCTGACCAACGGCGTGCTCGCGACCGCGGGCAACGTCGTATTTGGCGCCATCCGCGACGGAAACGTCGTCGCGCTCGACGCGAAAACGGGCAAGCACCTGTGGCACGTCCAGACCGGCGCGAACGTGAATGCTTCCCCTATCAGTTACGCGGTCGGCGGACGGCAGTTCGTCGCGATCTCCGCGGGCAATACGGTGTATGCGTTTGCGCTGCCGGAGCCGCCGCGATGACGCGCCGGACCGCGATCCTTACGCTCGTCGCGGCAATACTCTCGGCAACTGCGTCTGCGGCCGCTTTCGCCCGTCCCGGGGTTCAGCGGGCCCAGCAGTACTCCGTCAGTCGGAACGGCGATGTCGTTCAGCTCCAGGACACCAAAGCGCAGACCATCGTCTCGATCGTTCCGTCGGTCGGCAACATGGCCTTCGAGATGAAGGTGAAGGGGCACGACGTTCTCTACTGGCCCTTTGCGACGGTCGACGAGTTCAAGGCCCGTCCGAGCATGAGCGGAATCCCGCTGATGGCGCCCTGGGCGAACCGTCTGGACGAACAGGCGTTCTATGCGAACGGCAAGAAGTACTCGTTCGACATGCAGCTCGGCAACGTCCGCGGCGCGATACCGATCCACGGATTCTTGACCACGACCAATCAATGGCAGATCGTCGAAGCCAAGGCCGATGCCGGTTCGGCCTGGCTCACGAGCCGACTGGATGTGTACAAACAGCCGTTATGGATGAAGCAGTGGCCGTTCGCGCACACGATCGAAATCACTCACCGGCTGCGCGACGGGGTGCTCGAGGTGCAGACGACGATCGCGAACATGAGCGCCGAGCCGATGCCGATTTCGATTGGATTCCATCCGTACTATCGGCTCACCGATTCGTCGCGCGACGAGTGGAAGATTGCCGTTGGAGCACGAACGCACTGGCTGCTCGCGCCGAACAACCTGCCCACGGGCGAGATCGAACCGATCGAGCGGATCTTTCCAAATCCGCGGTCGGCCCCTCTCGCGGACTACAACCTCGACGATGTGTTCGCCGATCTGACGCGCGACAGCCAGGGACGGGCGACGATGAGCGTGCTAGGCAAATCGCAGCGGCTCGACATCGTCCTCGGCCCGAATTTCCGATCGGTGGTGGTGTGGGCGCCGAAGGATCGGCCTTTCATCTGCATCGAGCCGATGGCAGGCGTCACCGACGCGATGAATCTGGCGCAGCGCGGCCTCTACAAGGAATTGCAGAGCGTCGCACCCGGGGGCACCTGGCGTGAGAGTTTTTGGGTGAGACCCTCGAGTTTTTAGCCACGAAAACACGAAGTCCTTCGAGATCATGTTCTTCGTGATTTCGTGGTTTCGTGGCCACAGATCGTGGCAATGTCTCATCGAAACGCGATAGTCGTCGGAGTCGCGACCTTGATCACCTCGCCCGTCGCAGCGAGCTTCCCCGTCTGCGCATCGACCCCAAAGATGACGACCGTGTCGCTGGCTTGATTCGCCGCGTACAGGTGAGTGCCGGTCGGATCGAGCGCCAAAAAGCGCGGCGTCCTGCCCTGCGTCGGTTCCCATCCAACGGATGTCAGCAGACCCGTGGCCCGATCGATCGCGAAGATGGCGATGCTGTCGTGGCCGCGATTCGAGCCGTACAGAAAACGACCGGACGGCCCGACCACGATTTCGGCGCCTGTATTGTTGCCCGTGTACGTCGTCGGCAAGGTCGGCACGATCTGTAACGGCTTCACCACTTTCTTCTCCGGCTCGAACTGATAGGTCGTGATCGTCGAATCGAGCTCGTTGATCACGTACGCGAACGGCCGTGCGGGATGAAAGTCCACGTGACGCGGCGCGGCGCCGGACCGCGCAACAACGAACGCCGGATCGGCGGGCGTCAGCTTGCCGTTCGATGCGTCGAGCCGATAGACGAACACTTTGTCGAGGCCCTTATCTGGAACGACGATGAAGCGGCTCGTCGGATCGAAGGGACAGTGATGAGGATGTGAGCTTTCCTGTTGCGTACGATGCGGACCAGGCGAACCCGTCATCGTCGCAAGATCGGCGACCGATCCAAGCGATCCGTCCGGATTGATCGGCAGCGCGACGAGCGAGCCGGTCGCATAGTTCGCGAGCACGAGGAACCGATTCGTCGGATCGATCGCAAGATGGACGCCGTTCGTGCCACGCGTCGGTTGTTGGTTGATGAGCGTCAGGCGGCCGGTGGCCTGATCGATCCGATACGCTGTCGCCTGCGTGCCATCGCCGTGCGACGAGTACAGGTGCCGCCCCTGGCGATCGACGATGACAAATGAGGGATCGGCGAGATCCTTCAGCACTTGAATCTGCATCCACGGGGCAGAGTCGCTCGACCGTTGGTACACGGTGAGACCTTCGCAGTGGCCTCCATCCTTCTTCGTGAAGCCGCCGACGTACATGAACGTCGGTGCGGCGGCTCGACTTCGTGCCTGAGACCGATACTCGCCGCGTCCCTTGGCCGACACAGCGGTCACGCCGGCAAGCCCCATCAGAAAGCCACGGCGATCGAGTTGACTGTTCCGCATAACGGCGTAGTCTAGCCCGATGCATCGAGTCACTCGGCGAGATTTCCTGTCTGCCGGCCTCGCGCTGCCTGTCTTGACGGCGGCCAGGAGCTGGGCTGCCGGCAACGCCAGCATCACCGTCGGCATCACCGTCGACACACGTCCCGACTGGAACGGCGCCACAAACTTCATCCGCTCCATCGACGAAGCTTCCGCGGTCGGCTATCACAACGTCGAGACGTTCTGGAACTACGTCGAGCGATGGGAACAGAATCCGCAAGGGCTGAAGGACGAGCTCGACAAGCGGCACTTGCGGCTCGAAACGGTCTCCAACGGCGGCCGCATGCGCGTGAATTTCCTCGACCCCCGCGAGCGCGCGGGAACGATCGAGGATCACATGAAGCTGGTGCGCTTCATCAAATGGTTCGACTGCGATCACCTGAAGATCAACTGTGGCAGCCGGCCCAAGGACATCGATCAGCGCCGCGCGGAGTACTGCCGGGAGATGGCGATTGCGTTCAACGAGATCGGCAAGCGCATGACCGACATGGGGATGAAGTTCGGCATACACGCCCATCTCGGCAGCCCGTTTCAGATCAAGGAAGAAGTGGATCGCGTGATGGATCTGACCGATCCGAGACACGTCTACTTCGTCTGCGACACGGGCCACGTGACGATGGCGGGCATGGATCCCGTGCAGATCACGCGCACGTATGTCTCCCGCATCATCGAGTACCACATCAAGGATGTGGCACCCGAGCACAAGGGCGGCTTCAAGGGCACGCTGACGGAGCCGTACAACACGACGGCGGACAACCGGATCTTCTTCGAGCTCGGAAAGGGCGGCGTCGACTTCCCGGCGATCAAGGCGCTGCTCGACGAGCACGCGTGGAAGGGATGGTGGACGGTGGAGCTCGATCGCACCGGAACCACCGCCAAAGAGAGCTGCACGATCGCCAAGAAATATCTGGAAGATCGAATCAAGCTCAAGGTGTAATGGACGTCTCGTGCGTCCCTGGCCTATTGGCTTTACCGCCTGCCTCGCCGTGTTGATCGCGGGTCGTGCCGACGCCCAGTCTGCGTCCAACGATTTCTTCGAGACGAAGATCCGACCGGTTCTGTCGACCAGATGCTACGTCTGCCATTCGTCGAAGCTCGCTGCGCCGAAAGGCGAGCTCGTCCTCGACACGAAGGCCGGCGTGCTGAAAGGCGGCAAGCTGGGGCCGGCGATCGTACCGGGCAATCCGTCGGCGAGCCTTCTGCTTCAAGCGCTTCGCTACGCCGATCCGCATCTTCAAATGCCTCCAACCGGCAAGCTGCCCGATTCGGTGATCGCCGACTTCGAGACGTGGATTGCCGCCGGCGCGCCCGATCCGCGCACGGACACCGTCGTCGCTGCCAACGTGGCCAACGCGGAAGCACCGTCGCGAAGACGGGTCGTTGGTGAAACGGAGCTTGCGAAGGGACGACAGTGGTGGGCGTTTCAGCCAGTACGCGTACTGCCAGCCCTCGCAGTCGGGCATCGGTCTTCGAAGCTCGATGCCTTTGTCCTCGCGAAGCTGAAAGAGAAAGGACTGACGCCATCGGAGGAAGCCGATCCTCGAACGCTGATTCGACGCGCGTACGTCGATTTGATCGGAACGAAACCGACGTATGAGGAAGTGGAGGCGTTCGCAGGCGACCGCTCACCCGACCGCTACGAGAAGCTGATCGACCGCCTCCTCGCGTCTCCGCAATACGGCGAGCGGTGGGCGCGCTACTGGCTCGACGTGGTGCGCTATGCCGAAGACAATGCCGGCAACATCACGAATCCGCCGTACCCGCACGCGTGGCGGTACCGCGACTGGATCATCGAGAGCCTCAACAAAGATGTTCCGTACGATCGCTTCGTGAAGCTGCAGCTGGCAGCCGACCTGATGCCCGGTGCGTCGCGCGCTGATATGCGCGCGCTCGGAATCATCGCGCTCGGGCCGCAGGATCACAAAGACGTCCGGCTCTCGGTCGACGTCGTCGGCACGATCCAGTTGAACGATTGGGACGAGCGTTTGGATACGATCAGTCGAGGCCTCCTCGGCCTGTCGGTCGGCTGTGCTCGATGCCACGATCACAAGTTCGATCCGATTCAGCAGAAGGACTATTACCGGCTTCAGAGCGTGTTCGCCTCGACTCAGCGCGCGCTGCGTCCGCTCTTCGAGATCGATTCGAAAACGGAAACCCGGTTCATGTGGGTGTATCAGCGGCTGTTCGATCTCCACTACACCGCCAACCTGCTCGAAAGCGACCCGGGCTCGAAGCCGGAACAGGCGGCGCGACAGGTGAGGAAGTTCCGCGACGAGATCGCGCAGCTGCAGGCCGAAATCGACAGCATGGCGACGGCGCACCCGGAGATTGGCGCGTACATCAAGACCGTGCCGTATCCGGGCGAAAAGGATCCGGTCGAGAAAACGAAGGCGAAGGCGTCAGCCGAGCGCGGTGAACAGAAAAAGACGCTGCCGCCCGATCTGGTGCCGAACACCGCGCGTCAGGCGAATGCGCAGGGCGGCGGGCCTCCCCGGAAGCGAATCGATCCGAGGGCGCCATTCCTCAATTCCGTCTACGACGCCGGCCTGTGGTGGGACGACTCGGAGCCGGATCTGACGTTTTTCAACGCAAAGCCTGGCATCCCACGAGATCTCCCGCTCTATCGCGGCGGCAATCTGTCGAGTCCCTCAGATCCGGCGCCGCGCGGGTTCCCGCTGGTGCTCGCGAAAGGCGATGCTGACTTTCACAACGGCTCGGGCCGCCTCGAGCTTGGCGAGAAGATTTTCACGGACGCTGCGCCGCTGAGCGCTCGCGTGATCGTCAACCGCGTCTGGGGGTGGCATTTCGACAAACACCTCGTCGGGACGCCAAGCGACTTCGGCGTGCAGGGCCTCCAGCCGACGCATCCGGAGCTTCTCGAGGATCTTTCTGCGAGGTTCATCGCGAACGGCTGGTCGCTGAAGTGGCTGCATCGCGAGATCATGCTGTCGGCGACGTATCGTCAATCGAGCCGGCCGCGCACCGACGCGATGGAGATCGATCCGACCAATCAGTGGCTGTGGCGGATGAATCCCAGACGGATGGACATCGAGGCGTATCGCGACACGCTGCTGACCATTGCCGGCGTGCTGGATCCGACGATGTACGGGCCGTCCGTTGATATCGATACCGGACGTCGACGGACGGTCTATTCGACGCTGAGCAGGGGCCGAAGCAGCGCCGACATCATGAAGCTGTACGACGCGCCGCCGCCGATGGCGCACAGCCCGATGCGCCATCTGACAATCAATCCGCAGCAGGCGCTGTTCGTGATGAACAGCGGCTTCGTGCAGACGTTGGCCGCCGCATTGGCGAAGGCGGTGGATGCCCGGCCGACGCCTCAAGCCAAGATCGACGCGCTGTATCGGAAGGTGTTCGCTCGCAAGCCCGACGCCGAAGAAACGACGCTGGGGGTGCAATACCTCGGCAGAGCCAGCGTGGCGATGTACGCGCAGGCGCTGCTCTCGACCAACGAGGTGATCTTTTGGCCGTAGTGTCGCGGCGAGAGGCGCTCAAATGCATGTGCGGCGGCATCGGCATGCTCGGCCTCGCCGATTTGCTGGCGGGAGACGCGTTTGCTGCCGCAGTGCACACCGTCGGCCCTCATTTCACGCCGAAAGCCAAGCACGTGATCCTGCTCTTCATGACGGGCGGACCGTCACAGGTCGACCTCTGGGATCCGAAGCCGGCCTTGATGAAGTACGCGGGCCAGCGTCCCGCCACGGCAGATCTGCGAACTGAACGCACGACGGCGGGACTCCTGCCGAGCAAGTTCACCTTCACGAAGCATGGGAAGAGCGGGCTCGAAATGAGCGAGCTGCTCCCGAATCTGGCGAGCGTCGCCGACGAGCTCTGCGTGATCCGCTCGATGTTCACGACGAATCCGAACCACGAGCAGGCGCGCAGCATGTTCCATCAGGGCAGCATGATCCTGTCGCGCCCGAGCATGGGCTCGTGGATCTCGTACGGCCTGGGCACCGAGAACAAGAACCTGCCGGCCTTCATCGTGCTCGCGCCCGACGGCGGCGGGTTCACGACGGCCGGCTTCCTGCCGGCCGAGTATCAGGGCACCTCGTTCAACACGTTCGAGATGGCGCCCGACAAGATGATCCGCTTCCTGCGCAACACATCGCTGACGACCGGGGCGCAGCGCGCGCAGCTCGATCTGACGCAGGCGCTCAATCGCCAGCACGAGAGCCGCGTGGGCGCCGATTCGTTCCTCGAGGGGCGCATCGCCTCGATGGAAGCGGCGTTCAAGATGCAGTTCGCCGCGATGGACACGCTCGACGTCACGAAGGAACCGGAGTCGGTGCGCGAGGCGTATGGATCGACGCCGTACGCCCAAGGCTGCCTGATGGCCCGGCGCCTCGTCGAAAGCGGCGTCCGCTTCGTCGTCGTCCATTACGGACCGGGACAGCCGTGGGACGACCACAAGAAGATCGACGAGAACCTTCGCGAGCGGTGCCCCAACATGGATCGCGCGTCGGCGGCGCTGATCAAGGACCTCAAGGCGCGCGGACTGCTGGACGACACGCTCGTCGTCTGGGGCGGCGAATTCGGCCGCACGCCCGTCTCGGAGAGCGGCGACGGCCGCGACCACAATCCGTACGGCTTCTCGATGTTCATGGCCGGCGGCGGCGTGAAAGGCGGCATGTCGTACGGCGCGACCGACGAATTCGGGTTCAAGGCCGTGGAGAACCGCGTGGCGATCCACGATCTCCATGCGACCATCCTCCACCAGCTCGGCATCGATCACGAGAAGCTGACGTACCGGTACGCCGGCCGCGACTTCCGCCTCACCGACGTCTTCGGCAACGTCGTCACCGACATCCTCGCCTGAAATCGATTGACGCGCCTGATGGAGCGCGGGTATTCAAGTCTCCCTCAGGAACAGCTTTCCCGGCGAGCAGCGCACCCGCTGCCACTGCGGCGATCAGCATAGACAACACGACAGAGTTCTAGTACAAGTCCGCCGCATGACGGGACGAATTGTGGTCGGGTTGCTGCTCTGCGCCGGACTCCGTCTGGCGGCACAAGCACCGCAGGCTCACCCCGGCGAGTACTCAGCAGCCGACATCGCCTACGGCGCGCGGCTGTATGACGCCCAGTGCACGACGTGCCACGGGCCGAACGGCGACGGCGTCGGCGGCGTCGATTTGAAGAGTGGCAAGTTCCGCAACGCGGTCACCGATCAGGAGCTCACCCGCGTGATCGCGGGCGGCATCCCTGGCACGGGCATGCTCGCGTTCCAGCTCGACGCCGCTGAAATGGCCGGCATCATCGCCTACCTGCGGAACATGAATGCCTTCGACCGCGGCTCGGTGAAAACCGGAGATTCCGCGCGCGGCCGCGCAGTATTCGAGGGAAAAGGGAACTGCATGCGGTGCCACCGCGTTGCGGGGCAGGGCTCGCGCACCGCACCGGATCTCAGCGACATCGGTGCCGTCCGGAGCGCCGGATCGCTTCAACGCTCGCTGACCGATCCCAACAGTCAGATGATGCCGATCAACCGTCCGGTGCGCATCGTCACCGCCGACGGCAAAGTGATCAACGGCCGCCGCCTGAACGAAGACACATACACCGTGCAGATCCTCGACGATCGCGAGCGGCTGCTGTCGCTCATCAAAGGCGATCTCCGCGAATACACGATTCTCACGAGCTCGCCGATGCCGTCGTTCAGAAGCACGCTGACCCCCGAGGAACTGGCTGACATGGTGGCCTATCTGTTGTCGTTGAAGGGACGATGATCATGACGAGACGGATCGCCGCGGCCTTGGTGATTCTGGTGGTGTCGGGCTCTTACGGCCTGCAAGCACAGGTCGGCTACGAGCGCCTGCTGAACGCGGCGAAGGAGCCGGCGAACTGGCTCACGTACTCGGGCGGCTATTTCAGCCAGCGCTTCAGCAACCTCGCGCAGATCACGCCGGCGAACGCGAAGAACCTCGAGCTGAAATGGATGTATCAGGCGGCCGTGGCCGGCGGATGGCAGACGACGCCGCTCGTCGTCGACGGGATCATGTACCTCACGCAGCGCCCGAACGACGTCGTGGCGCTCGACGCCAAAACGGGTCGCGTTTTCTGGATCTACCGCCACACGCTGGCGCCGAATCAGGTCGTCTGCTGCGGCGCCAACAATCGCGGCCTCGCCATCCTCGGCGAGACGCTGTTCATGGGCACGCTCGATGCGCATTTGATCGCCATCGACGCGAGAAGCGGGCGGCCGCTGTGGAACACCACGGTGGCGGAGAGCAAGGCCGGCTACTCGCTGACGCTCGCGCCGCTCGTGGTGAAGGACAAGGTGATCGTCGGTGTCGGCGGCGGCGAATTCGGGATTCGGGGCTTCGTGGCCGCCTTCGACGCGCGCACCGGCAGAGAAGTCTGGCGCTTCTACACGATTCCGGGCCCGGGCGAAGCGGGGTTCGACACGTGGCAGCCTTGTCCGCCCTCGCCGACGACGTTCTGCGATTCCGAAGCGTGGAAGCACGGCGGCGGCTCGATTTGGGTGACAGGTTCGTACGATCCGTCCCTGAACCTCACCTACTGGGGCGTCGGCAACGCGGGTCCCGACTGGAATGCGGACCAGCGGCCCGGCGACAACCTCTACACAGATTCAGTCGTCGCGCTCGATGCCGACACCGGGCGGCTGAAGTGGCACTACCAGTTCACGCCGCACGATCGATACGACTACGACTCGGTGCAAGTCCCCGTGCTCGCCGACATCACCTGGCGCGGCACTCCGCTGAAGGCGATGGTCTGGGCGAACCGCAACGGCAACTTCTACGTGCTCGAGCGTGAGACCGGTCGGTTCCTCGTCGGTCGTCCGTTCGTGAAAGTGAACTGGTCGAGCGGCTTCGACGAGCGCGGCCGGCCGATCCAGACGCCGCAAGCGCCAGGACAGCCGACGTGGCCAGGCAATCAGGGTGGGACGAATTGGTACTCGCCGTCCTACAGCCCACGCACGGGAATGTTCTACGTGTCGGCGTGGGAAGGCTACGCCACGCTATTCGGCGGAACGCCGGTGGAATATCGGGAAGGGCGCAACTTCGGAGGCGGCAACAACAGGAATTTCGTACCGGTGCCCGGCGCGCCTGGAATACCGGGGCTGCGGCGCGGTCCCATCAACAACTGGACGGACGCCGCGGGATCCGGCGCCGTGATCGCGATCGACGCCGCGACCGGCGATCAGAAATGGAAGTTTCCGATGACCGACGTCACCGACAGCGGCCTTCTCACCACCGCGGGAGATGTACTCTTCACCGGCGGCCGCGAAGGGTACTTTCAGGCGCTCGACGCGAGGAGCGGCGCGCTTCTCTGGAAGGCGGCCCTCGGCGCACAGATCGTGAACGGTCCAATCACGTACGAGGCCGACGGCAAACAGTACGTCGCCACGATCGCCGGGCTCTCGCTCTGCGTGTTCGCGCTCCGCGAGTGAGACGCGCACGTCAGAGTTACTCTTTACCAACTTCTTCTTTCAGAAATACAAGGAGTCGCCCATGTGGAGCCGAAGACACTTTCTCGAGAGGATCTCCGCGCTGCCGCTGGTGGGCGGATTCATCGGTGCGGGCACCGCGCCGGCCGCAGCCGCTCCGGGTCGCGAGGCCGGGCGCGACTACTTCCGCGAAATGGGCGTCCGGCCGTTCATCAACGCCGCCGGCACCTACACCGCCATGACCGCGTCGCTGATGCCGCCCGAAGTGATGGACGCGATCAACTACGCGTCGAAGCACTACGTCATGCTCGACGAGCTTCACGACAAGGTTGCAGAACGGATTGCGGCGCTCGTACGCTGCGAGGCGGCGATGGTCACATCCGGAGCCGCGTCGGCGCTGACGCTGGGCACCGCCGCCGTGCTCACGGGCGGCGACCGGCGGAAGATCGTCAGCCTGCCGAACCTGGCCGGCATGAAGAGCGAAGTCATCATTCAGAAATCCCACCGCTTCGGATACGACCACGCCGTTCGCAATTGCGGCGTACGGATGGTCGAGGTCGAGACGCGGGACGATCTGGAGCGGGCCATCAACGAAAAGACCGCGATGATGCTCTTCTACAACGCGAACAACTTCGTCGGTCAGATCAAGGACGAGGAATTCGCTCAGCTCGGCAAGAAGCATGCGATTCCGACGCTCAACGACGCTGCCGCCGACGTTCCCCCGGTCGACAACCTCTGGAAGTACACCGGCATGGGGTTCGATCTCGTCGCCTTCTCTGGAGGCAAAGGCCTGTGTGGACCTCAGAGCGCGGGCCTGCTGCTCGGTAGAAAGGATCTCATCGCTGCCGCGCGGCTGAACGGTCCGCCGAATTCCGACGCCATCGGCCGTGGCTTGAAGGTGAACAAGGAAGAGATGCTGGGGATGCTCGTCGCCCTCGATCTCTATGTGAAGAGGAACCATGAGCAGGAGCGGCGCGAGCTCGACAAGCGCGCCGACGCGATTCACAAAAGCGCGGCCGACCTCCCCGGAGTGAAAGCCGAGATCTTTGTCCCCGAGGTCGCCAATCACGTCCCGCACGTGCGAATCTCATGGGACGCGGCGGCCGTACGCATGACCGCAGCGGAGGTCGTGAAGGCGATGCGGGACGGAGAGCCGTCGATCGGCACCCGATCGGAAGGCGACGCGGTCATCATCGGAGTCTGGATGATGCGACCGGGCGAAGAGAAGATCGTGGCCCGTCGCCTCCGTCAGCTCCTTTCCGGCACAACGAGTCAGCGCGGATGATGAAACACACAATCGTCTGTTGCGCGCTGCTCGTCGCGCTGTTCCAGAGCCGCCCGACCGACCTGCCCGAAGGGAGCGCAGCAAGTCGAGGGAATGTCTTGCTCCGGATCGACACGCGTATGGATCCGCCGCGCTGGGCAGTTCTCGAGCGGCGGCTCCTCGCGGAGAACGCACCGGCCTGCAGGGAGTTCTTCCAGAAGTATTTCGACGACCGCGGCCGCCTTCTCTGCTTCGTGCGCTGGGGCGCCAACGACGGCCCCGACGATGCGTTCGAGAACTTCAATCGCTGGCCCGAGCTGCACGCGCTTGGAGCCGGCGACGAGATCCTCCAGCTGTATTCGAAGGGTCACGAGGGCCTGCTGCGGCAATACACCGAGGCCAGGACGATCGACGTGCCGATAGCCCGCCAGGGCATGTACTACAAGGAGTTCATCGTTCAATCCGACTGGATGCACCACGGCGAAGGACTGCAGCTCTTCAACCGCATGGGCCTGTCGGTGCCGACGGATGCGAAGTATCAGGAACGCGCACGGCGCTTCGCAGGTTTCTACATGGGCGAAGATCCTGAAGCGCCCAACTACGATCCGGTCCACAAGATCATCCGCAGCATGGAGAACGGCAGCCGCGGGCCGATGCTCCGAAAAGCGACGGCCCTCGATTGGGTCGGCGATCCGTTCGACGTCAAGGGATTCGACGCGCTGCACGGCGAATCGACGTTCGATCAATTCCTCGCCCACTACGCGGAGTACACGGATGTCGTCGGCGATCATTTCCTGAACCTGGTCGCCACCACGCTGCCGATGAACGCCTATCTGCTGGCCGGCGAGGCCAAGTACAAGGCGTGGATCGTCGAGTACATGAATGCGTGGCTCGATCGCATGAAGCAGAACGACGGCATCATCCCGAGCTTCGTCGATCTCGACGGCAGAATCGGCGGCGCCGAAGGCAAATGGTGGGGCAACGCCTACGGGTGGGGATTCAGCCCGGTCAACCCGGTGACCGGCAAGCGCGAAGACCGCAATCGCATTCCGCGGGCATTGGTTGGGTTCAACAACGCGCTGCTGGTGACCGGCGATCAGAAATACGTCGACGCCTGGCGCTCAATGATTGACGCCGTCAACTCGCATACGCGCGACTTCAACGGACGCCATCAATACCCGACGATGCGCGGCACGGATGGATGGTACGGGTGGCGCGACACGCCGTGGAACGTCGGCACGGTCGAGGTATGGTACTGGTCCCAGAGGCCACAGGACCTGGAGCGCGTTGGCGGCGGCTCGTCGACGGCGGCGGCGGCCGGCTGGGTCGATTTCCTTCGCGGGAGAAACGCCGCGTATCCCGAGCAGGCGTTGGAACGCGATCTCGCTGTCATTTCGAAGCGCGTAAGCGCCTTCCGCCTCGACAACACTCCGCCCGAGAAGCGTCTTGCCGACAACATGCTCGACTACAATCCGGCCGCGACCGACGCTCTCGTGCAGCTGATGTGGGGGGCGCTTCTGCCGGGCCGGGAGGGTGGACTGGTCAATGCTCGCCTTCGCTATTTCGATCCGGATCGGAAACGCGCCGGCGTTCCTGAGGATGTGGCTGCACTCGTCTCGGAGCTGTCAGATACGCGCACGACCGTGACGTTGATCAACCTCAACGCATCGCAGCCACGCACGGTGATCGTCCAGGGCGGCGCCTACGGCGAGCATCAGCTGGTGAGCGTGAACGGTGGCAGCAAGACGACGCGAATCGGTTCGCCGCTCGTGACCGTTCGCCTGGATCCGGGCAGCGGTCAGCAGCTCGTGTTCACGATGAAGAGATACGCGAACGTGCCGACGGTGCTGCACCCATGGCATCGGGCGGCGCGCTGATCCGCGCGCTCCCTCTCGTCGCGCTCCTGACGGCGCGATTTCACGACCCACCTCTTCACCACCATGAAGCGACCCGCCTGTCGATGGCCTGCGTGTACGCCATCGAAGCCTACGGGCGCGACCAGGCGACGCTCCCTCGAATACTCGAGGAGGCCTTAGACGAAGCGGATCGCATCGATCGGCTGATGAGCCATTACAAGGCGGACAGCGCCCTCTCGCGGATCAATCGCGACGCCGCGCGTGGCCCTGTCGCCGTCGAGCCCGAGCTGTTCGACTTCATCGTCGATGCGATGCGGTACAACCGCGACTCCGACGGCGCCTTCGACATCACGGTCGGCCCGCTGATGCGGGCGTGGGGCTTTTTCGGAGGAGACGGGCGAGTGCCGACGGATGCAGAACTGGGCGTGGCGCGTCGCCTGGTTGGGGCCGCGCACGTGCGTCTGAGTCCAGCGGAGAGAACCATCGAGTTCGACGCGCCCGGCGTCGAGCTGGATCTGGGAGGCATTGCGAAGGGCTATGCCGTCGATCGCATCGCCCGCCTGCTCGAACAGCGGGACGTCGTCGCGGCGCTCATCAGCGCGGGCGGCAGCACGATCTACGGACTCGGCGCGCCGCCGGGCCGCGACGGATGGCAAGTCAGCGTCCAGGATCCCGTCGATCGCGGGAAGATCGCGCTTCGGGTCAAGCTGAAGGACCGCGCGCTGTCGGTGTCGGGCAGCTCGGAGAAATCGTTCCAGGAAGGCGGTGTGACGTATTCCCACATCATGGACCCGCGCAACGGCCGCCCCGTCCAGGGTGTGCTGAGCGTCGCCGTGCTCACGAGCAGCGGAACGGCCGGCGACGCGCTCGACAATGCGTTCTTCGTGCTGGGTCCTGCGGCGAGCCGAACCTATCTGAAGCAGTTGCCGAAGACGGAAGCGTTTTTCTTTCTGCCTGCCTCGGATCGCCGATGGACGATGGTCCACGCGAGCGCGGAACGTTGAAGCCGTGCGCTTGATTTCCTTCGCGGCGCTGTTCCTGATGGCTGTGAGTCCGCACAGCGCGCAACGAGAGCTTCCCGATCTCGAAGCCTTGCCGTTCGCTCCACGCCAGTACGTGTGTTATCGGTCGCCGCGCCTGAACGTCGACGGCAAACTCGACGAACCGGCGTGGATGGCAGCGCCGTGGACGGAACCGTTCGTCGACATCGAAGGCGACCGCCGCGCGTCGCCCCGGTTCCTCACCCGCGCGAAAATGCTGTGGGACGACGACTACTTTTACGTCGCGGCCGAGATGGAAGAGCCGGACGTCTGGGGAACGCTGACGGAGCGCGATTCGGTGATCTTTCACGACAACGACTTCGAAGTCTTCATCGATCCGGACGGCGACACGCACGCCTACTACGAGCTCGAGGTGAACGCCCTTGGCACGCCGTGGGACTTGATGCTGATCAAGCCGTACCGCGATGGCGGTCCGGCCGTGCACGCGTGGGACATCGCCGGCCTGCAGATTGGCGTCGATGTTCGGGGCACAGTCAATCGACCCGGCGATCGCGACAAGGGGTGGACGATCGAGATCGCGATGCCGTGGAAGATCCTCCGCGAGGCGGCGCCGGATCACAAACCGCCTCGGCCGCACGATCAATGGCGCGTCAACTTCTCGCGCGTCGAATGGCAGGTCGATGTCGCCGACAACCGATATGCGAAACGACGCAAGGCCGGCACGACCGACCTGCTGCCCGAAGACAACTGGGTCTGGAGCCCACAAGGCGCCATCCAGATGCACATGCCCGAACGATGGGGATACGTTCAGTTTTCGAGCGCGCTGGCCGGTGCGCGCACGGAACGGTTCATCGAGGAGCCGAACGAACGGGTGAAATGGGCGCTTCGCCGCCTTTACTATCGGCAGGCGCGCTTTCGTGCCGCCAATGGCCGCTACTCCACCAGTCTCGACACGCTGAACGCGGCCGACATCCACGTCGACGGCGCCGAATTCCGGCCGGCGATTCACGCAAATCCGGAGCGGTACGAGATCACGGCGAGCGGCTTCGACGGCGCCGTGGTCCACATCACCCAGGACGGCCGCGTCTGGCTGACGCGATGACGCGCGCTCGAATCAGGATCCCACTCGGTAGAACTGGTAGGTGATCCGCCAGGCCGACTCCTTCCCCGGCTCGATGCGCAGATCGATGAACGGCTCCGGGCAGACGGTCGTGCGGATTGACCACAGGTGCAGCTTCGACATCGGGCGATCTCCGGTTTGGCGCACGCCGACGCCGCTCTTGCGGTTCTCGACGCGGATGTCGTAGTCCCTCGCGGTAGGCGCGAACCCTTCGAGATCGGTCTGCACCGTCTGTCGCCGCTGCAATTCCTGGAGATACACCAGATCCTTGCCTCGCGTTTCGGCGAGCCCGTCGAGCGGCGCGGTCGCGCGCGGCTCGAACGGGAAGCGGACGACGATGTCGGGGCTGGTCGGCTGACTGTCGAGCATGAAGAAGTTGTGCTCGTACACGCTGGACACAATCGTCTTTCGACCCGTGTTTCTCAGACGATGCTCCAAGACCAGTGTATTCCCGGCGAGCCGAAGCTTCTTTCGATACGCGTACGCATAACCGGATGTCTCGCGAAGCTCGTGAACGAATTCAATCCAGTCCGTACCTTTGGTCACAGTCCATTTGCCGGGATCGACGATCTCGTACGTGCTGAATTGACGGTATCGCGGCTCGTCGGGCTTCAGAACCGCGCCGACGCCGATCCTGACGAAGCGCTCTCCCTGTTTGGCTTCGTCGTAACCCAATCCGGCGCCGTTGGAGAGGAACTCCTCGACGGGGCCGGTAATGGCATCGTGAATCTTGGGGTCGTGGCGCTCGAACCACTGTCCGAAGAACTCGTGGCCATTCCACTTCAGGCTGGCTATCGCGCCGGACCAGTCGAAGCGGGTCGATCGGTAGTAACCGTTCGTTGCATCGGGCAGGTAGACGGTAGCGTGGATGGGTCCGTTCGAGATCTCGGCCTGAGGAAAGGTCGCGACCGCGGCCTGGCTCAGCTGAATCAGGAAGAAACAAACGAGCAGCAAAGGCATCATGACGCGTTACCATAGCGCGAACCATGAACCGACGCGAATTCCTTCAACAGTCGATCACCAGAGGAGCCGCCACCGCGCTCGGCATCGCCGGAGCGGCAACGCTTCGAGCCAGCGTCCGTTGGCCGGTCGGCTGCTTCAACCGCCCGTGGACGTCTTGGAGCTATGACGCCGCGCTGAAGCAGATCAAGGCAGCGGGCTACCAGACGACCGGTCTCCTCACGACGACCAAGGACGAGCCGTTCCTCGGCGCCGATGCGACGCCGGAATACGTCGCCAGGCTGAAACAGCGAATCGCCGAAAGCGGGTTGAAGGCCAACATGGGCGCGCTGCGCACGCGCCACAACATCCCGCTCGACGATTCCATCAAGGACGTTCGCAGGCAGATCGACAACGCCAAGACGCTCGACCTGGCCTATGTGCTCACGTTCGGCGTCGACAAGCCTGAAGAATACGAGCACTACTACAAGGTGATGCGAGACGCGGCGGCGTATGCACACGAACGCGGCATCAAGCTGGTGATGAAGCCGCACGGCGGCAGCAGCGGCGCTTCCGATGAGATCGTGACGGTGATGAAAGCGGTCGGGCACCAGAACTTCAAGATCTGGTACGACGCAGGCAACATCATCTATTACACGGGCAAGAATCCGGTCGAGGAACTGAAGCCGATCGCACGCCACGTCACCGGCTTCTGCGCGAAGGACTGCGCCGCCCTCCGGAGCGATGTGATGATCCAGTTCGGCGCCGGCAAGGTCGACTTTGCGGCGGTCTTCGCCACGCTCAAGGCCGCCGGCTTCGACGGTCCGATCATGGTGGAATGCTGCAAGGTCGGCGCGACGGCCGAGGAGACGATGGAGAACGCTCGCGCCAATCGGCTGTTTCTCGAAAAGGTACTTGCGGGAGCTTAGATCGAGTCGGGCTGGCTCCAACTATCAGCGAACAGCTTCTAGATCGACGACCGCATAGGTCGTGAGCCGCGGGAGCGAGAATTCCGTCGTGCCGCCAGCGACGACCAGGTCCTGCAGCGGCACCTGTCCCACGCCGGCGACGTGGGCCTCGCGTCCGCGGTACGCGCCGCGCAGCCGGATGCGCAGCCCTTCGATCTCCCGCCCGCCGTAGTTGATCAGATGCAGTCGCGCGCGGCCGGCGTCGCCGGTGAATCGCGCGATGACCACTTCGCTGCCGTACACGCGGAGCGTCCGCTGCTCGTCGGTGAGCTGTCGACGGACTTTGAGCGCGAATGCGCTCGGATCGGCCGCCTCTCGAGCGGGGAATTCTCGACTGCCGACCACGATATTGATTCGAAATCGATCTGAAGGGGCCTTCACGACCTCGAACAGCAGATTTCGGCGCGCAAGAAGATTCATCACCTCACCAGTGACCGCGCTGCCGTCGTCCACAACCGCGAAATCGGCGACGTTCGGCAAGTCGCTTGCCGGCAGGCCGTCGAAGAACGCCATGATCGTTCGAAGAACTCCCACATCCTCCGGTGCGATCTTCAGCAGCGCGTCGGCGCCGTACGCGAACGCTTCCGCCGCAGCGAGCCCCGCTTTCCCAGCACCCAGACTGTAGACGTACTTCGTGCCCGGACGTCTCGTGACGCGCCAGCCGTTCGCGACGATCCAGGGGCTGCGCGTGGGCGACGCCAGGCCGGCGCGCGCCGTGATGCCGGGCGACGGGAGCGCTTCGCGCGAGGCGAGCTCTGCGCTGGTGAGTGAGTCTGTTGTGAAGCTGATCTTGGCCCGACTGGCGACGCCCTGTGGCCAGACGCACGACCACATGAGCATCGCGACGAGCAGCGACATCATACCGACAGGTCCTGGACCTTGATCTTCGAACGATCGTACACACCGAGCCCAAGGCTCGACGCGTACTCGACGTGGCCCGGTTCGCGGATGATGATGTTGACGTTCGGATCCGCGTCCCGCGCGCGTGTGTCGTCCATCTTCAGCGAAGCAGGAGACCGATCCCAGATCGAGATCGCACCATGAGCGCGCCGCTCGTTGTCGATGATGTCGAGCAGCAGACGATCGATGGCTACCGGATCGGTCCCAAACATGATCTGCCGCGGGTAGAAGACATAGCGCGTCGTCCGCGCGAATGGACCCCCATGCCACACACCGCGCAAGCCGTCCAGAATCTGCAGCACCGTTCTCGAGCGCAGCGGCTCGACGGCAGCGAGTTGCCCGACCAGCGACAGCGTGTACGACTTGCCGCGCTGATGCGTGCGGCCGACGTTCGAGAAGCTGCCGTACGCAATGTTCTTCAGGCATCCCGTCGCGCCGGTGGCGCCGTGATCTTTCATATTCGGGATGTTGATGATCTTCGTCAGCCGCTGCGACACCAGCCGCATCATGTTGGACCGCGTGTCCTCCTCGCCGAACAGATCCGCCTCGAGATAGACGGCAGGGTCGTAGCCGCTGTTGTCCACGTTTCGATTGGCGCGTTCAGCGGCAACAATCCGCACGCCTGCCGGGAGATGCGGCGCGTAGTTCACCTCGTCGAGCTGATTCTGAAAGCGCTCGTACACGTAGATCTGCGACTCGGGAATGCCGGTGTCCAGCAGGCGGCGCACCACCTCGGCGACGATCTCGTATGCCGACACGCAGTAGGGATACCCACCGCAGTTGACTTTGATGCCGACGATGTCTGAGGGGTCGAAGAAGCGTCGCCACGCGTCGCGCGTGGTACCCGCGCCGGTGAGCGCGCGCATCCCAGAGGCCATCATCTCGCGCACGATCTCGTCGTTCGCCTTCCCGGTGGCCACGTCGACGCACTTGTCGGATTTGACCGACACGACACGCCCCGGGTAGGGCCCCGGTATGCCGGGCATCGCCGCGGCCTTATAGTTCGAGACGACCCGCACGGCCGGCGTGCCGGCCGGAGCAGATATTTGGAAGGTCCTGGCGAGCGGCGCCCCCGCCAACAGCCGAACGAATGCTCGACGCTCCATTGTCAGAATCCTGCCGCACCGACGACTTTGCGGATCATGCCGTCGCCCTTGCTGTAGAGATACAGCTCTCCGCTCGCGTCGATTGAAAACCGGACGTCCGAGCGACCGCCAAACACCATATTGTTGCGGCCCGACAGGCGCGGCATCTTGCCGCCGCGTGCGTGGTACGCCGATTCGACCACCGGGAACATCGAGTCGAACGCCTTCCTGCCAGCATCCGGCGAGTCGCTCGGATCGTTCCAGCGCACTTTCACCTCGTGAATGCGCGCCAGCGTCCCCGGCTTGCCATCGTCGGCGGCGAGCATCTCCTTGTAATCGGCATACCAGATTCGACCTGTCGTGAGGTCGGTGAAGATGTACTTGCCTCGCAGCGAAGGAATCGCGCTGCCGTTGTACACGAAGCCACTGCCGATCGAATCGCCGCCGGCCGCGTCGTGCCCATACTGGATCACCGGATAGATCGGCGCAACCATCTGCGCCGTCGGTTTCTCGTCGATCTGAACCGGAATCCGGTCATCGGCGGGCAGCGGTCCCGTGGTGTTGTCCGGCTTGAGCAGCTCGGTTCCTTCACGTTGACCGTAGCCGTGGTTACCGCCCTTGTGAACGACGTAGACCGTTTCCCAAGTGTGCAAGCCGACCGAGTTGACAATCAGCCGGTTGTTCGCCGGGTTGGCCGGATCGACCGCCCAGTTCAACCGATGCGGGTTCCGAAAACCGTACGCCCAGATTTCTTTCCGCGCGCCGGGCGTCGAGACGAAGGGATTGTCGTTGGGAATGCGATAGCGGCCGTTCTCGCTGAGGGTGCTCGTCGCGACGTGTGCGTTCAGATCGGGGATGATGCGGAGAATCTTTCCTTCCAGATTGTCGAGTCGCTGCGGATTCGACCGAATCGCGGTGATTTGAGATTCACCCGAGGCGCCATCACCACATTCGATGTACAGCACACGCCAGTCCGGATCGCCCGGACGCGCCGCCGGGTTGAAAATCAGATCGCCCATCGGGTGGCTGCG
>Ga0114129_10002349_pt1 | contig 26255 bp, 22 predicted proteins | sample RhiMetdeltSRZDD1_FD_80071 | JGI IMG/M metagenome (GOLD analysis project Ga0114129, IMG submission 80071) | Populus rhizosphere microbial communities from Tennessee, USA - Rhizosphere MetaG P. deltoides SRZDD1 (version 2) (version 2) | ecosystem: Host-associated > Plants > Roots > Rhizosphere >...
AGGCAGCGCCGGCCGTGTCATCGAAAAACTGTCGATGATCTGCCCGACCCGTTCGGGGTAGGCATGCTGCCAGTGTCCCAGCCCATGCAGGGCGCTCTCGCGGCAGGGGTTCGATTCGAGATACAGGGTCGACTCCATCACTTGCAGGACCGCTTCCGCCAGCTCCCTGTGCGCCGTATCCCCCGGTTTTGCATACAGTGGATTAATGTCCCACCACATATAACAGACCATGTTCAACGGGCTCGCGCCCGGCTCATCGATATGGCTGAGATGAGGGCTGCAGCGCCTGGCAAAGCACTGCTCGTAGAGCTGGTGAAAGGATTGGATACAGCGCTGCCGTGCGGGCCAGGGGATCTTCTCATTCATTAACGCAAACATATGACTGGAGCAGGCATTGCTCGCCAGGAACCAGAGTCCCTGGTTGAGCTGGGAGTCGCTAAAGGGCTCAAACACCAGCGCGGCATTCTCGAACGCCCGGGTCATGTATTCGACCGTATCGGGGGTGTCTTCCTCCCACCAGTCCCGCTCAGTATCCCAGTACCAGGCATTGGTCAGCTCGCTGACGGGGTGGTCAAAGACATGTTCCACCCATCCTTCAAAGGTGATGTTTTTTAGCAGCTCGCCCATAGGCTTTGAATTTTAACTTACAAATCCAGGGTAGGAGTACGGCTGGGACCTTCGGCCGAGCAACCAGAGAACCTCCCAAAAGGGAGGACTCTCGACGTATCAAAATGCAGTATCTTTATAGGCAGCCGCCTCGGGGCTTTCCGACTAGCTTCAAAGAGCGGACGACATTGTTATTGTCCCAATTTGGGTCAAAGCTCGTGTCTGGATAGGGGTCGGCGGAAACGCCTCACAGTTTGCCGAGACGAAGTTCAGGGGGTCCGGGAGGGAATCGCCAAAGAAGATATCCGTGGCGGTGTCGGGACCAAGATTGGTCACCCGGATCGTAAAGGTGATGTTCTGTCCGATCTTGACCTTCTTTCGATCGGCGGTCTTGGACAGGGCAAGGTCTGTCACCGAGCTCTGCGCAGAAACCGACGGCACTGTCGTGGAAAGAATGATCAACAGGCTGAAGAAGGCTAAGAGAAAACGATATACCCATCTGGTCATTGTAGAGCTCCTTGTTCAATCAAACCAATAAGGACGGAAAATCAATACAGCCCTATGTTGTCCAAATCAGTATCGCAGTCATCAGAACAGACGGATTGTGGCTTGTAACCTCTGTTAACAGTCCTTAACATGCTGGACCTACTGCGGATGGCCGAAGTGCCGCCAGAAGGCATGAGAAGCGATAGACGCTGGCTTGAGAAAATGGAAGGGGCTGCTCCCGATGAGCAGCCCCTTCGCTGAGAGCCATCCTTCTGGCGATGGAGACAGAAGCTTACGGCGCCTCATCCTCATTTGGGGATGCTGTTGATCACCTGTTCGGCGTCGATCAATTTATCCGCCTGCGGCAAAATGAAGGTCAACGCCGCTCGAAGAATTTCCTGTGTCCTTTCCTGGAAGAGGGTTGTGACGGTCGTCCCGGCGGCGATCAAGATCGTGGAGATGGATACCCCCACAGAAGGAATGCCGTGTAACTCGAAGAGCATTTGCCAGTCACGGTAGCCCTGGCGCAGTGTCACATAATCGAAGGCGATCAATCCCAGCAGCATGCAGTGGAGGAAGACTTGCAGGACCCAGAAGAAAAACCCCTGCCAATCGGTCATGGTGGTATTGTTGACCAGCGCCAGAGGCAGTGCCGGCAGGACGATCACCAGCCAGAACCGGACTCCTTTCTCCAAGCCATTCTTGCCCCGCAGGAACGGGTAGAAGTAACCAAAAAGAAAACCAATCCCGACCCAGCTGATCAACAGGTTCAGCAGGTCGGCGAAGAAGGACCAGAGCGGGTACCCTGAGGACGTCACTTCGCCGGCCATGAAGTTGTTGATCCAGATCGTAATCCAGGGGATGGAGAGTAGTGCCGCCCAGTACGCACCGTGAATGCCGTTTTCCCAGGCCGTTGGGTGAGGTCCAAAGGTCAGAGCGACATCCTTGATCGGTTTGCCATGTACTTTGGCTCTTTCATTGCACTCATCCAACTCCGCACGACGAGCGTCCAGCTTTTCCTTGAACTGGATATAAGACAGCTCATCCTTGCCCATTTTTGTGCTCAGGGATTTGTGCAGCTCGTGATAGCCGCGTTCTCCATTGTTCAGGTTGACCAGCTCTTCCAGGAAATGTAAACGATCGTGGAAAACGCGCATGTACAGGGGCTCCAGCTCCTTCCAATAGTGGGCAGGCTTCACAAAGTTGAACAACAATCTGTAGCCAAGAAGGAAGGTCAGCGGGATGAACAACCAGTGTGCATTTGAAGGATAGAGGACCGTGGCTGCTGCGATCATGCCCACGGCCAGAGTCAAGCGGGTCAGGACGGGGCTTTTCCTTCCCTGCTGATAAAAGAACCACGTGAGTCCCGCCAGAAAGATGAATTGGATCAGGTTATCCAATTCACCGGCCAGATTCATGACCTCATAATAGTCGGCAGGTGCGGCGGAGCTGGAGAACAACAGGCGCATGGGAATCGCTGACAGGATTGAGACGAGGATCAACCGTAAATAAATTTGCTGGCTCATTTGTGGAACCACGCCTGCCTGCCTTGCCAGTGTATACACCAGCCGCAGCATGGAATACACCAGCACCGCGCCGAGCGCCGTGGCATACACAAGCCATGCCCACCCAACCTCGACGCGGAGATCGCGCTGGATACTGATCTGCAATCCATAGCTAAGACTCCAGATCAAATTGCCAATGAAGATCACCCAGAAGGCTAGCGGCCCGATGGCACGGGGAATAGGCTTCCCGTCCAGGATGATATAAAGTGCTCCAAAGACAAGCATTAATAGTACGCCACAGATTCCGACCAGAAAACAGACCAGTAGTAGATGGACTTCACTGCTCGGCAGGATTCCAATATTCGTGTTTTGCTGCGCATAAACGTAGTACGCCAAGGGAAAAGCGATGAACAGACCGACAACGAAATAGGTGAAGACCGACCAGAAAGATGGATTCTTCCTCACCGGAGCAGCTTTGTATTCAGGTTTCAAAGGATCCGTGAGCCGGGCAATGTCATTCTGAAAGTCATCCCACTGCTGGCAGCGCCGGATCAGCATTCTAGGGAGAAGCACACCCATGATCACCGTTCCCACGCTGAAGTACCCGAGGGGAAGGTAATTCACAGACACGTTCTTCACACCAAACAGCCGGTACAACTGGTCGAACATGCTGCCAATCTCCACCTGCAGCTGCCCAAACGCTCGCACTTGATAGACCGCAGAGTACAGGTTGCTGATAGCCACTGCCAGATAGTATGAAAAATGGAAGAACAGCAGCGCAATCACCACCTCTGAGAGCAGTAGCAAAGAGGCAGGAAGCTTGCCCTTCCATCCCCAGAGGATGAGCAAAAAGAGCACGAGGGGCAGGGCCTCGAGAATCGCCTCAATCAGGAGGGCTCCCAACCTGATATCCAGCAATTTGCCTACCCGTTGCAGCAGTGTCTGGCGTGACAATATCTGGGCAAGGGAAAGCGCCTGTTCTTCTATCACCTCTGTTTCGATGTACATGAGCGGCAGATCCCCCTGCCTCGTGTCGAAGCGGATGATGTTATCAGCGGATTCGACCGGGTACGGATCGATCCTCACCAATTTGCGACCCGGATGCTTGATGAGGATCTCTACCCCGTCGGCGGCTTCCTCCTGCGGGCTGACTGTCTGAACCGTACTCGGTCCCTGCAGCAGGGAATTCCCGAAGTAGTGGATGCTCACGTTTTTTTCGATATGACGCAGCGCCACAAGGTGTACGATCACCGAATCCGTCTTGGTGTCGATGAGGATCGACGGCCCCTGAAAGTCATCATCGACCAGGGGTGTCCCCATCACATACCAGTTGCCAAACACCATTTCCACCAGGGCTCGAGGGATCTGGCGGGCAATCCCACTGCGGATGACTGTGGCAATCTCATGGTCTTCTTTTACCCAGAATGAAAAATCGAGCCGGGCACTCGTCGTATCCAGGTCGATCACGACGGTTCGTCTTTCCGGCCAATCCTCCTGCTCCAGCGAGTTTCTCATGTATTGCCGAATTTCTGCTGTATTCCGGTCCGGCAGCGTCCCGGCCTCGGGCAGGCGAAAGTTCGTACTCCTGATGCTTTCCACCATGAACGTCTGGATGGGAATGAGAAAGAGATCCGAAAAGATCGCCAGCATCCCCATGAGAATAAAAACGGTGAGAAGAAAGCCCGATAGTTTTTTCCAGGTTGGCATATTTTCCTCCACTTCTAAACGATTGGATGCAACGTTGTGTCTGTGATGGGCTCTACTACAGAATACAGCAAATTGCTTCCGTATGCAATACCTTCTCGCTTACCCAAAGCTGGAGCGCGGGGCTTTTTTTTTTGGAGAATTTTGAGTATACTGTAGGTATCCAGATGTATAGATAACCAGGAAAACACATTGGCAGGGAGCAAATTCAGGGTCGGAAATATTCGAGATGTAAGCGGGGAAGTTATTCTCGCGGGCCGCGACGTCTATAAGGGATACACAGTCGAACAGGTTTCCGCGCTTCTGGAAAAGATTCAGAGCACGTTCCAGCCCAGGCCATTCGATGGTCGCAGCCCGTATAAGGGACTCGAAACGTTCGAAGAAGAAGACAGCGAGCTATTCTTTGGACGCGAGGACCTGATCGGGGAGCTAGTCCGTCGGGTGCGTGAATCACGGACCCTGTTTATCACTGGTCCGTCCGGCAGCGGTAAATCGTCTCTGCTGCGGGCAGGACTGATCCCGGCTTTGAAGGGCGGTGCGCTCAAAGCAATGCGCAGTGAACGCTGGTGTTATGAAACCCTCGAGCCAGGTCCCGAGCCGCTCAAGGAGCTAGCGCGAGCGATCTCGAGCATGGCAGGCACGCTTCGCGCCGGTGAGGAAATCAGTTCGAGAGGGTCGAGTGACCTTTCGGTTCTTTCACAGTGGTGCGAGATCGCTTTGGGTGCGGGGCGCTCAAAGCGCGCCGTCTTGTTAGTGGATCAATTCGAGGAGGTCTTCACCCAGGTGGGCAGCGAAGAGGAGCGACAGGCTTTCATCCGCCTGCTAACTCACGCGGCAACTGCTAAGAACGGGCGAGTGATCTGCCTTTTTGCCATGCGCTCAGACTTTGTTCCGAACTGCGCGGCCTATCCCGAGCTCAATGCGCAGCTCAACCAACGGGCCGGGTTTGCTCAAATCGGGTCTATGCAGCCTCACGAGCTTGTCAGTGCGATTGCCCAGCCTGCTCTGCAGGTGGGTCTGAAGATCGATCCGGCGTTGGTTACCCAGATCATCAACGATACAGAGGGGGAGCCGGGTGCGCTGCCCTTGATACAATTCGCCCTGAAGGATTTGTTCGACGCGCAGGCAGAGAAGGGCATTACTGCTCTGACCCTCGATGATTACTTACAGCGGGGGGGCATCCACAAGGCGCTCGAGCGGCATGCCGATGCGGCATTCAACAGTTTCACAAAGGCGGAGAAGGCGCTCACCGAATCTTTGTTCAAGGGCCTTGTGGAGATCGGACACAACGCGCCCGTCACGCGCCGGATTGCCCGTCTGGAAGAGTTTACATCTTCTGCAATGGATGCAGTGGCCCTCGAGTCAGTGGTACACCGGCTGGCAGATGCCCGCTTGATCAGTACCGATGAAGATAAAGCCACCGGGCGCACGATCACGTTAGCGCACGAAAAGTTGATCGAGGCCTGGACATGGCTAAAGCAACTGGTCAACAACAACCGCATTTTCATCCAGATTCAGAATGAGATACTTGAAGATGCCCTTGAATGGGAGATTCACGAGAAGGACAAGAGTTATCTCTACTCCGGCGCGAGGCTGGCCAGCGTACAAAAAAAGTTGCACGATTTTCAGATCAACAATGAAAAGGCCAACTCTTTCCTGAACGCTTGTGAGGAGGCTTATCGCAAAGTGCGCCTGCAGCGTGTTGTTATTGTTGGGCTGCTTGCGATAATGGGTACGGCAATTTATCTTGTTGGCATTCTACCGTTATTCGCCTCGACCCTCGTATTGGATCAGGTCGATCTAGGCGGGGCTGGTGTCAATGCCCTGCAAATCGCGCCAGATAACACGATCTATGCCGGGTTGTTCAACAACAGAATCAAGAACGGGGCACGCTGTCTTGCCCGGCTTCTTCCCGGCGCCAGCGAATGGGAAAAATTCGGGCCGACCTGCGAGGGAACGGTGATCGCATTATGGGTAGACCCCACCGATCCAGATTGGATCTATTTCTCCACGGATACAGACAGTGGCTTCTATCGAACGGAAGACGGTGGACAAGCCTGGATACAGATCGAAAAAAGAGATGGCTTACCGCTGGAGCATGTGAGCAGCCTGGCCGGTACCTCAGAAGGGGTTTTGTTTGTCGGCGACCTTACATCGACAGCCGGTGTCTATCAAAGTGCTGACGATGGGAAAACCTGGACGCCTCTCGCCGGCTCACCTGCTCAGACCATCCATACGCTGTTGTGGGTGCCAGAACAGGGTTTACTGGTGGGGACGAATGGGGGACTCTGGCTGTGGAACCTGAAGGAGGAATGGCAGCGATTGATCGCAGTCGATACCAGCCAAACCAATCAGAGAGTTCTATGTGTGAAGGTCATGTCCACCCATCCCTTCACCGTCATAGCGGGGGCAGATCCGGGGATATACCTCTGGAAGGAAGGCCAGTCCACGCAGCGCCTCCCACAAAATAACCTAGTCAAACGAGCCTGGGGACTGATTGCTATCACAAAGCCAGAACCTTATGTGATTGCCCTGACATTCGAAGGAGGGCAGATCTGGCAGATGACAACTGAGGGAAAAGACCCGGTGCAACTGGATGCTATGCCATCCGAGGGTCTAGCGCTGGTGCTCCAACGTGAAGCTCCCTTGCGTATGTGGATCGGGACCTTGGATGGTTTGTATGTGGGCGAATTTCGCAGAAAAGGCTCAGAGCTCATGAGCAAGAGCAAATAGGCAATCGCTGCAATTTCTTTTGCAAAATGGAGGCAAAATGACCGCGCAAAAAAATACCCTTCCGCAAACGGAGCAAGTCAAAGAATCACGGATTAAAGGGGGTTATGAGCAAACGCGTCCGCCGGAAACCTATCGGGATTGGGTCCTTGACAAGCTTCCTGCCCATTCGAGCATACAGTTCGCGGGGGAGCCTGAAGCATCAGGAAATCTTGAGTATATCGTCGCAACGGAGAATGGCGATCTTTCCTTAGGTCTCGGTCTGCCTCTGTCCGTGTCACCAGATGAGCGAGCTTATCAGCTCCTCCAGGATTGGATGCCGAAATTAATGCCGGAGTACGAACATAGCTCGATTCGGTTGTTTTTCAAGCATAGTCTGCAGAGTCTGATGGGAACCCATTGTATATTGGGCCTGGAATATAAGGGCTTCGAAATTGAAGAACATTCCTTTGTCGTGCATCTTGACCGGCAGAACCGTATCGTGCTGGTATGTTGTACCTATTTGCCGAATCTGCCTGATCTGTTAAAGAGTGCCGGGGAGAGTACTTTCCCACAGGAAGAAAACATCAGGAAAGCTATCAGCGATGAGATCAGGAGCCTGGGAGAATACGATCAGGTGGACGCTGAAAAACTATGGCTGCTGATCTGGGAAAAAGATGGACCCTGGTATGAAGCTGTGCCTGGGAGTCAAGTGAAGGTAATCCTGCCCAGGCGTAAAGTACAACCGGAAAAACCAGCAGATGTCCTGGGCATTACAGAAAAAGGTATAAAGAAAATCCATAACTCCCCGGGGCTCGCTGACCGGAAACTGGGACTAGGCGAGGTCAACCGAGAATTCTGGGAGGAGGCTGACACAGATCTCACTATTCTGGGGGATGAAAGAATGCGCCAGCAAAAAAGTCAGGGTATGTTACTGGATCTGGAGTCTACGTCTGAATTAGTGGGCAGGTATGCAGCCATCAAGGATCAGATCGAGGTCTATCATCGGGAAATGAACGGAATTTTTATCAATGAAAGCGGATCTTTGTTTGACCGGGTCAATGCCTACTATCACCTCGATTACATCCAGCGACATTTCCGTCACAGACTCGGACTGCATTTATTGGATAATTATTCACACTTAAATCCTGTCCGCCTCGTGCTGGCCCGCGGATCTGATGATGTCTCGCGTTATGATGTGAACGGACAACATATCACTTTTGGGCAACTGGGACGCAGACCATTTACCGCGGCGCGGGATCCTCGCGTCGTCTATCATGAGTTTGTCCATGTTGTGACGGATGCAATTGCACGGCTGCACCGCGCGGGCAGGTTGATCACTCCCCGGGCAAGTGAAGCCTTGCAAGCCCAGGCTATGGATGAGGGCGTGGCAGATTACTTTGCATGCAGCCTGGCTGCACAGCAAGGAGCGAAGAAAGCCTTGTTCTATTACCGGAACAATCGCAAATGGGCCATGCGTCGCAATTTGGATCCGGATCCGGCACCAGAGGCGCGTCAGGAACAGGTTGATACGCAGAACCTGGTGTCAGAGACCTCATGGAATCAAGAAAAATATCGCTTGGGACAACTATGGGGGCAATATCTCTGGCAATTGCGAAAGGCTATCGGTGCTGAACTTGCTGATATGATAATCGTTCACAGTCTGTTCTTTCTGACACGTTGGGCGACCTTTGTACAAGGTCGAGATGCCATCCAGCTCGCCGATCGTCTCCTGTTTGGCTCTAAACACGAGGATCCAATCGTGAAAAAATACGAGGAGGTAATGATTGGTATTAAATTCAGCAGCGTACCGTTCCCGAACATAAGGCAGCCTGGAACGCAGTCTGCCGCCTAGCAAGCCAAATCTACACAGGAGATTCAAGGAGGATCCATGGCTCCAGAGATAGAGCTTCTTTACATCTTGAAGAAACATAAAGGGTCAGACCGGTTTGATTCGGAATTGCCGATCCGCATTCCGCTCGCCGACGAGATCGAGTTTCTGGTTTCCGCGCAGATGGAGGCCGCAGCACCCAATGCCGTCATGGGTGTCTGGCAAACGGATAGCACCTCCCTGATGACCTTTGTGCGCCAGGCACAACTAGCCCCGCTCGATTTGCCCGATCTTTCCAAGATCAGGAAAGTACGTTTTCGTATTCTGACACATGCCAGCCTCAATGGACAGCAACACCAGGTTGCCTTCGCTTATGAGATTAATCAGAATCGTTGCGACGTGGTGCCTGCAGGCCCTCTCCCAGGTCAAAATTGGGTTGCCCTGGTTTCCTTAGCAGGTAACCAATTTCGGCTTCAGCATCGGAAGCCGGGTGGCGGACCGGGCGGCGATAATCCCTGTGCCGAGCTGAACTGCCATAATTCTCCGGATTGGGTCACGCTCATCAAATGCTGGCGGAATAATTGTCCTTAATTCGGAGGATTCATGCCAAAGAAAAAAAACAGGAGCGGCGCGTCGACGAAAGTGAGTGTAGGGAACATTCGGAACGTCAGCGGAAAGGTAAATGTTGCGGGCGGCAATATCACTACACATGAGTCTCTGCCCGGATTGAGCCCGGCTGAACTCCGAGACGTGTTCATAGATATTTACAAGGATATCGATCGACAAATCGGATCTCGACCTGCCGTGAAAGAAGATCTGAAAGCTGAGGTAAGAGAGATTGAAGAAACCGTGACCGCAGCGGCACAAAAGAAAGAAACGATAGACGAAGGGTTTTTTTCGCATCGCTTTCGCAACATCGCTCGCATGTCACCCGACATCCTGGATTTGGTGGTGGCTATGTTGGCAAATCCGCTGGCTGGATTAGGCTTGGCGGTTCGAAAGATAGCTGAGAAGGCAAAAGAAGACGTGAAATAGTTTGCGAAGAGAAAGTTTCTAAAAGGGGCCACTCCTTTGGAGCGGCCCCTTCGTTCCCCCTGTGCTGAGATCCATGCGCGGCCCCTGAATAAACAGCCGAACAAAAAGACGCCGCGCAGGTTGTGAGAGTCGCGGCGCCGACTGGTTGCCCGCCGAGCCGACGGCGATCACCTGCTAGGTATTTTCGACACCGGGATTGCCGTACACCCCGGTCTGGCCATATTCCATCAGACGAGTTGCTAATACACTATACGGGAGAGGCGGGGCTTCGGATGTATAGACCAACCGGAACGGGCTACCTTAATCATCGCAGTGGTGAGAAACGTGCTTTTGCGGTTTCTCGATCGGTGGGGACTGTCGTATAATGGCAGCGTCCGAGCAAGCTAGGATATAGATCCCCACGCGAGGAGCACAGAATGGCTTACACATTGGATACAAAAGTCGGCGAGATCCTGAAGGATACCGGGGCGGTGGAAATTTTGGAGCGCTATGCCCCGGGCGTTTCCAGTAACCCGATGATCGGACTTGCAAAAGGAATGACGCTAAAGTCCCTGGTTGCCATGCCGCAAGCCAGACAGGCGGGAGTGACAGAAGAGATGGTGTTGAAAGTACTGGCGGAGATCAACGCACGAACGTAAACATGCAGGTCAGGCGTTTCACGTGATATAAGCGTGCTATCGGGAAATACGGCGGGCAGAGGCCCGCCTGTTATGTTTAAGGGCTCGGCTTCGAGACTGGCGATCCGAGATCCTTTCGCCCCTCAAATATCTGCATAAATCTCGAGGATGTTGCCTTCCGGATCTTTGAAGAAAACCGTGCGGTGCCCGTAATCCCAATCGCGTGGAGGCTCGAGCACCTCCACCTGCTTACCAAGGAGCTCCGTATAGCAGACATCTACTTCCGACGGTTCGACCCGGAATGCAAGCTGGACGCCAGCTGAACCGGTCCGCTTTGAGCCATCATAGGGACGCCCGCGCGGGCGGAGGGTAAGAAGCACTGCTCCTGCGCGCAACTCGAGCCAGTCTTCCCAATCCCGCGCAATCGGGAAGCCGAGGACTTCGTGATAGAAGGCTTTCATCAAAGCGAGGTCCTCGCACAGGAGGATAACGTAATCGAGGCTGTGGAGATTCATGACCCCCTCCCCCGCCTCCCCCAAATTCGCAACCATAAATGAAGCTGATTATCTATATTACTCATGGCGAATTTGGGTGAGGTGCCCGTGATTTGCTTCGCAAATCAGGCGGTGGGATCCGAGGAGGTCACCAGTTCCAGCAACTGTCCTTCTATCTCCTGCCAGGGGGCTGCCAGGTCCACAGACTCGATCCGGATGACCTGGTCCTGGAGTTGGATCCGTTCCGAGAATCTGTTCCGCACTGCCGGGTAGAGCAGGATGCCCGCTGCTGTGCGGTGCGCCTGCGAGAGATGCTCCTGCGACTTGAGGTAGGCATAGATCTGGTAGAGATGGGAGGAATCAAAGAGTAACTTGCCCCACTGGTTCTCTGCAAGGCTCTGGGCTGTGAACTTGGTGTCGAGTACGATCATACGTCCGGTCGATCGTTCCTGCATCACGATATCGGGGATCATGAGCGGCAGACGTTCATTTGCCTCCGTCGTGTGCCACTCGAGGCGCTTCTGGGCGCTCACCTCCCAGTCCTTGAGATGCATGCGATAGAAGTTGGCGACAAAGCGCTCGTAGATCTTGTATAAAACCAGCACTTCGCGGTCTATGAAGGGCACAAGAGACCGGGCATGCCCTTCTGAGTCGCCCGGTATCTGGCGCTGGACGATCAGATCACAGATCGAGAGCATCAGGCGGTAATCATGGTCCTGCCCGCTGCGGGCGTACAACTGGCGCCGGATGATTTCAGGCGTGAGCTCAACGAAGTCGATCCCATCCAGGTCGCGCAGCAAATGCCGCAGCTTTTGCTGCATCTCCCTGGCGCGTTCCACGCCCGGCTCGAACCGCCCCATCTTCGCCAGCCGGGCGAGCGTGCTGCGGATGATCTGATTCTTCAGAGAGTTAGCACGATAGCCCTGGAATTGGCAGATCAATTGTCCGCGCTCCAGTGCATGCTGGTTGATGGACTCGGCAAAGTTGATGCGCCCGCGGATGCCGCGCAGTGTATTGGATTCATCGATGTAATCATGGCCCAGCCCGATGCGCAGTCGCTGCTGCATCAAACGGATCAGGACGGATGCCAGCAAGGCATCGAGCGTGGGCGCCTCCTCCACGAAAGCACTCTGCAACGGCCAGCCGCGCACCCGGTCAAGCGGCACTTCGTTCCAGGCGTACAGCAACATATGCCACAGGTTGCGGATGGGTATGCCGTATTCGGTGAAGGAAGGAGTGGAATTCTGAGTATTCAAAATAATTGTGAGAATGCACGAACTACAGAGACACTGAGAGAAAATTAATTAAAAGCTCCGTGGTTCAATTTTTTCCTCGCTGAGCGCACTCGAAGCGTGATTGCGACAAAATCATCTTGGATACGGAGGCTTTATGTATCCTCGCGCTTCGACTGCATGCCTCGGCTTACTCTCGGCACTCCGCTCAGCCCGGACTATGCCAATAGCCTCTTCTCGGCATCTTCCGCACGCTTGGGGTTGTCGAACCAGTATTCCTTAAGAAGGGGGAGGATCTCAGTACGGACGATACGCATGTACCAGCTCTTATCCAACCCGGCGAAATTATCTCCCTTGGGCAGGAAGAAGCTATGACCGATCTCGTAGTTCTCGCCAAGCATGGGATCGTCGCGGATCTCCTGATTGAGGCGCGTCATCCGCTCGACGATCAAGTCCACCAGTTTCTCCTCCATGCTGCGCTCGAGCAGCCATTGGCGGAAGAGTGGGCTTTCATATTGCGGCTTGAGTGTGATGAATACGAAGCGGCGGCGCATGGCGTAATCGACCATTGCCAGCGAGCGGTCTGCGACGTTCATGAGTCCAATCAAATACAGATTGGGCGGGACAAAGAAGTGCGGCTCGTCCTCCGTACGGTAGGCAAGCGGGAGGGCAAACTCGGGTCCGCGCTTGTCGGGCTCGATCAGCATCAGCAGCTCGCCGAAGATCTGGCTGATGTTGCCGCGGTTGATCTCGTCGATGATGAACACATACTCGCGGTCCGGGTCTTGAATGGCTTTCTGACAGAACTCGTAGAAGATACCATTCTTGAGCACAAAGCTTCCTGCCTTGCCTGCCACCGGTCGATAGCCGCGCACGAAATCATCGTAGGAATAGGACTGGTGGAACTGCACCATCTCGAGGCGGTCGTTGTCCACCTCCTTCATGAGGGCATACCCGAGCTTGCGTGAGATGAACGTTTTGCCAACGCCGGGCGGTCCTTGCAGGATCATCGCCTTCTTTGCCTGTAGACGCTCAAGCACATGTTCCAATTCCTCTTCATCGAGAAACACGCCGGAGGCGATCAGGTCATCAATGCTGTAGGGTGGCTTGGACACCTCGATGAATTCAGAAAGGATCTGGTCTGTCTCGCTGGCGTTCATTAGATGGTTGAGGAACCAGTCATAATCCTGTTCCCGGTCATACCAGACGAAATCACGCAGCTTCTCGGCATATTCTTTCAGCCTGTAATTTTCGTCGGTGCGCAGGCGCCAGATCATGTTGCGGTTGGTATAGAAATACCAGCTCTTCTCCTTGAAGTCTGGTTCCCATTCCACTTCTACAGTCTTTCCGTCATCGCGGTTGGCGACGATCGTGCCGATGGCCTTGATGGTCATACGCGAGACGGTCTTGTTGCGGGCGTCGAACGGCAGTCCCGTCCGTTGTGTGGAGGCGGCTTTGACGGCGATCCGGTCGTTGACGCGCATGGACATGACATCGTTGATGAAACGATTCTTGTACCCATTCTCCCAGATCCCCTCTTCGAGAAAGCGCTCGGTCTGGTCGGCAGGGTCACGGTCGTCCCAGTAGGCGCCGACCAGCCAGTAGCTGATGCCTCCCCAGGCGCGGTACTGCGCTTCCTTGGATTCGGCGATCATCCGGGCCCGCTCGTTCTCCGCACCCCAGGCAGCCAGCGCGATCTGCGGGAAAGGCTTTTCCTCCTCGCGCATCAACCTCACCATCTCGGCATAGAATTTTGCGGTGAGACCTCCAGTCGGCAGGCGGATCCCCAGATATTCACGGTTGCTCTGGTCCAGGCTCAGGAAGGTCTCCGGTCGGACCCAGAACAGGCCCATCGTGAGGTTGACGTTGGTCTGCTTCACCTTCAACGCCTCGTCGAACGCTGACAAGAACTCCTTATTTTCCAATGGGTTCTCTTCGAGCGCCAGCTGGAATACACGCCACAGACGTGAAATGTCCCTGGCATCGCGTGAGGTCTGGTTCGGAAAGAACCAGGACCGCATATTATTCAGGACGGGCACACCGTTGAAATCTTCCGGCAGGTCTTTCTGTAATCCGAAATGTTGTTTGATCTGGGAAAGAATGGCGAGTCGCTGATCGTAACCGATGCGCCGGTTGAAGACGCCGAAGAAGGTAAACGGATCGATCTCTCTGAGCACGAACCGTGCTCCATCGGTGTCCCTGTCGTAGAGGGGCGTGATCACATACCCTTCAGAGCGAAGCTCTTCCAAAAAAGAGACCAGTTCTTCCTGGCGGTTTTCCCACCTTGTCAGTTCCTGCGCCAGCTCCTGGTAGATTGGTATCCACGTAAATTGATTAATTAACGTAGCCATTAAAATGTTTCCTTCCGAGAGGTCGTAAAACAAGGATACAAGAAATTGCGCATTTGGGCAAGACCCCCCATCCGCCAGGAGTGCCTAACTTCGAGGACATACTACGACGTGTCACCCTTCGCTACGCTGGCGCTCACTCACACCGTAGCGGTGTGCTTCGCTAGAATGACATGATGTTTCTGATATTAGGTACTCTCCACCCGCCTGATAAGCACCCTCCCTAAATACGAGAAGTAAATATCAGTTGCAATCGAGCAGGCTTATGTCGTATTTGGGAAGGGAGGGATCGGTCGGTGGGGTCGTCCTTGACTCCCACGCTCCAAATTCGTACAATGATTTTACCCACTGCAAATTTCAACATCTTCATCAAAGCACGCCACACCAGGCCTTACTTTAGAAAAGGAAAGGAGGTGAGAGATATGGATGCAATGAAACAGGATCATATTGTGATGCAGGACGGCAGGGTCATGATGATGAAAAATGGCGAGATGAATTCCCTGGATGAAGAGCTGACGCTGCCCGACGGCACAAAAGTCATGATCGATGGGACTGTGATGATGCCCGATGGCACCACCCGCATGATGGCGGAAGGCGAAACGATGATGATGCAGGGTACACCGGCCGGCGCCGAAAACATGTCCGACAGGCAATTCAAGGAAACCATGGAAGACGAAGAATTACGGGACGAAATGCCGTAAGCTGCATCTCTGCCCGTTCTGATCCGCCTGCAGGCTTCACAAGTGCAGGCGGATTTTTAACCCACCCTCTCCAAATACAACTCCATATCATGCATGCAAACAAAGTTAATTATGTTGTATTTGGGGAGGCAAGAGGTGGAGCTGGGAGCCAGGAACTTTCTGGACGTTCCATCGTCCTTTTCCTATAAAATTGAAACCTGGAGAGAGAATGAATCGATTGATTGCTGTTTTGTTTCTAAGCCTGACCTTATTGGCTGCCTGTACGCCTGCTCCGGCGAATACCACGCTTGAACCTGTTGAGACAGATACATCCGCCCCAACCGATGCACCTGTGATTCCATCAGATACCGCGCCTGTTCCAACGGACACCGCTCCCGCGCCGACCGAAGCCGCCCCAAACCCCAAGCTCCCTGCCGCGCCCTTCGAGGCACAGACCTATCTCAATGAAGAAGCCGGCTTTGCCCTCGATTACCCTACCGGCTGGACCGTTAACGAGATGGCTGCGGATCCGCGCGGCGCACAGGTCCAGTTCCTGTCTTCCCCTGAACTTGCGGAAGCGGTGACGCTGCCGGACGGCGCCACACGTGTCAACGCGACCATTTACCAGTGGGATCCGAAGAATGACCTCGCCGCGTTTGTCGCGCACCAAAAGAGCGCCTGGGAAGCATCTGGTTTTACGATTCTGGAAGAAGACCAGCGCGTGCTCGAACTCGGGTTGCCCGCTACACAGTTTACAGTTCAGACGCCGGAATCACAGGCTGTCTTTTTGATCGCCGCGCTGGGAGATCGATATCTTGTGTTGAGTGGGGAAGGGGATCTGGAGCTGGTAAAAGAGATCGTGGGAAGAGTCCGCCCCATTTCCCAATAATGACGGAAAGGACTCCAAAGTCTCCAGACTTTGGAGTCCTTACAAGCGAGCCACGGAGAGAAACTTTCCGTGGCTTTTTATTTATACCTTTGTATTTAGCCGATTTCCATGCCTCGTAGAAAGCCCTCCCCAAACATTTCGTCGACTTTCTTCAGCGTTTGTTCTGTATTCTGGGGCATGCTCAGAAAATTCTCGGTGAATCCGTAGTTGAAATCCAATTCCTCGTTCAAGGACAGATACCGAAGTGCGTGGCGTCTCGGGTGATAGTTGAAGATGAGTTTGTCCAGGTGCACGAGTTCACGCAAATGTGATCGGATCTCCGGCTGGACCGAATCGGGGATCGAGGCGAACCATTCGGAGCCGACGACATGTAGCCATGGTAAGGCTGAATAATTCTGCTCGTGGACAGCCAACAGATCCAGATAACCGTTTTCGTAGAGAGGCGCGAATCCCTTTTCGATGAAGATATTTTCCGACTGTGAGAAGTCTGCCATCTCCTGCGGCGAGACATACAACTTCACGCCAACGCAATAGGTCTGGCTCGGTCTCTCCAGCGCGATATCGTGCGCCCCGATATGCAGAAGGTCCGGTGCAGCATTCCTGCGCGGGAAGTACAGTTCCATCTCCTCGATATTGTGGATATGACCATCCGAGGGATAGACAGTCTTGACGCGCCCGAAGACGAGCGGAGGACGGTCGCCGCCGCGGCGCTTGAGAGGCAGCTGGCAAAAGTAGTTTTTTGCGATCCAGCCTTCGGCAGGAGAAGGAACCAGCTGCGCCGCCAAATGCTGGTAGGCATCCTCCACCTCACCCAGGGTGAGACTGGAAAGAGGGCGGTAACCGCGCGGGTCGGGTCGTTTGGGAGATCCATCGTCGTGTTGTCCCCCTTGCTGAGCCTGGTCTGGCTTGGTCGATTGCTTGTTTCCCAGCCAGTGCGCCTTGCGCGGCTCTCCGTTCCCAGTTTGGATGAAACCGGGCAGGAGACCCAATTGCCGAAAGGCAGTTTCAAGCGCCATCGTAGGGTAAGGATACAACCATTTAGGCCAGGGTGCAAGCGCTTTATGAGAGGATGAAAGCGGGACTCAACGTCTCCAGACGTTGAATTTTCAAGGCAACGTCTGGAGACGTTGAGTCCGTCACCAAAGCTTTTTGCGTATATCCACTTCCGTCAAGATTGCCTCCAGTGCCGCGCCGCCCATCGCCAGGCCTTTGTCAGAAACTAGGTAGCAGGCGTCAGGGTCATCCCGCGGGTCGATATCGCCGACTTTTAGTCCTTTGTTCACGTGGATGCCATCACGGATCACCCCGCGCAGTACGCCTCGTAGAGGGCATACGATTTCGGATCTCTGATTTTCTCCGGATGCCTGGATCTCAGCGATCAACTCACCGGTTTCGCAATGCTCGCCGATTCTCTTGTGGCCAAGAAACAGTCCTGCCTCCGGTGCCCGCAAGACCCGGCGCGGGTCGCCTTCCGGTTGGCCCGAGTCGGGTTGGGGAGCTCTGTCCCAGTACACGCGTCCCAGCGTATGACTGCGGCGCGTCTCGATCACAGCGTGGCAATTCATACCGGCATGGAAGCCTGGTCCAAGCCCGATGTGGAGAGGAATCCCGACAGGGAGGGGCTGGGGCGGTGACTTGAGCAGCCGTGCATCGATTACGACAGGAAAGTAGAGAGGCGAGCGAAGGATGTCAGCATCCGGATCGACGAGGACGGCAATTTCTCCGGCATCGGCGACGAACTCCAGTTGTTCGCGTTCCACTCTGCGCGCCGTCACACCTTCGACCGTGTGCACTCCCTCATAGACAGCTTCCCCGAATGAGACCGCTCGCCGGACTGCCAGCGGCTGCGCAAGTTCGGTGATCACCACCTTGATACCAGCCCTGTGCAAGCGAAGGGCAACTCCCGAAGCCAGGTCCCCGCCGCCGCGCAAAAGGACGAGTGCTGGTTTATTCTCGCGCATGTAAAGGTTTTGGGGGCATACGCTCTTCAGGAGAGTCCTGAGTCCCCCCGCTCTGTTCTTGAAGCATGTGGCTGAACGAATAGAGTAGAAGGAATACAAACAGGAAGAAAATCGTATAGAGAAGGGTGAACGCCGCCAGACGCCTGCTCGGATCGATCACAATGCCCAGGATCTCCTGAGCCGTCTCAGCCGGGTTCTGCAGGATGTCCCAGGAGTTCAGGCGCACGAAGCGACCAATGTAGATCCCGAAGCTGCTCAAGGCAGAAATGACGAAGACAAACAACCAGCCTGCGGTGCGCCCAAAACTACGGACGAGGATATCCTGCATCAGGTAGAGGGAAATCACGCCGAGGAGCATCCCGGTCCACGAGCACCAGACCACGATAATCACGTCATACCAGAGCGGTGCGCCGCTTGCGCGGCGCGCCAGGTCCTGCAGGTCGGTGAGCATATAGGGTGCGTTTGGATAGAAGATCAGCCACAGGAAGGCGATGAATGGAAGGACGATATAAAGGGTTGCCCGCCGCCACCTGACCGCGTGAGCAAAGTATGCCAGCATGAAGGGTATCCAGGCGAGAAATAGATTCCAGATCAGTCCAAGATGACGCCCTGTCTCGCTGTAGGCCACACGCGCAAAGACCAGCCCGATGCAAATCGCACAGGCAGTGTTGAGCAGCACAAAGACCGCGACGCTATAACGGTTCTGAAAATAATAATTGAGATAATTCTTGAACATGATTTCTGCTACTGTTACTCTTGCGAGAGCCGCCGGGATGGTGTGAGAGTGGCCCCTAGCGCCATGACCGAAGTGTCTCACTCGCCCTGGCGACCTGGCGAGATGCTGCGTTCCGCTCAGCACGACATGGAATACTACAGCTCACTCACAAAAAAGATCAGATCGATATCGCCCGGGGAGTGACCAAAATCTGTCAGCATGGCAGCGGCTTCGGTGCGGTGCTGCGTCCCATGGTTGACGAGGTGCGTCATTGCATGCCACAAGACCCTCGTGAATGGCTTGCCCGAGGTGTTGGTGTAATCGAAGGTGTTGTTGAGTCTCTCGTCGCTCATGCCGTTCACAACCTCCATCAATCGCCTTTCTTCTTCTGCCCAGCGCGCCTGCAGGGACGGAAAATCAGGAAATTCGTCTGCTTTCAACATAGAGGTGGGTGAGGTGCCTTCCCATCTCGTGCGCCAGATCCATTCGGCAGACAACGCATGGACCAGTGTGCTGCGCAAGCCGCCGTGCGGAAAAGATGCCGGTGCGAGGAATTGCTCTTGAGTCAGATTGGCAGCCGCATTCCAGATTTTCGCATTTGCCCACTGGTTGTATTGGTAGAGGACGAGGATGTCTTGTTTGTTCATAAAAGGTTCCTTTGGCGCCGATCGCAGCGTGCTTCAACAAATGAAAGTTTCTTCCTGTGGCGCTTGGACTACGGGACTGACGAACACAGTTCCTCCGGTCAGCGCGCGGGACGCTCCACCAACAAATGCCCGAAGGTATACAGAGTGATATAGAGGAACAGGAAAAAAGCACCGAACAGTCCGATAAAACCAATCGATTGCAGGCTGGGATCCTGTACCCGCTCGAAGGAATAGAGAGCAATCCCCGTTGGGTTACGCAGGATATCCCATGAATTCCAGCGCAGGAAGCGTCCCATGTACACACCGGCAGCACTCAACCCTGTCACGGCTGCGACAAACACCCAGCCTACGAATCGTCCAAACTCGCGCCGGACCATTTCCTGCATCAGAAAGAGCGAAACCATGCCAAGCAATACTCCAGTGAAGGCAAACCAGACCAGCATCATCACATCATACCAGACGGGTAGATCGCTTGAATCGTAAGCGAGGTGCTGAAAGTCCGTCAGGATATAGGGCGCGTTGGGGAAGAAGATCAACCACAGGAAAGCAGCAATAGGAATGAACAGGTGGACCCACTTGCGGTTCATGGTCAGGGTATAGGTGAAATAGGAAATGATAAAAGGGATCCATGCCAGGAATAGGTTCCAGATCAGAAAGGCATAACGTTCCGAGCCACTAAACTCCGCCCGCACCCGCCAGATCGCGACCGAAAAGACTGTAGCGCCTGCCAGCAAAAGGAACATCATCAGGCGATATTTGCTTTGGGAAAAATAGGTCAGGAGTCTTTGTTTCATCAGGTCACCTCTCTGCCCGCAGGAACTCCAGCAGGATCGGGTTTACCTGTGCGGGCTTTTCATAATGTGGGATGTGCCCAGCCTGTTCGATGGCATGGAACTGGACATTGGGCATGACCCTGCGCAATATCTCGCTGTGCTTAAAGGGAACCGTGTGATCCTCTGGACCCCAGAAGAGTAAGACAGGCTTATTCATTTTGCCAATCTGCTCATATGCATCGATGAATGAACCGAGCATGTCGTTTCGAATGGTCGAGAGAATGGCGCGCTTGAAGCCTTTGTATCTCATCTGCGTGATATAGCCGGGCAGGATCTGATCCGCATAGGCGCGGATAGCCGCTTCTGTGGAGCTGATTCGGGTCATGCCGCCGATCCCCAGCAGGCCGATGATCGTCTCGCCAACGAAGGGCATTGCCAGCATTTTGAGGGCCCGCCCAAGCGCAAAAGGCCCGGCTCCCACGGGATCGATCAATACCAGCTTGTGGACCCGTTCCGGATATCGTTCTGTGAACACAGCAGAGATGGGGCCGCCCGTGGATAAGCCGACCAGGCTGATCGGTCGTGTGAACCCCAATCCATCCAGCATATCTCGAAGCTGTCTTACGAAGAGGTCAATATTGTAGCGAGTTTCTGGACGGTCCGAGTAGCCGCGCCCGAACAGGTCATAGCGCAGGACGCGCAGCCCCGATTGTGTCAGGAATTCAAATGTCGGATCGAAAATGAAGTAAGGGACCGAAAATCCATGCACAAGAACGACCGTCTCTTGCGCCGTGGGATTACTGAGCTGGTAGTGGGTGAAGCCGTCGGAGAGTTGGATGAAGGAACCACTCGCCTCTTTGCGAGTAAACTCATTCAATTCTTCCGTCTCATCGTGATAGGAGAAAGTCATAATCGCTAACCAACGAGACACGGAGTCACTGAGATTTATTTTTCTCCGTGTCTCGGTGTCTCCGTGGTTAGAACTTACCCAGAGCCCGCAAGACGCGCTCGGGAGTGAATGGAAACTCGTCCACCCAGACGCCCGTCGCATTATGGATCGCGGCGCCGATGGCAGGCGCAACAGGCAGGAAGGGCAGCTCGCCAAGACCGCGAGCGCCCCAGGGTCCGTTTGGGTCGGGGACTTCCACCATCACGGTCTCTACTTTTTCCGGGATGTCCCAGATAGTCGGAATGAGGTATGTGCTTAATTGATCGGTCAGCACACGCCCATCTTTTGTCTTCCAGTCTTCCATAAGCGCATATCCCTGCGCCTGCACGACCGCGCCTTCCACCTGGCCCTCCACCAGGGCTGGATTGATCGCCTGACCGACGTCATCTGCCGAGACAAAACGCTTCACGCGCACGTGGCCGGTTTCAGTATCCACATCCACTTCCACGGCTTGCGCAACGAAGGCATAGGCAAAGTTCGGTGTGGAATAACCGGTTTCAGGCTGGAACTGATTGGTTCGCGGCGCAAGATATTTGAACTCGCCGATGGCGGGACGCTCTTCTGCCTGCCACTTCTTCAGCGCAACTTCTGCCGCGCCGCGGATGGCATTCCCCGACATAAAGGTCATGCGTGAGGCAGAGACGGAGCCGGAGTTTTCCATGGTCGCCGAATCAGAGGCGATGAGCTGTACTTTTTCAAACGGCACACCGACCGCCTCCGCTGCCATCTGTACCATTACCGTATGTGTGCCCTGACCGACCTCGGCCCCCGCGTGATGCAGCACCACACGGTCGATCTCGCTATTACCATGGATTTCCACCTTCGCCCAGCAGTTCTCCTGATAACCAAAGGAAAAGCCAACGTTCTTAAATCCAGCTGCGAAACCGCGGCCGCGCTTAATGTGACCTGGAAGTTTCTCCTCCTTCATCCTTGCGCCTTCATCCTTCCAGGCGAAGCGTTCCTTCGCTGCCTCGATGCACTGGATCACCGTGACCGGACTCGGCGAAGGCGTGCCCACGCCCATCGGGTCCCCGTCTTTTAGGGCGTTCTTCAAGCGGAATTCGACCGGGTCCATGCCCAGTTTTTGGGCGAGCTTGCTCATTTGCATTTCTGCCATGAACAATGCCTGCGGCGCGCCGAACCCGCGGAACGCCGCGCCGGGAACGTGGTTGGTATACACACCATAGACATCGGTCTTTACATTTGGAATGTTATAGGGTCCCGTTGAAGTGATGGTGGAATTCCCCAACACCTTGTTCGACGTGTACATGTACGCACCACCGTCGCCGATCAGCTCGTTTTCGACGGCGATGACCTTGCCGTCTTTGGTGGCGCCCCATTTTGCACGCACCACCGTAGCGTGCCGCTTCCCGTGCCCGATCATCGATTCGTGGCGGGACCAGACGATCTTGACCGGCTTCTTCAGCTTCCACGTCGCCAGCGCCAGTATGATCTGCACCGACATGTCCTCGCGGCCGCCGAACGCGCCGCCAATTGCGGGGTAGACGATCCGGATGTCTTCGTTTGCCATGCCCAGCGCGTGCGCCACCTGATGACGGTCTTCATGCGTCCATTGCCCGCCACAGGCAACCGTGATGCGGCCTTCCTCATCCAAATAGGAAAGCCCGGCTTCCGGCTGGAGATAGGCATGCTCCTGGACGGGTGTGCGATACTCGCCTTCGACGATCACATCCGCCTGGGCAAAGGCTTCCTCCACGTTGCCTTTGCGGATCTTGTAATGGACGCAGATATTCGAATCGCCGATGTGCTCGTGGACCCGCGGCGCATCCGGTTTCATTGCTTCGACCGGGTCGGTCACTACGGGTAGGTCCTGATACTCGACCTGGATCAGTGTGACTGCCGCGGCTGCCTGCGCTTCGGTTTGCGCGACCACGGTTGCGACCTGGTCGCCGACAAAGCGGACCACGTCCGTGCCGGGCTTGGAGGAACCGGGTCCGCACAGCACTGGTTGATCCTGCCATTGCAGGCCGTACTCGTTGACCGGCACATCCTGCGCGGTATAGACCGCCACAACTCCCGGCGCCGCTTCCGCCTTGCTTGTATCGATAGAGAGGACCCGTGCATGCGGACGATCCGAAAAAAGCATCTTCATATGCAGCATGCCGGGCATGCTGAGGTCGCCGGAATAGAGTGTTTCCCCTGTGACCTTGCCGCGTGCATCCACGCGAGGAAACGATTTGCCAACGGTAGTGTGAGGAATCATGTCTTCGCTTTCATCTGGCGATGGAGTGGTGAACGATTATCTTTTGTAGCGTTTGACTTTCACCCGGATGGGCGGAGCATCCTGGGGTCCGTAGCGTGGGGGACCAAACAGGGAATACAGGTAGCCATAGATGATGGACATAAGGGCGCCAATCACCACAATGATGGCGATGGTAAAGACTACAATCGCCATCAGGTTATCCTGGCGCAGCAGGAGATTCCAGACCGGCGCCAGTCCTCGTAGCTTCAGCAGAAGTGGATGGATGGTAATGGGCTGAAGCCAGGTGGGAGGAATAGGCCATCCATGGCCGATTCCATAGTCCACCAGATAAAGCGCAGTGCCATACGCGAGGATGGGCACCACGATCATCATGATACAACCAATCCCGCGCATGACGGGGTGAACCCCATAACTACGCGGCTTTGGCGCCTGCCTGCTGTGAGTTGTATACTTGCCCATTAGTTCACCTTACCTCTACTCCTAGACTTCGGCCATGCCGGCTGCGGCGCTGTCAATCGCTTGAACGATCTTATAGTACCCTGTACATCGGCACAGGTTGCCTGTGATGGCCTGCTCGATCTCATTGCGGGTCGGGTTTGATTTCTCCTCCAGCAACTTGGCGCCAGACATCAGAAACCCCGGTGTGCAATACCCGCATTGCACTGCGCCATGCTGGACGAAAGCTTCCTGAACCGGGTGCAGCTGACCATCCGCCGCGAGTCCTTCCACGGTGATGATCTCGGCCCCGTGTGCGCGCGGCGCCGGGACAAGGCACGCCATTACGGCTTTCCCATCCAGGAAAACGGTGCAGGCGCCGCATTCTCCTTCGGCACAGCCTTCTTTTGTGCCGATCAGGTTTGCGTCCTCTCGCAGGAGACGGAGCAATGTCTTCTCGTGCCCACTGTTGAATGTGTATTTCTTGCCGTTGAGCGTTACTTCCATGGGAGCGGATGGCGAAACATGCGACGACTGCATTCCACTTTCCGAACCTTGATCGCCCCACAACAGGATCGGTTCCACGGGCATTCCCACATGCTCCTGTCCCTCGCGCACCAGCTTGAGCCCGCGCAGTGTGCAGACCCGTACCATCTCGCTCCGGTAGGCAGCCGAACCGCGGATATCATCGATCGGTTTGCAGCTGTTCATGGTCAAACGCGCGGCTTCTTCGAAAACATCATCCGTCAGCGATTTCCCCACGAGATAGCGTTCCGCTTCAGGAGCGCGGATGATGGTTGGGGCGACGGCTCCCAGCGCGATCGCGGCGGATTCGATGGAGCCGTGATGAACATCAACTACGAGCGCTACATCGATGATGGAGATTGCCTGGGCGCGGCGTAATGCCAGCTTGATGAACGTCCCGCGCGCCGAGGGCTCCATTGCCCGGAAGGAAATATCCACCAGCATCTCATCCGGCTGCATGACCGTCTTACGGACGCCGGTATAAAAATCCCTGAGGGCGACCGTACGTGTGCCCCGGATGGACTGTAAGGTCACAGATGCGTCGAGCGCCATGAGCGGCGTGATCGTGTCGTTTGCGGGGGAGGCAGTGATGATGTTGCCCGCGATCGTGCCGCGGTTGCGGATCTGCGGCGCGCCCACTTCCCAGGCGGCACGAGCCAGCGGATAGGCCCGGGCGCGGATCAAACGCGACTCTACACAATGGTTGTGGGTCACGAGGGGACCGAGATGGATGACGTTATCTTCGTCGATGGTGATGTGATCGAGATTGGGGATGCGGGTGACATCGATCAGGGTATCGATCCCTTTTCGGATGCCGCGTTCAAGTTCGAGGATTAAATCGGTAGCACCCGCGACGATGCGGGCGCTCTCTCCTCGTTCTGACAATGTCTGCAATACTTCATCGATCGTTGTTGCGTTTCGATATTCTTTCCACATGGTTTCCTAGGAGGCCCTAAGGGTTTTCACCGGGCATGCCCGAGGTGGAAGAGAGGGCAGCAAACCCTTAGGGTCTGTTTCATTTATTTATTTTCCATCCCCGATGACAACTTCAGATCTTCGGTTATAGGTTTCCACAGCCATTCGAGCAATAGATGTTGCATTGCGGATCGCGGCAGGCAGAGCTGCTTCATCGGCGAGGCTTGCTTCCACGTTGTCGAGCGCGCGCGCCACCTGTTCGGCGAGATCGAAAAAGGCGGCGTCGTACTGGTAGATCGCTTCGAGCTCCTTTTCGTTGATCTTCACTGCATCGAACAGGCCTGAGTATCCGCGCGGGGCAGTGCTCATCTTGTCGATGAAGGTGCGCATTTGCAGCACAGCCTGTTCCATGTCATCCACGTAGGCGATCATTCCCTGGCGGACCATGTCCACCTGCAATTGGGATGCGCGCTTCCACTGCTCATCGAATCGTCGTACAACGGTATCACGCAATATCTTGTCCGCATCGCGTCGGTTCTGTCGTTCCACGTAGCCCTTGAAGCCGGGAATATGGGATGCCAGGCTTTTGAACGGGTCCATCTGGCTGATTACTTTTTGAAAAAATTCTTCCATGGGTGTCTCCTGCGAGGATATACGTGTACTTGCGTATTTAGTCGCACGGGGACTATTATAGCCTCAGTTGAGGGTTATAATCAAGAAAGCCTAGCTGGAGACCCTCAAGGCTTTAGGATCAGGGGATGCTGCTGGTCAAAGTAGCATACGTTCCTGCCTTTCTGATGCCGTCTCTGATAGACAAACCTTTAGTCTCTTTTCAGGAAAAATCAACTTCCCTCGGGTTACGAGGAAGAAATCAAAACACCCGGACGCGCCTGGCGCGAGACAACGGGTAAGGAGGAACAAGATGGTTACGACCATGACAAACGATATTCAATCTCTGCTGGGGGATAAGGCGGA
>Ga0114129_10002350_pt1 | contig 26252 bp, 22 predicted proteins | sample RhiMetdeltSRZDD1_FD_80071 | JGI IMG/M metagenome (GOLD analysis project Ga0114129, IMG submission 80071) | Populus rhizosphere microbial communities from Tennessee, USA - Rhizosphere MetaG P. deltoides SRZDD1 (version 2) (version 2) | ecosystem: Host-associated > Plants > Roots > Rhizosphere >...
GGTCATCGTCATCGGAAACGTGCTCTACGGCGCCCTTTTCGCGCCACATCTGGTGACCAAGCAGTTAGGTTACGTGACCTCAGGCCCCGATGTGCAATTGTTCCCCGGCGTGCCGAACCAACCCCGCTAACCCGTGACCGCAGCGGCGATCGCGGCAGCCGACCGGTCGACGTCCTCGTCGGTCGTCGCCCAATTCGAAATCGACACCCGCACCACGTATTCGCCGTTCCACGTCGTCCCGCCGAGCCAACATGTACCGTCGCGTTGGATCGCGGCGACCGCGGCGCGATTCGCGTCGTCCCCACCCGGCAGCCGAACGAGCACCTGATTGAGCACGACGTCGTTGAGGACCTCGGCACCGGGAATGTCGCTGAGCTGCTTGGCCATTCGCCGCGCCTGCGCGCAATTGCGTTCGATCATCTCGGCTATCCCCGTGCGACCGAGCGAGCGGATTGCCGCATAGATGGGAATCGCGCGGGCCCGCCGCGAACTCTCCGGCACATAGTTGGTGCTGTCGCGCTGCCCAGGATCGGCAACAAGGTACGGGCCGGCCAGGCTCATCGCGGCGACGTGCGCGTCCGGACCCGCGACGATCGCCATCGCGCCGTCGTAAGGAACGTTGAGCCACTTGTGGGCGTCCACCGCCCACGAGTCTGCTCTCTCCACCCCGGCGGTCAGATGCCGGGTCGCCGGTGCCGCGGCCGCCCACAGGCCGAACGCTCCGTCGACGTGCAACCAGGCGCCATGCTCGGAGCATGCGTCCGCGATGGGCCCGAACGCGTCGAACGCGCCGGTGGCCACGTTGCCGGCTTGTGCGCACACGATAGTCGGTCCGTCGTTGGCGGCCAACGCTTTTGCCAGCGCCTTGGGGTCCATGCGGCCTTGGTCGTCGGCGGGTATCCGGATCGCGGTCTCCGCACCAAGGCCCAGCAGCCGCAGTGACGTGTAGATGGTGGCGTGCGCCTGTTCGCCACACAGGATGCGCACCGGCGGCGCGCCAATCAGCCCGTCGCGCTCCACATCCCAGCCCGCACGCTCGAACACGGCGTGGCGTGCGGCCGCCAGACACGTGGTGATAGCGCCCTGGGCACCGGTCACGAAACCGACGCTCGCGCCCTCCGGCAATCCGAGTAATTCGAGCGTCCAGGCCGACGTGATCTCCTCGATGGCGGCCGCGGCAGGGGAGAGCGAATGGAAGGCGGCGTTCTGGTCCCACGCCGACACCAGCCAGTCGGCGGCCAGTGCCGCGGGCAGCGCTCCGCCGATGACGAATCCGAAGTGGCGGGGGCCGGCGGTCGCGACGAGGCCCGGTTCGGCGCCCGCCGCCAGTGCGTCGATCACTGCAGCGGGATCATCACCTAGTTCGGGCAGCGGGCCGCCGAGTGTGTCACGAACGGTCGCGGCATCGGCGCGGGCGGCGACGGGTCGCGCGTCGAGTGTGGCGAGGAACGCCTCTGCGTGCGCTGCGGCAGCGCGGAGGCCTGCGGTGCGGTCAGGCATGAGCCGACACTACGTCAGGACAGAGTGGCGGCGATCTCGTCGAACGCGGCAATGGTCGGGAACAGTTTCGTCGCGTCCTGGGGTAGCGGCCAGCTCGACAACTTGGCCGCCACGACACCCGCCGCCCGGTTGACATAGATCATCTGGCCGTGAATCCCCAAGCACAGCAACACATTGTTGCCGGGATGCGGGAACCAGAATTGGTTGCGGTACATGCCGCCGGGCATCCGGTTGTCGTCGGGGCTGGCCGCGAATGCCGCCCGCGAGTCGACGCCGCCAGAGAACGTGTCGGCGATCCACGACAGCGACACCACGCGCTTGCCCGTCAGTGTCACCCCGCCGTTGAGGAACAGCGACCCGAACCGGGCCAGATCACGCAGGCAGGCGTTGATGCCGCCGTCGAACATGCCCGTGCCGACCGAGTCGACGCCGATGGTGGCGTCGTTGTCCGCACCGAGTTTGCTCCACAGCAGCTCCGACATCAGCTCGGGCATCCGAATCCCGCTGACTGCTTCGCAGATCCAGCCCAGCACGTCCGTCTCGCAGGACCGGTACTGGAACGGGCCGCCGTGGGGCGCCTTCTGTTTCAGCGTGAGCAGGAAGTCATACATGGTGGTCGGCAGATCGGGTACCGTTCGCGGCGCCCAGCCGATGGCCTGCTCGAGCAGCCGCACCTCCGCCAGCGGATTCAGATAATCCTCAGAAAACGCTATGCCCGAACGCATGTCGAGCAGATGGCGCACCGTCGAGCCGGCATACCCCGAGTTCGCCAAAACCGGAACATAGGTCGTCAGCTCCGCGTCGACGTTGAGCGCGCCGTCGCTGACCAATGCTCCCGCCACCATCGCGATCAACGACTTGCTCACCGACATCAGCAGGTGTGAGGTGTCGGCGGTCATGCCGCTGTAGTAATGCTCCGCGACCACCTTGCCGTGCTGGGTGACGATCCAGCCGTCTGTCACGGTGGCCGCCATCACATCGCCGACGGTGGTCCGCTTGCCGTTGGTGCGGTCGAGCAGCGGGATGTCCGACAGCTCGCTGGGTGCCGAGGGCAGGTTGGCCACCGGGCCGGTCCCGCGCGAGATCACGGCCGTCGGCAGGAACTCGGCGATGTGCTGGAACGTCCAGTGCAGCTGGGCCGCCGACTGCCAGTTCTCCAGGGTTACGTCGGACGGCACGCGTCCAGGATCGCCGCCGAGAACCATGGCGACGACTGTAGTGGCCCCCGCGCGCCACCCCGATGCTCAGCCCTACTTCACTCCCACATCCGTGCGTGCTGTCGCGGGCTCGGCGATCGGTTCACCTGCGTATTCGGCCCGAATCGAGTCGATGAGGTGGCGCGCGCGGATCGCCAGCGACGATTTGCCCTGGCCGCTGTCGACCTGCAGCCGGCCCTTGGTCACCAGCACGCCGAGGTCGGCGCCCTTCCACCGGTAGTCGCCGGGTCCGTAGATGCGCAGGAAGAAGGCCTCGCGTTCGTTCTGCAGCTGGTGCCAGTCCAGCGCGGACCGTCGGAACACCAGGCCACCGCTGGCGTCGAGCGAATACTGTCCGGTGCGCGGTGTGGCGGTGAGCCGTTGCACGATGTCGTCGGTCTCCTTCATCACCATCTGGCTCCACACGTCGGCCGACGCCAGCTCCTCCCAGCGTTCGTTGATCTCGTCGACGTCGAGGTCGAAGTCGACGTTCATGTATTCGAGGATGTGGAAGAGGAACAGCGGCACGTCGGCATAGGCGCCCGCGGTGACGTTGGTGATCGACGAGGCCCCGCTTATCCGCGGGTTGAGCTCGCCGAGGTACACGTCATTTGTGTCGGTGTCGACCAGGACGTCGACCTCGAAGAACCCCCGGTAGCCCTCCTTGGCCAGCCGGTCTCCCAGTCGGCGCACCAATTGCGTTGCCGTGCGGCGGCTTTCACCGGTGAGGACTTCGGGGAACATCTCGTTGCCGCACCAGCCGCCGCGGGACGGGGTCAGCCGTTTGTAGCCGATCAACTCGGACATGAACGGGCCCACGACCGTGCCGCATCGAGTGAGCACCGCCTCGACGGCGACCGGGCGGTTGTTGATGCGGCGCATCACCTTGATCTCCTCGCCGACGATATCGGCGCTGTGCTTGCGCCAATCCGCCTCCGAGGAGACGAAGAACGTGGTCTTACCGGAGTCGCCATACGGCGTCTGGACGACGAGTTCGTCACCGAGACGGGCCTTTTGGGCGACGGCCTGCAGGCCGGCCCAGTCGTCGACGCGGGTCAGCACATTGGGCACGCTGGGCGCGCCGGCCTCGTTACCCAGCCGGGTGGTGACGATCTTGGAGTCCAGGTGCTGACGCAGGCTGGCGGCGGGCAGGATCAGGTCGTAACCCAGCTCCTTGCAGATGTCTTCGGTCTCGCTGTTGAAGAACACCATCGCGACCTTGGGCCGCACACCGCGCGGTGTCGCGGCGTCGATGTGGGCCCGCACCTCGGCGCTGGTCAGCAGCCAGTTGTTGATCTCCTCGCCGCTCTCGAACTCGCGGTACGGCTTGTGGGCCGGTGTGAACACGCGCGGATGCGCGCCGTCCCACGCGTCGTAATAGGTGATGTACGAAAAGTTTCGGACCCAGCGGTCGAGGCCCAAAAGGTTGAACGGCGTGGCGCCGAAGAACAGGATCGGCACGTCGTTGGTGCGGAAGAAGTGCCGCACTTCGGAGATGTTCTTCAGCCGCCGCCGCGGCGGGGAACCGGATGCGAAGGCCGCGTCGGTCCCGATGCTGACCTCGCGCGGCTTGGCCGTGGCCCTGGCACGGCGCGTGGTTTTCGCGGCTGCGGCTTTGGTGGGGCGTTTCGCTGGAGTTGATCTGCCGGCGGACTTCTTCGCGGTGTCTTTCTTCGTGGCTTTCTTGGCGGCTGTCGAAGGCCTTCTCGCTCGGACCGGGCGATCACTCATGGCGCGCACCTCGCTCTCGTCGGATACCCCGACAGTAGGCCGCTGGGCAGCGGAATGGAGGTGGTTGGCGCAGGCTGCACGATCCATAACTGGACGTATATAGCTATCCATTTCCTCCAGCTATGACGGCAGCGCTTAGCGCACGGTCGAGATGCTCGAGTGCTAGCTGAACTATGGGAATAGCTGTGCAGCAATCGCTTTCGCAAGATTGCGTCGCTATCTTCGTCGGCGATGGGCATTCGCAGAGCTGACGGCGCACCCGGTCGCACCCTGCGCGCTTGGCGTACTCGATGACTGTGCCGGAGCGGTGCTCCCCTGTGAAACGGCTGTGAAGTGGCAAAACCTGGTCTCAGATTGCCGCTATATAGGTCAGATGATATAGATACGGTGTGGACAAACAGTCGGCTGATCACCACGCCGGCGACTGCGTTGGCGAGCTCCTCGACCAGGCGATGGACCTGACCGCGCGGTTTCTGAGCGATCGTGCCGATTTGAGCGCATCTGCCGCGTTTGCGATGAACAGGGTGTGCCGCGAAGGACCAATTCGGCTTACGGCACTGGCCGCAAAGGAAGGCGTCAGCCAGCCGTCCATGACTCAGCTGATCCAGCGGCTGGAGCGGCTGGACCTGGTGGCAAGGCTTGCAGATCCCGACGATGGGCGCGCCGCCCTCATTGGCATCACCGAACGTGGTCAGGCGCTGCTCAACGACCGGAAGCGGATGCGCCGGCAACGGCTGAAGGCGTTGATGGCGACTCTGACGCCGGAAGAGGAATCCGCCCTGTTGCTTTCAGCGCGGGTCGCACTCCCGGTACTCCGCCGGCTTGTCGAGAACGCGGACTGTCCGGCCGACGGTGAAGCGGCGCAACAGGCCACGACCGAGACGGCAGGGCGGAAGGTGTTGGGGTGAAGGCTGTTCCGGTGGGTCGCGCGCTGAAGCGCCTGTGGATCCCCGTGCTTCTGGTGGTCGTGTTGGCGGTCTCAGGCCTGGTCGTTTCACGACTGCACAAGATGTTTGCGTCCCAGGACTTGAATGCCAACGCCGGCGCGGGTATTGAAATCGTCCAGTTCAACCCGAAGGTCATGGTCTACGACGTGTACGGCTCACCTGGAACCACAGCCCAGATCAGTTATTTCGACACGGACGCGAACGTGCACTCGATCACCGCGCCGCTGCCCTGGTCGGTCACCCTGTCGACGACGTTGCCGACGGTCAGCGCCAGCCTCATGGCGCAGACCGACGGCGATCAGATTGGATGCCGCGTCACCGTGAATGGAACCGTCCGTGAGGAGCAATCCGCCAATGGGGTCAACGCCCAGACGTACTGCTTGGTGAAGTCCGCATGACAACAACCACCACCGCTGCCGGGCACGAGAAGCGGGCCGTCATCGCTCACAGTCTTCGGATCCTTGCGGTGCCGATCATCCTGTTCTGGATTGCCGTCGCCGTGCTGGTGAACGTGCTCGCACCGCAACTCGAGGTCGTCGGTGAGCTGCACTCGGCCCCAATGGCGCCCGAGGACGCGCCGTCGATGGTCGCGATGAAGCTGATGGGCGCCAACTTCAAGGAATTCGATTCCAACAGCACGATCATGATCGTGGTGGAGGGCCAGAAACCACTCGGCCCCGACGCGCACGCCTACTACGACGAGATCATCCGCAAGCTGCGCCAGGATCCCAAGCACATCCAGCACATTCAGGACTTCTGGGGCGACACCCTGACGGCGGCCGGGGCCCAGAGCGCCGACGGCAAGGCGTCCTACGTGATGCTGAACCTCGCCGGAGAACAGGGCCAGACATTGGCCAACGAAGGTGTGGAGTCCGTTCGCAAGGTCATCGAGGAGACGAAAGCTCCGCCGGGAGTTCAGGCCTACGTCGCGGGCCCCGCCGCGCTCACCGACGATCTGCACGTCATCGGCAACGCCAGCCTGGCTCAGATCACCCTGTTCACCCTGATCGCGATCGCGGGCATGTTGCTGGTCGTCTATCGGTCGATCAGGACCACGTTGATCCAGCTATTCCTGACGTTCATCGGATTGCTGACGGCGCGTGGAGTGATATCAGTCCTTGCCAGTCACGACGCATTCGGACTGACGACCTTCGCCGGAAACATCCTGACGATGTTGGCGATCGCGGCGGCCACCGACTACGGCATCTTCATCTTCGGCCGCTACCGCGAAGCCCGCGCGTCCGGTCTGGATCGAGATGACGCCTACTACACCACTTTCAAGTCCGTCGCTCCCGTCATCGTGGGGTCGGGCCTGACGATCGCCGGGGCAACATACTGCCTGAGTTTCGCGCGGTTGCCCTACTTCAGCACGATGGGCGCACCCGTCGCGATCGGAATGGTCGTGGTGGTGGCGTCCGCGGTCACACTGGGGCCTGCCGTCCTTTTCCTGGGCAGCCGTGTCGGGTTGTTCGAATGGAAGCGTCCGCCAAAGGGAAGGTTCTGGCGGCGGGTCGGCACCATCGTGGTCCGTTGGCCCGCACCGGTTCTGGTGGCCAGCGCGTTCGTGGTGCTGATCGGCCTGGTCGCCGTTCCGGGATACAAGCCGGCGTATAACGACCGCTACTACCTGCCTGCCGACGCCCCGACCAACATCGGATTCGCAGCCGCCGACCGGCATTTCACGCAGGCGCGGATGAACCCCGACATCCTGATGGTCGAGGCCGATCACGATATGCGGAACCCCGCCGACATGCTTGTGCTGAACAAGATTTCAAGCAACGTCATGCACACCGAAGGCATTGCGATGGTGCAGAACATCACGCGGCCATTGGGAATTCCGATCCAGCACAGCTCGATTCCGTTCCAGACGAGCGTCCAGGGCCAGACCAATAACATGAACCTGCCGTTCCAGCGGGATCAATTGGCCAATCAGCTCAAAACGATCGATGAGACGAACCGCTCGATCGACATCTTGGAGCAGCAGTACCAGCTCTCCCTCGAACAAACCAAGCTCACACAGGACTCGGCGGCCAAGTCGCAGGCCCTCCTGCAAACCACCGAAGAACTACGAGACAACATCGCGAACTTCGATGACCAGTTCCGGCCCTTGCGCAATTACTTCTACTGGGAACCGCATTGCTTCGACATCCCCTTGTGCAACGCAACACGGAACCTGTTTGATGCGCTCGATGGGATAGACCGAGTGACCGACCAGACGGGGGCGGTGCAGGTCAACACCGACCAGCTGGCGGACCTCGCTCCGAAGCTCACCGCCCTCCTTCCACAGACGATCGCGTCGATGAAGGCCAGCAGGGACCTGTCGCTGGCGTCGTACAACTCGCAGAAGGCTTTGCTCGACCAGCTGGAGGCCTCCAACAACACTGCCCTTGCGATGGGCGCGGCCTTCGACGGGGCGAAGAACGACGACCTGTTCTTTCTGCCCCCAGAGGCATTCGACAACCCCGATTTCAAGCGCGGGCTGGTGATGTTCCTGTCGCCGGACGGCAAGTCGGCTCGCATGTTCATCACGCACGAGAGCGATCCGGCGACGGTCGATGGCATCAAGCGGGTGGAGGGGGAGAGGAAGGCAGCTCAGGAAGCCATGAAGATGTCCTCCTTGTCGAACGCCAAGATCTACCTCGGTGGGGTCGCGGCGACTTATAAGGACATGGCTGACGGCGCCAGGTACGACTTGCTGATCGCCGTGGTGTCGTCGTTGACGCTGATCTTCATGATCATGCTCATCCTCACCCGCAGCGCGGTGGCCGCCTTCGTCATCGTGGGCACGGCGGCAAGTTCGATCGCCGCGTCCTTCGGCATCTCAGTGCTGTTGTGGCAGGACTTGTTCGGCATCCAGGTGCAGTGGCTCGTCATGCTGATGTCGGTCATCATCCTGTTGGCGGTGGGATCGGACTACAACCTGCTGCTGGTGTCCCGATTCAAAGACGAGATCCACGCGGGTCTGAAGACCGGCATCATTCGCTCGATGGCGGGTACAGGCGGCGTGGTGACATCAGCGGGTCTGGTGTTCGCGGCCACCATGGCAGCGATGATGGGCAGCAAGCTGATCGTGCTGGCGCAGATGGGTTCCACGATCGCCATCGGCCTGTTGGTCGACACGTTCGTCGTCCGCTCCTTCCTGATGCCGTCGATCGCGACGCTCTTGGGCCGGTGGTTCTGGTGGCCGCAGGTGGTCTATCCCCGCGGCGACTATCACTTCCTGCCACCGCAACCCCGACGTCGCACACGCGACGACGCAGACACGGAAACGCTGCCCGCCGTAACCTGACCCATGTGACGCGGGTGTTGGTCACCGGGATGTCCGGTGTCGGCAAGTCGTCGTTGCTGCAGGAACTTTCGGCGCGCGGATATCGCACTGTCGACACCGACTACTGCGACTATCACGAATCCGTTGAGGGTGAGTGGTTGTGGCGAGAAGACCGCATTGCTGCAATGCTCGATGACGACGCTCCCGGCCCGTTGTTCGTACAGGGCACGACGCGCAATCAGGTTGTGTTTTATCCGCTTTTCGACCACATCGTGTTGCTCAGCGCCCCGGCCGATGTGCTCGTCCAGCGGTTGCGGACGCGTACCACGAATCCGTACGGCAAGGATCCGGCGGAGGTCGCCGAGACCCTCGGATATCTGGAGACGGTCGAACCGCTACTGCGGGAGGCCGCCACCCTCGAGGTGGTCACCACGATTCCCGTCGGGCAGGTCGCCGACACCGTCGTTGCGCACTGTCTTTGAGAAGAAGACGCGCCGGTAACCGTCCTGCAGCGCGCGTCCGGTTTCGCGGTAGCCGTGCCGGGGGTAGAACGTCAGGTTCTCGGTCATCGCCTCGTTGGTGTACAACCGGACCTCGGTCAGCCCGAGTTCGGTCGCATCACTATCGGCGCGATCAAGGAGCAGTCGTCCGTAACCGCTTCCCTGGGCACCGGGCGCAACGGCAACCATCTCCAGCAACAAGTGGTCTGCGTGGGCTTCCGTCACAAGCGCTCCGACAATGGCGTCGCCGCTTTCCAGCACCCACACCCGCGAATGCTCGAGTGCCGCAGCGTAGTCAGCGGTCATCGGGGCCGGCGGCCGACCGATGCGCTCGATGTATTTCGTGTATGAATCCTTGACCACGCGTCGAATCTCGGCCAGGTCAGCTGTCGTGGCTCGGCGTATCGACGTCCCAGACATGCGCGCCAGCATAGGGTGGACCTCGTGCGCTCAACACCGAAGTGCTGGCTCACCGATATGGACGGTGTCCTCGTCCGCGAAGAACAGGCCCTTCCCGGCGCCGCCGAGTTCCTGCAACGCCTGGTGGACCGGGAGCGGCCGTTCCTGGTGCTGACAAACAACTCGATTTTCACGCCCCGCGACCTGTCCGCCCGGCTGAAACGGTCCGGGCTCACCGTGCCCGAGGAGTCAATCTGGACCTCCGGCCTGGCCACCGCGACATTCCTCAACGATCAGCTGCCCGGCGGGTCGGCCTACGTGATCGGTGAGGCCGGCCTGACCACTCCGCTGCATCAACTCGGCTACACGCTGACCGATGCCGAACCCGACTACGTCGTACTCGGCGAGACCCGGACGTATTCATTCACCGCGATCACGAAGGCGGTCCGGCTGATCCTCGGCGGCGCGCGATTCATCGCGACGAACCCGGATGTCAGCGGCCCGTCAACGGAGGGTCCGCTGCCCGCCACCGGCTCGGTCGCCGCCATGATCACTAAGGCCACCGGCCGCGAACCGTACTTTGTCGGCAAGCCGAACCCGATGATGTTCCGCAGCGCGCTCAACCGGATCGAGGCGCACTCGGAGAGCACGATGATGGTCGGCGACCGGATGGACACCGACGTCGTCGCCGGCATCGAGGCAGGCCTGGACACAGTCCTGGTGCTCACCGGCTCGACCACCGTCGCTGACATCGAGCGCTATCCATTCCGTCCCGGTCGCGTGCTGGACTCCATCGCCGACTGCATCGAACTCGTTTGATTCCGGTTGAATTCGCGCCAGGGGTGCATGAGTCGCTGCGCGCGATGGAGGACCGTGGCACGCCGCTGCCGCGATGTCATAGGGGTGTGATCCAAAGCGCGATCGCGGGTGCGGTGCGGCGCCTCGTCGACAACACCCTGTCGTCAGGTGTGCGGCCGTGGGATGTCCCGGAGCTGGTGCGACGGGCCGCCGACCTTGGCGAGGTGTCGTCTGCGCGTGCGGAGTCCGTCGACGAGAACGTGTTGGTCGGCTCCCTGTTGCCCGGCGGACAGCGGATCGTGCTCCGCGGGGTCGACGACGAGTGGCGGCTGGTTCGCTTTGTCGACGGTGACGACGTCAGCCTTCGGCCCGAGACCACGCGCCGGGTCGAGCTGCGCGGTTCGGCCCCCGATTGCGTGCTGACCGCGTTGGGCCTGGTCAAACCGGGCCAAGTCGAACTGGAAGTGATGTCCGAGTACCTCGGTGAAGGCGAGACGGAGACCCGCTACCGCTATCAGTGGACCGAGGGCAGCACATCGATCCTGGCCGAAGAGGTCGAGAACGAGATTTTCGACGGCGCCACGCCCTATTCGACCTATGTTCGGGGGGTGATCGTCGACCGTGACCGCGGCGTGTTGCTGACCGGCAGGGACGACAGCGCCCTGATTATCGAGGGCTGAACAGATGGCCGACATCGAGCTGATCGGGGTTCCGTTCGACGGCTATGGGCGGACCGGACATCAAGCGCGGGCATCCTTGGCGCTGCGCAACGCCGGGCTGCGCGACGCCTTCGACCATCACCATGTGATCGACGATGACGACCTCGTACTGCCCGGCCCGGATCCCGGCCGTGGCGCGTCGACGAGCTTGATCAACGAACGTGCGCTGCTGGCCATGACCGACGGGCTCAACCGCAAGGTCGGGGAAGTGGTGAGCGCGGGCCGCTTCCCGTTCGTCTACGGCGGCGACTGCTCGACACTGCTGGGCATCGTGACCGGCCTGCGCGATCACGTCGGCGATGTCGGGTTGGTGTTCATCGACGGCCACGAGGACACCATGCCGCTGGACGTGTCCGAGGACGGCGAGGCGGCCAACACCGAGATCGGGCTGTTGCTCGGGTTGACCGGCCGGCTGCTGACGGGCGAACTCGGCGATCGCCTGCCCGCGTTGCGGCCCGACCAGCTGGTGATCCTCGGTCCGCGCGACGACGAGTGGCGGCGGCAGTTCAACGTCGGCACGCTCGCCGATTCCCGGGTGTGGCTGGCCCCGCTCGCCGAGGTCGCCGACGACCCCGCCGGCACCGGGCGTCAGGCCATCGAGCAGCTGTCGAAGCACGTGAACCGGTGGTGGCTGCACATCGACCTCGACGTGCTCGACCCCGTCGAGTTTCCCGCCCAGGGATTGCCCGACGTCGCGGACGAACCGGGCGGCCTGACCTGGGATCAGCTCACCGACCTGGTCTCGGCCCTGTTCACCAGACCGGGGTCGTGCGTCGGCGGCAGCCTTGCGATCTACGACCCGGACCAGGACGCCGACGGCACAGGCGCTGCGCAGATCGTCGCCTTCATCCGAAACGTGCTGGTACGTCCGACAATAAGCCCCTAGGAGCCCGGTGGCCGAACCGATCGACGAGCATTTCACCGCGACCATTTCTGCACTCAACGGATCCGCGGCGGAACGCTCCCACGAGGATGCGCTGCGCAACGGATCCTCGCTGACCGTGGGCGAGTGTCTGGCGTTGTTCGACGCGCAACTCGGCAGCCGGCACCTCGACCTGGCCGCCCGCTGGTTACGGTCAAAGGGCAAGGGCTACTACACGATTGGGTCCTCGGGGCACGAAGGGAACGCCGCCCTCGCCGCGGCGCTGCGGCCCACCGATCCGGCGTTGCTGCACTATCGCTCCGGCGGTTTCTTTCTAGCCCGCGCCGCCCAGGTCGGCGGACGTGACCCGTTGCGGGACGTGCTGCTCGGGCTGGTGGCGGCGACCGATGAGCCGATCGGGGGCGGGCGGCACAAGGTGTTCGGCCGCCGCGACCTGAACATCATTCCGCAGACCTCGACCATCGCATCGCACCTTCCGCGGGCTGTCGGCGTCGCGTTCTCCATCGCACGCACAAGGAAATTGGGCGTGGCCTGCCCATGGCCGGACGACGCTGTGACCGTGTGTAGTTTCGGCGACGCGTCGGTGAACCACTCGACCGCCGTCGGCGCCATCAACACCGCGCTGCACTCGGCATATCAGGGCGTTCCGATGCCGTTGTTGCTGGTCTGCGAGGACAACGGGATCGGCATCAGCGTCAAGACGCCACGACGGTGGATTGAACACACTTACGGAAACCGTGACGGACTACAGTATTTCGATGCCGACGGCTGGGATCCGGCGGCGACGTTCGAGGCTGCTTCTGCTGCTGCCGCGTGGGTGCGTACACACCGGCGGCCTGCGTTCCTGCATCTGCGGATGGTTCGGCTGATGGGACATGCCGGTTCGGACTATGAACCGGCCTATCGTCGTCCCGACGAGATCACCGCCGATTTCGACCGGGATCCGGTGCTGTGCACCGCGAAAGCGTTGATCGACGCCGGTGCGCTGACTCCCGAACAGGCACTGGACCGTTATGAGGCCAAGCGTGCCAACGTGATTGAGCTCGCAGGTGAGGTCGCGGACCTGCCGCAGCTCGACACCGCTGCGGCGGTGATGAAGCCTCTACAGGACGTCCTCGAGGACGCCGTCGCTGCGGCCCCCGCGTCGCTGGCCGCGACAGTGCGGTCCGGTGAGCCTGACGCGCCGCTGACGCTTGCACTCGCGATCAACCGTGCGCTGCATGACATCCTGGACCGCTACCCGGAGGCGATGATCTTCGGCGAGGATGTCGCGCGCAAGGGCGGCGTGTACGGCGTCACTCGTGGCCTGCTCGGCAAGACGAGTTCGGCACAGGTGTTCGACACGCTCCTCGATGAGCAGGCAATCCTCGGCCTGGCGCTCGGCGCAGGGGTTTCTGGGCTGCTGCCGATTCCGGAAATCCAGTACCTGGCCTACGTTCACAACGCCGCGGACCAGATCCGCGGCGAGGGTGCGACGTTGCAGTTCTTCTCCAACCGGCAATACCGAAATCCGATGGTGGTTCGGGTGGCCGGCTACGGATACCAGAAAGGCTTCGGCGGGCACTTCCACAACGACGACTCCATCGCGGCGCTGCGCGACATTCCAGGACTCGTGATTGCGTCGCCCGCGCGGCCAGACGATGCCGCGGCGATGCTCCATACCTGCGCGGCAGCAGCGAACGCGGCCGGTGTCGTGTGCGTCTTCCTCGAACCGATCGCGCTATACCACACCCGCGATCTGTATCAGGAGGGCGACGACGGCTGGCTCGCGGCGTATCCGGTCGAAGGCGTGCCGATCGGCCGGGCGCGCACCTATGGCGAAGGGACGGACCTGACGATCCTCACGTTCGGCAACGGGCTACGGATGAGCCTGCGGGTGGCCCGCAAGCTGAAATCTCTGGGGGTGCGGGCGCGTGTCATCGACCTGCGGTGGCTGGCACCGCTGCCGGTGTCCGACATGATTCGCGAGGCCAGCGCCACCGGACGAGTGCTGATCGTCGACGAGACCCGCGCTACCGGTGGAGTGGGAGAAGGCGTGCTCGCCGAGCTGCTCGAGCACGGGTACACCGGCGCTGTGGATCGGGTGGCCAGCAGCGACAGCTTCATCCCGCTGGGTGACGCCGCCTTGCAGGTATTGCTCTCGGAGGACACCATCGAAGCCGCAGCGATCAAACTGGCCGGTCCGGGCGCTTGATAGCTTGAGCGCATGAGCGTTGCCCCGGATGCCGCCCGGCCGCTGGACGGGGTGCGGATCGTCGAGATCTCGAGCTTCGTCGCGGTGCCGTTGGCGGGGATGACGCTGGGCCAGCTCGGGGCCCAGGTGATCCGCGTCGACCCGATCGGCGGCGCCGCCGACTACCACCGCTGGCCGGTCACGGGCGACGGCGAGAGCATCTACTGGGCGGGCCTGAACAAAGGCAAGCGCTCCGTGGCGGCCGACTTTCGCTCGGACGAAGGCCAGGACCTCGTGCAGCGGCTGATCGTCGACAGCGGGGTTCTGATCACGAATGTCGCCGGACGGCAATGGCATTCGTACGAGACGCTGACCCGGCTGCGGCCCGACCTGATTCATGTCGAAGTGTCCGGTCGCGCCGACGGCGGTACGGGCGTGGACTACACCGTCAACGCGGGCATCGGGTTTCCAATGGTCACAGGCCCCGCCGAGCTCGCGACACCGGTGAATCACGTTCTGCCCGCGTGGGACGTCGCGTGCGGGATTTACGCGGCGCTGGCCGTCGTCACCGCGTTGCGGCATCGCGACGCCACGGGGCAGGGTCAGCAGATCAGCATTCCGCTGGAGAATGTGGCGCTGGCCACCGCCGGCAATCTCAGCCTCTTCACCGAAGTCATGGTCAACGGCACCGCGCGCGAGCGCATCGGCAACTCGGTGTACGGCCAATACGGCCAGGACTTCACCAGTAGCGACGGCGTGTCGTTCATGATCGTTGCACTGACGGGACGGCACTTCCGCGACCTGACCGAGCTCACTGGAACAACGAAAGCCGTTGCCGCGCTGGCTGACACACTCGGCGCCGACTTCACCGACGAGGGCGAGCGGTTCCGCCATCGTGACGCGCTGTCCGGCTTGTTCGCCGAGTGGTTTTCGCAACACAGTGCCGTGGAGGTCAGCGCGGGGTTGTCCGCGACCTCGGTGTTGTGGGAGCGCTACCGCACTTTCTCCGATGTGGTCACCGAAGGGCGACTGACTGGCAACCCGATGTTCAGCTCTCTTGACCAGCCCCGGATCGGGCAGTACCTGGCGCCCGGGCTGCCGATGGAGATCGACGGCGAGTACCCGCCGGCAGTCGCTGCGCCGGCGCTCGGCGATGACACCACCGCGGTGCTCGGCGAATGGCTGGGCATGTCTGCGGACGAGATCGGCCGGCTCACGGATTCGGGCACAGTGGCGTGAGCGCGCTGCTCAAGCTGCTCGACCTGAAGCCGGGCGCGGACGCGGATACGTGGCTCGGTCCCGCCAGCGGTCCGGCCGGAAAGCGTGCCTACGGAGGGCAATTCGTCGCGCAGAGCCTCGCCGCGGCTCTAAACACGGTCGACGCTGACCGGCCGCCGACCAACCTGCATCTGCAGTTTCTGCGCGGCGGCGAGGCCGGCGACCCGATCGAATACACGGTGACCCGGGTGTTCGACGGCAGGACTGCCGCCGCGCGCCGCGTCGACTCGCATCAGGACGGGCGCCTGCTCACGACCGCCTCGGTGTCGTTCGCCGCCGAGCTGCCCGGCCCCGAACACGGGCACCGGGCCGACATGTCGGGCGATCCCGACTCGCTGGGGCGCACAGGGCCGGCCGGACCTGCGCCGTCGATGCCGTTGAACGAGCTGGACATCAGGATCGACGATGACATCTCGACTGGCGCGTTCGTGCGGCGATTGTGGTGGCGGGCAACGGTTCCGTTGCCTGACGATCCGACAGTCCACACGTTGGTCGCGGCGTACGTCACCGACGTCTACATGATCGACCCTGCGCTGCAAGTGCACGGCCATTCGATGAAAGCCCGCACCCATCGCAGTGGCACCACCGACTCGGCGATCTGGTTCCATCGCCCCGTTCGCGCCGACGAATGGAATCTGCTGGAGTGCCGCTCACCGGCTGCGGCGCGCGGCCGCGGTGTCGTCACCGCAAGCCTGATCCGCGCCGACGGCGCCATCGCGGCGACCTTGACCCAGGAAGGGCTTATCGCCGAGCGTTAGGCGCCTTCGGACCGTCGAGACGAGTTGGGTCAGCAGCACACCGACGATGATGGACGCGATGACGCCCAACAGCGGGTGACCATCGAACAGCGGGTACACCTGGTAATGCGTCAGGTAGATGTACAGCGACGCCTCCGCGATGACCCCGGCGACGACGGTGGCCGCGGGCGGGCAGCGCAGCGCGGGTAGCCAGATCAGCAGGGCAAACCCGGCCAGCACCAACATCTCTCGTTCAGTGCGGTCGAAGTAGCCGTGCAGGCCGATGATCAGCACGACGGTCACCGCCGCACGCTGCAGCGTGGTCGACGCCTTGGCCGCGGCCCAGCCCGCCGCGAAGAACCAGAAGGCCAGCACGGTGAACCATGCGTCGCGGCCGAGGTGCAGTCCAAGGACGTCGTACCGCAGCGCCAGTCCGGCGGCCAGGAACGCCACCGCGACAGCGAACGGCCACTGCCGTTCCCACCGGTCGACGAGCGGCAGCCAGCAGAGTACGGCCAGCGCCACGAGAGTCCACACCAGGACTTCGACGAACCACAGTCGGCCTGCGGTCATGCTGTCGTGCGGGCCAAGGAACTTGTTGGCCAGCAACAGATTCGTGGGGGCATAGTCGTCGGTGATCATCAGCGCGATCACGATCCACGCCACCGATGGTGCCGCGATCCACGCGATGGTATTGCGCAGATGCCGCACCCGATCGGTTCGGGGCACCGGCGTGAGGCAGAACCGGCCGAAGTTGTATCCCGCGATGCCCAGCAGGAGATGTGCGCCGCCCCACAGTTCGAACAGCCCGGCGTGCGATCCGACGATGAGCAGGATCGCGGCGGCGCGCAAAGCGACGCTGGTCTCCAGCGTCGCGCCCCACCACGGCCACCGCCGTCGCAACGGTTTGGGCGTGGCCTCCAGCTCGCGCACAGACAGTCGCTGCCAGTCTGCGGGCAACCGGCCCAGCGCGCGTTCCAGCCGGACCGACATTGTCACGTAGGACAGCGAATTGCCGCCCAGGTCGACAAAGCTGGCGTCGGGGTCGATGCTGTCAGTATCGATCTGGAGAACGTCGGCGAACAGCTCGCGGAGACCAATCACATTGGGCTCGTTGGTGTTCGACGTGTGTGCGAGGTCGCGCACCGCTTGGTAGTCCGGCTTGCCTGACGGCAGAATTGGCAGCTCCGCGACCGTGACGGCCTTCACCGCATCGGCAGGCACACCGGCAGCGGCCGCGGTGACGCGTTGAACCTCGGCCTCGTCGTGAGCGGCAGCGGCCACCGCGAGCCGGTCGTCGACATCGGTGCAGAACGCTGTGACACCGTGCTCCCGCAGGTTCGCCTCGACGCGTTGGAGGTCGATCCGCAGCCCGTACATCTTGACGAATCGGCTTCGGCGGCCGATCACTTCGTACAGCCCATCGGGTCCGCGGCGGGCGATGTCTCCGGTGTGCAGCGCGTCGACGGTCTTGCCGAGCGCGAGATCGGCGGCCCGGTGTGCGTAGCCCATCATCACGTTGGGGCCGCGGTACACCAGCTCGCCATTCGGTTCGATCGTGAACGCGCCGCCGGGGATTGGCCTGCCGATCGCGGCGGGGTGCGACGAGGCGAGTTGCGGTGGCAGATAGGACATTCGCGCTGTGGCTTCCGTCGCCCCGTACATGACGAACAAGTCCCAGCCCTGTTGCCGACCGAGGTCCGCGAACAGCTTCACGCGCTCGGGCGGCATCCGGCCGCCGGCCTGGGTGACGTACCGTAGATGCGGCAGGTCCAAGGCGTCGGCGCCGATGTGCTCCAGCAGTTCGAAGGTGTAGGGGACGCCGGCGAACGCAGTCCCGCGGTGTCTGCGGAAAAGCTCCCAGAACACGTCGTCGATGACGGACCGGTCGGTGAGGATCAGGCCGGCGCCGCGCAGCAGGTGGCTGTGGATCACCGAGAGGCCGTAGCAGTACGACATCGGCAGGGTGGTTGCGGCCCTGTCGGTTTCGCGGATGTTGAGATATTCGGCGATGGCCGCGGCGTTGGACACCAGATTGCCGTAGGACAGCCGCACCAGCTTGGGTGAGCCGGTGGTGCCGGAGGTGGACAGCAACAGCGCGAGGTCGTCGTGCAATCGGTCGCGTCGGCCGCCGCCGTGAATTCCGTTGGCATCGATCACCACATCGGGCGTATACGTCTGCGTGATCGCGGCGTGGTCGCGTCCGGCGGAGACGGGCAAGACCACGTGGCCGCCCGAAAACGCCGCCAGATAGTGCACCAAAGTGCCCAAGTCATTGCGAGTTTCGAGCAACACCAGGCGGCGAGGCCCGCCGAGTTCTCGCGCGGTGTCAGCGACGAGGTCCGCGAGTTCGTGATATGTGACCTGCTGGGTGTCGGTCAGCACCGCCACGTTGTCGTCGTAGCGGCGCAAGTGGTCGAGGAGTCGGCAGCTCATTCGAGCACGATCCCGGTGCCCACCACCTCGATCCGCACCTTGGCGTCGATGGGCGGTGGGTTGAGGCTGTGCTGGCGGACGATGAGCGGGGCGGCGTCGCCGGCCGGGTCGATCGTCAACAACACATCGTGGCCGAGGAACTCGGTGGCGATCACCGTCCCTACGCCGTCGAGGTGTTCACTGTCGGAAACCACCGTCGCGACAAGCTGTTCGGGTCGCAGCACGAGGGTGGTGGGTCCGTCGGCGGCCGAGCCCTGCACGGGGATGCGGCCGAGTGCGCAGTCGGCGACCCCCGATGCGACCGTGCATGGCAGGGAAATGCAGTCGCCGAGGAACTCGGCGGTGAAGCGGTCGACGGGTTCCCGGTACACCTGCTGCGGACGACCGACCTGCGTGAACCGGCCGTCGCGCATGACCGCCACCTGATCCGCGATCGATAGCGCCTCTTCCTGGTCGTGAGTCACCAAAAGCGTTGTCACGCCGGCGTCGGCGAGCAGACCGGAAACCACCTTGCGGGTGGACGCTCGCAGCCCGGTGTCGAGCGCGCTGAACGGTTCGTCGAGCAGCATCAGCACCGGGTGCCGGGCGAGTGCACGCGCCAGCGCGACGCGCTGCTGCTGACCGCCCGAGAGTTGGTGCGGGCGGCGCGACGCGTATGACGGGTCAAGGGAAACGGTTTCGAGAAGTTCACCGACGCGGGTACGCATTTCGCCGCGGGTGGTGCCGCGCAATCCGTATGCGATGTTCTGACCGACGGTCAGGTGCGGGAACAGCGCACCGTCCTGTGCGACGTAGCCGACACTTCGGCGGTGCGGGGCCACAGCACTTTCCGGGCTGGCGACTTGCCGTCCGTCGATGGTGATCGTTCCGGCGTCGGGTGACTCGAATCCGGCGATAAGCCGCAGCAGTGTGGTCTTGCCGCAACCCGACGATCCGACGACGGCGGTCGTGGTGCCCGGTTGCAGGGCGAGGTCGATGTCGTGCAGCACGGTGTGCGCGTTGAAGGATTTGGCGAGTCCCTTGATCTCGAGGATGGTGGTCGTCATAGCGCGGCCACCTTCGTCGACTGCCGGAACAGCACCAGGGTCACCGGAATCGCGAGCACCACCAGCACGAGCGCGTAGGGGGCGGCGGCCGCGTAGTCCAACTCGCTGGAAAACGACCAGAACCGCATCGACAGCGTCCTGGTTCCGGTCGGCGCAAGCAATAGTGTCGCGGTCAATTCCGTTGCCACAGCGACGAATACCAGCGAAGCGCCCGCAGCCGCGGCCGGTGCGGTCAGTCGCAGTGTGACCCGAAGGAAGGTGGCTGTCGGCGAGCTGCCCAGCGACCGGGACGCCTCTTCGAGGCTCGGCGGCACCTGAGCGAGGCCGGCTCGAACGTTGACCAGCGCTCGCGGCATGAACAGCAGCATGTAGGCGAACACGATCAACGCGACGCTCTGGTAGAGCGGACGTGCGGCGTGGATGGTGACCGTGACGAGCGCGAGGGCGGTGACGATGCCCGGAAGCGAGCTGGTGACGTAGTTGGCGCCTTCCACGACGCGGGCGAGCACACCGCTGGATCGCACGGCGACCCACGCGACGGGGAACGCGAGCACCGTGGTGAGTACGGCGGCAATGGCAGCCAGTCCGACGGTTTGGCCGAACGCGGTGGCGACGTCGTCGAGCACCCAGACGTCGGCGCCGCCGATCCACAGCCAGCGCATGATCGTCCACACCGGCACGCCGAGCGCCAGCACCGCCAGCGCAACCAGACCAGCTTGAGCAGGTAACATGTTGCGGCCCAAGCGGATCGGGGTAGCGGCGCGCGGGGCACCGGCTCCGATCCGCGAGAAACGGGCGTGACCGCGCGCTGAAGCCTCGGCCACCAGTAGCACCAGGCAGAGCAGCACGAGGACGCCGGCGAGCATGCTGCCTGCCGCGCCGTCGAAGGTGACCTGGAACTGCTGGAAGATCGCGACTGTGAAGGTGTCGAACCGCACCATTGCGAATGCGCCGAACTCGGCGAGCAGATGCACACCGATCAGCAGTCCACCACCGAGGATGGCGAGCCGCAGCTGGGGCAACACCACTCGGAGGAACACGCCGGTCGAGTCGGAACCCAGTGCCCGCGCGGACTCCTCGACCGCGGGATCGAGCCGCCGCAGCGTCGCGGCCACCGGCAGGTACATGAACGGGAAGTACGACAGCGTCGTCACCAACACGCCGGCCCACAGCCCATGCAGCGACGGGATCACGCCGACCCACGCGTAGCTGTTGACGAACGCCGGGACGGCAAGGGGCGCAACGAACAACGGGCGCCAGAACCCTCGTGCGGGTAAATCGGTCCGCTCCACTAGCCACGCCACACCGACACCGATGACCACACACAGCGGCACGGTGATCACGACCAGGGCCACGGTATTGAACAGCAGCTCGCCGACCCTCGGCCGGACTACGAGTTCGTATGCGCGCGTCCACCCGATCGATATCGCGGCCCACGCGACGTAACCGAGCGGAATGAGGGTGGCGGCGACCAGGAATGCGACGGTGGCAGTGACCAGCGGGCCGGGTCGGGCTGCTTTGTCAGTCCGCGAGACCGGCGCCGTCGGGCGCGTAACCGGGGGAGCGACCACCTATAACAACCCAGCTTTCGTCATCTGGTCCGTCACCTTCTGCGCGTTCAGCGTCGAAGGATCCACTGCGGGCGCCTGCAAGTCGGTGAGCGGGACGAGTGCGGGGTTCGCCGGTACACCGCTGGCCACCGGATACTCGAACGAATCGCCCTTCTCCAGCACTTCCTGCCCGGCCTTGCCGGTGATGAACCGCAGGAACTGCTGCGCCTTGTCCGCCTTCTTGCTGGACTTGAGCACACCGCCGCCGGAGAGGCTGACGAACGCGCCGGGATCCTGGTTGCGGAAGTAGTGCAACGCCGTATTGCCGCTCATCTCTTTGGTTTTCGCTTGATCGCGGAACCAGTAGTAGTGATAGATCACGCCGCCGTCGACCTCGCCGGAGTTGACCGCCTTGAGCGTGGCGATGTTGTCGTTGTAGGTCTTTGCGTTGGCTTTCATCCCGGCCAGCCACTGCGCGGTGGCGGCCTCGCCCTTGAGTTGCAGCAGCGCGGACACGATGGCCTGGAAGTCCGCCTTCGTCGGCGGTGCGCCCCAGCGGCCCTTCCATGCCGGCTGCTGAAGATCGAGCAGCGACTTGGGCAGCTGGTCGGGTTGCAGCTTGGCCTTGTTGTAGACGAACACTGTCGTGCGCGCCGCGACGCCGGTCCACTTACCGCTGGCGGGGCGGTACTGCGCGGGAACCTGATTGATGGTCTCGGCGCCGAGGTCGGTGAACAGCCCGGCCCGCTCGACGGCGGCCATCGCGGGGGAGTTCTCGGTCAGGAAGACGTCGGCGGGCGACGCGGCACCTTCAGCCACCAGCTGGTTGCCGAGTTCGGTGTCCCCGCCCTGCCGGTAGGTCACCTTGATGCCGGTCTCCTTGGTGAACGCGTCGATCCATTCCTTGGTCAGCGACTCGTGCTGGGCGTTGTAGATCAGCAGCTCGTCGGACTCGCCGGAACTCGAGCATGCGGTTGCACCGAGGACGACGGCGAGGGCTGACACCACTATGACTATTGGGCTGGCGATCCGGCTCCAACGTCGTCGCATCCAGTCAAGTCCTTCCCTATCCACGCCTTTAGCTGAGCTTTACCTAAGAGAACTTACCCTTCGCTGACTTTCATCTGATGCCGTGCCGAAGATTTGGTTCGCATTTGGCCGGAGGGTCGGCCTTCTGACCGCCCATGCCAGTTGGTAGCTGCGGCGGAGCGTGACGAGGTTCTTACGAGATTGTCAACGTCGGATTGATCTTGAAGCGCTGCGGGTACGTTTGCCCTCAGGTCAGGGGTTGCGTGACCCATTGGCAACAACATCTGAGGACAACCGAAATGACCATGTCAGTTACTGCCGTGCGCCGCGGCCTGTTCGGCGCGTTTGCCACATGCGCGCTCGGTGGCCTCGCCGCAGCGACGATCGCGATTCCATCGGCGGGTGCAGCGCCCGATTGCACGGCGAGCGGCTTCTCCCACACAGCCAGCGGCGTGCTCGCAGCGGCGGGCGCGTGGCTCGACTCGCATCAGGAAGCCAACAACGTATTGACGGCGGCGGGCATGCAGGGCGCGGGCGCCGAGCAGTCGGTACGCGACTACTTCGTCGGCCGCCCGCAGGAGTATCAGGAGCTGCGCGGCATCGCGGCGCCGCTGATCGACCTGCAGCGCGGCTGCAACACGGCGATCCAGCCGATGCAGATCGCCGCGCTCTATCAGGCGCTGTCGCAGTCAGGCGCGCCGATGTAGGGGCTACATCCGGCCGTAGCGACTACGTACAAAGCTGTAGAGACCGAACGCCGCGATACCTAGCCCCGCCGCGACGAGGAGGACCTTTCCGAACGGGGCATTGCCGAGTGCCTTCACCGTGGCATCGAGACCGGTCGCCTTCGACGGGTCGGCCTGAAGGGTCGCGACGATCACGAGCACACCAGCGCCGGCGAGCACCACGCCCTTGGCGACGTAACCGGTGACACCGACCGCGGTGACTCCCGTTCCGCCATACACGCGTAAGTCTTTGAAGAACCTCTTGGATGCGCCTTTGTACACGTGATAGCCGCCGACCGCGATGAGGCCCAATGCCACTGCAATGAGAATGGTCTTGCCCCAATCGGTTTGCATCATTCGGGCGCTTAGCCCGGCGTTCTGCTGACTGCTCTGTTTGCCGGCTCCCATCGCGAATCGCGCAGCGGAGAAGGCGATCGCGAAGTTTACGATTGCGAGTCCCAAGGATTTCCCGCGCTTCCACACCGGGGTGTCATCTGCGCTCCAGTTGGAGCGCTCGCCGGGCTTGGAACCAACGATGGCTTCGGCGACCCGCCATAGGCCGAGCGCGACCAACCCGCCCGCGACGACCCACAGGATTAGCGCACCGCCGGTCTGGCGCGCCAGCGTCCCAAGTGCGCCGGACTGATCGGCTTCGCCGCCGGAGCCGAACGCGATTTGCACCATGATGTACCCGACGACGAGATGCAGCACACCACTGAACGCGAACCCGGCGCGGGCCGCGTACTCGAACGCGTCGTTGTCGGTTGCGTTTTCAACTGCGCTTTGGAGCGGATTGTCGACCATGGCTCCGTATACCCGTGTTTTGACGACTGCGAAACCGTGCGCGCGGCGATTGTGGATGAATGCGCGACTGGGGATAACAACGCATTCGGGTCAGTGCTTTGTCAGTGCCGGTCCGGACCGTGGCGTCATGACGACATTGACCCGTGCCGAGATCGGCGCACTCGGAGAGCAGCTGGCGGTTGAGCATCTGACGTCGCTCGGACTGCGCGTGCTGACCCGCAACTGGCGTTGCCGATACGGCGAGCTGGACGTGATCGCGGCCGACGACGCGGCGCGCACGGTGGTGTTCGTTGAGGTGAAGACGCGAACCAGCGACCAATTCGGTGGCGTGTCCCAGGCAGTGACGCCCTTGAAGGTGCGCCGGCTGCGGCGGCTGGCCGGGCTGTGGCTCGCGACGCAGCGCGGCAGCTGGGCGGCGGTGCGCATCGACGTGATCGGCGTACGCATCGGCCGTACCCGGGCTCCCGAGATCACGCACCTGAAAGCAGTCGGCTGATGGCGCTGGGCAGGGCGTTCTCGGTGGCGGTGCGTGGCCTCGACGGTGAGATCGTGGAGATCGAGGCCGATATCAGCTCCGGTCTGCCTGGCGTGCATCTGGTCGGGCTGCCCGACGCCGCCCTGCAGGAGTCGCGGGACCGGGTGCGCGCGGCGATCACCAACTGCGGCCACAGCTGGCCGATGGCGAGGCTGACTTTGGCGCTCTCCCCGGCGACGCTTCCGAAGATGGGTTCGGTCTACGATTTGGCGCTTGCCTGCGCGGTGTTGTCGGCCAATGGCAAGAAAGCGTGGGAGCGACTCGAAAAGACCGTGCTGCTAGGAGAATTGGCGCTAGACGGGCGGGTCCGTCCGATCAAGGGGGTGCTGCCCGCCGTACTGGCAGCCAAGCGTGAAGGCTGGCCTGCAGTTGTGGTCCCCATCGACAACCTCGCGGAGGCCAGCCTGGTCGAGGGTATCGATGTGTGGGGCGTACGCACACTGGGGCAGCTGCACAAGTGGCTGACCGGAGCCGCTCAGCTTGACGACCGGATGGGCACTCCGTCGTCGGTGCCGGAGCCGCCGATGGATCTCGCCGATGTGGTCGGCCAATCGCACGCTCGGTTCGCGGTCGAGGTCGCCGCGGCCGGAGCCCATCACCTGATGATGACCGGCCCGCCAGGTGTCGGTAAAACGATGCTGGCGCAACGCCTTCCGGGGCTACTACCGCCGCTGTCGGAAGAGGAATCGCTGGAGGTGACGGCGATCCACTCCGTGGCAGGCCTGCTGTCGGGCAGCACGCCGCTGATCACCCGGCCGCCGTTTGTCGCCCCGCACCACACGTCGAGTGTGGCCGCATTGGTCGGCGGCGGCTCGGGCCTGGCCCGACCGGGAGCGGTCAGTCGCGCGCATCGGGGCGTGTTGTTCCTCGATGAGTGTGCGGAGATCGGGGTCAGTGCGATGGAAGCACTGCGAACTCCGTTGGAGGAGGGCGAGATTCGGCTTGCCCGCCGCGACGGCGTCGCCTGTTATCCGGCACGATTCCAGTTGGTGCTGGCCGCCAACCCGTGCCCGTGCGCGCCAGCGGACCCGAAGGACTGCATCTGCGCGTCGATGGCCAAGCGGCGATACCTCGGCAAGCTCTCCGGACCACTAATGGATCGCGTGGACTTGCGCGTGGAAATGCACATGGCCCGGGCGGGAGCCTTCGCCGCGGAAGAAGGCGAGTCGACGGCCGTCGTCAGGCAACGGGTGGCGGCCGCGCGTGCTGTCGCCGAAGAACGTTGGCGGTCACATGGCATACGCACCAACGCCGAGGTCAGCGGTGCACTGCTGCGGCGCAAGTACCGGCCTGAGGCGGACGCGATGAAGCCGCTGCGAACCGCGCTCGACAGCGGCCAGATCAGCATTCGAGGCATGGATCGCACGTTGCGGGTCGCGTGGACGCTGGCCGATCTCGCCGGTCGGACCTCACCGGGTGTCGAGCAGGTCAGCACGGCGCTGAGTTTCCGTCAGGGTGGGGGCGCGCGATGACCGATTCCGTGATGTCGGCCTACGCTTACTTGTCGCGGGTCGTCGAACCGCCCTGCCGACAATTGGCGGCGCTGGTCACCAGGGTGGGACCGGTCGAAGCCGCCGACCGGGTGAAGCGAAGGGCCGTCGATGAGCAGCTGCTGCGATTAACCGAGGCTCGCTATGAAATCGACTCTGCTGCAAGGGATCTTGCCGTATTGGAGCGACTGGGTGGACGACTGGTCACTGCGGCGGACACCGAATGGCCACTGCTGGCGTTCACCGCTTTCGCAGGTGTCGACACGCAGCAGCGGGCGGAGGCGCATCCCCCGCTTGCGCTGTGGGTGTTGGGGCCGGCGTGCCTCGACGAGGTGGCCGAGCGGGCGGCGGCGATCGTCGGAACCCGGGCGGCCACAACCTACGGCGAGCATGTAGCCGCGGAGCTGGCCGCCGGTCTGGCGGAGCGGGACGTGGCCGTGGTGTCCGGGGGTGCCTACGGCATCGACGGAGCAGCACACCGTGCCGCGCTGGCGGCCGACGGGTTCAC